>Ga0315286_10000682_pt1 | contig 29246 bp, 28 predicted proteins | sample YL17G10_0_MG_FD_205038 | JGI IMG/M metagenome (GOLD analysis project Ga0315286, IMG submission 205038) | Sediment microbial communities from Yellowstone Lake, YNP, Wyoming, USA - YL17G10_0 | ecosystem: Environmental > Aquatic > Freshwater > Lake > Sediment | place: USA: Wyoming | collected... | reverse complement strand
CCATTTTCATCATCTTGGTGTCTCTCAACGTCCGGTTCCTCGGAATCCAACAGCATCCGCAAGTTTATGAATAGTCCAGGCTAGAACAGGTAAGGGAACAACCGGAGACATACGGTTGTTCTTACATCCAGCAACCATGAGCGTGGCGGAGACGTTGATTTCAACCGTCCCATGGACCAAATTTGTACTGCATCAATTTCTGCGAATCTGACCGCAGGTTTGGCAGATTCTGACTTCGAAGTCGGCTGATCAACCAAAATCGGAGGATTCGAAAGGCCTTCGAGAGAATTCGGTTCGTACGAGTTCTCAAACAAACATCGATCATGGCAATTGCACTGTTCTTCTTTGGTCACTGGTTCCTCTCCCTCTTTAGTCAGACGTTCTTCCTGCATCGGTATGCTGCTCACAAGATGTTCACCATGAGCAAGTTCTGGGAGAAGTTCTTCTATGTCTTCACCTACATCACGCAGGGCTCGTCGTTCCTGAATCCGCGGGCCTACGCGATCATGCACCGCATGCACCACGCCTATAGCGACACGGAGAAAGATCCCCACTCGCCCCATTACTTCAAGAGCATGTTCAAGATGATGTGGAGAACCAAGGATTACTACCTGGATTTGATTCTGAAGAGAGTGGAGCCCGAAAAAGGGTTCGACAAGAATATCCCCGAATGGCCGGCCTTTGACAGAATTGCGGATCTATGGACGCCGCGATTCGTGTGGGTTGGACTCTATACGCTGTATTATGTTCAGTTTGCAACACAGCCCTGGATGTTCCTGCTACTCCCAATCCATTACGTGATGGGACCCATTCATGGCGGAATCGTCAATTGGTGCGGTCATAAATACGGCTACAGGAATTTCGAGGACACGGGCGACTTGTCGCGTAATACCCTTCGATTCGATTTTCTCACCATGGGTGAGCTCTTTCAGAACAATCACCATAAATATCCCAGCCGGGCGAATTTTGCCGTCAAGCGCTTCGAAATCGACCCGACATTTCCGCTGGTAAAGTTGTTAAGCTGGATGAGAATCATTCGGCCGACCAACGAAGCCGCCTAGAAACGTGGGCGAAAAGGTACGTTCTGCACTTCTTGTCTCCGAATTCTGTTCATATTCCGAACATGACTACTCTCGTGTAGGGTTCTCGCCCACGTCTCTAGCGTTCGCGCAGCGACAACACCCTGAACGTCCCTCACAGGCAGTATCTGCGAGGGATGAGGGGTGCTGCCTTTCCCGGCAGTTTTCACACGTTCCCGCGCATTTCCCCCAAAGAATTCAAAAAAAGTACTTGACATGCAGATCTCTGTACCGTATCTTAAATCGTGCAAAACGGGCAAAACATTCATAACGGGTATATCGTGAAAACCACCTACTCTACGGCCGACTTGGCTGGGTTGTTCGACGTCAACGAATCGACCGTCAAACGCTGGTCCGATACGGGCGACCTGCACTGCGTCAAAACGAGGGGCGGACATCGCCGCTTTGCCGTCGCATCGGTCCTCGAATTCGCCCAACGGAGCAACCTCCCCATACCGGCATTTGGGGCGGGAACGATCACCAACGAAGACGTCCAAGCGCATGTGTTGGCAGGAAACATCGGCAAATTGGTTCCAGACCTCAGGAAAGAAATGATGGCCGGCAACACGGATCGCGTCGTAAACCTGCTGAGAACCGGTTTCGCGTCAAAGCCGAAACTGCTTAGCCTCTTCACCCAGTTGGTTTTCCCCCCCTTGATTGAGATGGGCAATGAGTGGGTACGGGGCACTATCACCATTCATGAAGAACATCTTGCTTCGAATACCTTGAAGGAGGCTCTCGCCCTTTTTCAGGCAGATGTTCACCACAAGTCGCCGAACGGATTGACAGCAGTGTGTGCATGCTATGAAGACGAATTGCATGACATCGCTCTTCGCTGTATCTCGTACTATTTGTCGGCGGAAGGATGGAACGTGTTGTTCCTGGGACAGTCAACTCCGACTCCATCATTGATCCAGGCGATCGAGAAGCATAAACCGAAGCTGGTGGTCCTGGCGGGCAACATTGTGCCAAAGGAAAAAGAGTTTCTCAAGGATATCAACGGAACACTCTATCCGTTGGTGCACCGGATGAAAGGAAAGCTCGCCGTCGGCGGCCACGACTTCAAAACGCGATTTGCGGGCACATTGAAAGCCGACTTCCTCTCAGACTCAATTTTCGATTACGAACAGATAGCAGATCCTACACACTATTAATACCCATTCAACAACAGCCGAATCCGGCGAAAGGAAACCAATGATCAATTTCTTGAAAGTGCTCTTCAGTATTCTCTGTGTTTACATGATCTACATTGTTGTAACGACCAGCATGGAGAGTAATCTCTTCAAAGAGTGGTCGTATCTCGGGAGTATCCCATGGATGAGAGCAACATTGGTGGATTTCTACACAAATACAGTAGTCTTGTTTGCATGGGTTGCCTACAAAGAACGAAACCTGGGCATCAAAGCACTGTGGCTCGTCCTGTTTGTCGGTCTCGGCAGCATTGCCGTCACCTTCTATGTTCTTATCCAGCTCTTTAAACTCAAGCAGGGAGAAGGAATCGAAAAGGTTCTCCTCCGTGCGAATCCAGCAGTTTGATCTCAACCTTTTCCAGGAGAAAACGTGATTGTAGAACAAACAATACCCCTTCTCATCGTCGGAAGTGCAACAGCATGTCTAATCATGCTGGTCTTATGGCTCATCTATCTGCGAACGGACAATCCGGCAGTTGTCGACCCCGGATGGGCCGGTATTCTGGGTTTGCTGGCCATTCTGTACGCATTCATCGGGGATGGCTATCTCGCAAGGAAGATCCTGATCGGGGTAATGGCCGGTCTGTGGGGCTTTCGGCTTTCCGGATATTTGTTGATGACGCGTGTCCTGGGAGGTCATCGGGATGGACGGTACGACCTCCTGCAGCAGAATTGGAAAACCAATGTCCGGCTCAAATTCCTCTTCTTTTTCCAATTCCAGGCCGTGCTTGCGGTGTTCTTGTCGATCCCGTTTCTGATTATGACAGTCAATCCCGAGTCAACGCTCTCGCCGCTGGAATATGCCGCCGCCGCTATTTGGCTGGTCGCTATCATCGGTGAGACCATTGCGGACAATCAACTCAAGGCGTTCAAACGCGATCCGGCAAACAAGGGTAAAGTGTGCCAGGTGGGTCTCTGGAACTACTCGCGTCATCCGAACTATTTCTTTGAATGGTTCGTCTGGGTTGCCTATTTCGTGGCGGCCGTCGCTTCCCCGTATGGCTGGCTGTCAATCCTCTGCCCGTTACTGATGCTGTATTTCCTTTTCAAGGTCACCGGCATTCCGATGACGGAGGAACAATCGACCAGGACAAAAGGGGAGCTTTACCGGGAATACCAGAGAACGACGAGCGCCTTCGTGCCCTGGTTCAAGAAGCACACATCATCTCAAAAGGCATGAGGCTCCTGTGATCGATTCAGTACTTGAAAAAAACATTCTGCCGGATGCGGTGATCCGGTTTGGTATCCGGAGACTCTTGCGGGAGAGGCTTAAGCAAGAGACGAAGGAAACCTGTGAACTTCAACAGGCACATTTCATGGACCTGGTCCGCGAACTGCGCGCCAGCCCGATCGCGCTCAACACGGTTGACGCCAATGAGCAGCATTACGAAGTGCCGACCGAGTTCTTCACGTTCGTTCTCGGGAAGCACATGAAGTACAGCTCAGGGTACTGGAAGGAAGGCGTGACGTCCATCGACCAATCCGAAGAAGACATGCTTGCGTTGACTTGTGAACGGGCCGAACTGAAGGATGGAATGAGAATCCTCGAGCTCGGTTGCGGATGGGGTTCGCTCTCCCTCTTCATGGCTCAGAAATTCCCCAGGACCCGCATTACCGCAGTCTCGAATTCACGCACCCAGAAGGCCTATATTGACGCGCAGGCAAAAAGGAGAGGCTTGAAGAACCTGAAGATCGTTACAGCCGACATGAACACATTTGCGACACGGGAGACCTTCGACCGGGTAGTGTCGGTTGAGATGTTCGAGCACATGAGGAACTACGACCGACTGTTGGCGAAAGTGTCGGGATTTCTTCGTCCGTCGGGAAAGTTGTTCGTTCATATTTTCACTCACAAGGACTTCGCCTACAAGTTTGAGGTCCTCAGTACGCGGGACTGGATGTCCAAGTATTTCTTCACGGGGGGCATCATGCCGAGCGATCACTTGCTCCTCTATTTCGCGAAGGACTTCATGGTCGAGAATCATTGGAGAGTCTCGGGCCGGCACTATGCCAAAACAAGCGAGGCATGGCTACGCAACATGGATTCGAACAAAGGAAAGATCTACCCGATCCTGGAGCAGACCTATGGCGTCTCCGAGAGCCGCAAGTGGTGGGTGTACTGGAGAGTATTCTTCATGGCCTGTGAGGAACTGTGGGCATATAAGAATGGCAATGAGTGGTTTGTAAGTCATTATCTATTTTCGAAAAGGTGACCGCGTATGATGTCCATCCTTCTCCCTTTCGTAGTTTATGCCGGATTTGCTGGTTCCTCCGGAAGAGAATTGACTCCCTCGGCGAAGTACGAAGGAGTCGCGCTTGATTTGAAGTCGAACACAGTCCTGTACATTGAAGACCACGAGGAATTGCTCGAGAACGGAAAACGTGTGGGCTTGATCACTTCGTACCGCGACCCGTCGGGCAAGGTCATTGTCCAGCGAACCGTTAACTTCAAGGAAAATGAAACAACTCCCACGTTCCAAACGGAAGACTTGCGGGACGGCTACCTGGAAGGCGCCGAAGTTCGTGGAGATTCGGTCCGTCTCTATTGGCGGAAGAACTACGGTTCAGCCTTGAATGAAAAGACAATCGTTATTCCGGGACCGGCGGCCGTGGACGCGGGGTTCAACAACTTCATCCAGAACAACTGGGATGCTTTGGTCCGCGGAACAAAGCGGCAATTCAACTTTGGCGCGCCGTTCGCACTCGACTATTATGGATTCCGTGTCCGCAAAACCGATGAGAAAACCGTCGGTGGCCGCCAACAGGTTGTGATACAGTGTGAGATCGACAACTTCATCATCCGGCTCTTCGTGACTCCCATTATTCTGACGTATGACGTCGAATCCCGGCGCCTCGTGGAATATGCGGGGATCTCCAACATCAACAACGACCGGGGGAAGAGTCACTTTGTCAGGATTCAGTACAATCCGTTTGGACCCTAATGAAATCACGGACACAGCGGCCGAGTATCGGGATCGTCGGAACCGGAATTGCCGGTATGGGGTGCGCACACTTCCTTCACGGGAAGTATGACGTGACACTCTATGAACGGAATGACTATGTCGGCGGACACACGAACACCGTAGCCGTGAACGAAGAGGGAACCGAGATTCCGATCGACACCGGGTTCATGGTGTACAACGAAGTTACTTACCCCAATCTGGTCCGGTTGTTTCGGGAGCTTCACGTCGAGACAAAACCGACATCAATGTCGTTCAGCGTTCAACACATTCCGTCGGGGCTGGAGTTCAGCGGATCGAGTCTGAATCACCTCTTCGCTCAACGGCGGAATCTTCTCAGTCCGCGATTCATCAGGATGTTGATGCGAATCGACCGGTTCAATACGGAGTGTCTGGAGGTGCTGGACAATGACAAGTTTCGTTCGTACACTCTGCAAGACTATATAGACGAAAAAGGGTTCGGCGGGGATATGCTGATGAAATACCTGGTTCCGATGAGTTCGGCAGTCTGGTCAACACCACCCGACCAGATGCTCAAATTCCCTGCCGTTACCCTTGTTCGCTTCTTCAAGAACCACGGATTCCTCGGTTTGAGCACGCAGCATCAGTGGCGGACAGTTGTCAACGGGACACGGGCATATCGGGAAAAACTGATCGCCCCGTTCCGAAAGAAAATCCGTATTGGGAATCCCGTTGTGCAGGTTGTCCGCAAGCCGGGAACAGTGGAAGTGCGATTGAAGGACGGATCGAAGTTCCTGCATGACAAGGTTATCGTCGCATGTCATGCTGACGAAGCCCTTCAGCTTCTTGATAAACCGACGGCGGCTGAACGCCGGTTGCTTGGAGAATTTAAGTACCAACACAATACGGCTACACTTCACACCGATGCAAGCATTATGCCCAAACGGAAACTTGCATGGTCGTCCTGGAACTATCGGCTGGATGTCGACCGACAGGGGAAGGCACTCCCTTCGACGATCTATCATATGAACAGTCTTCAGCAGGTTTCCGAAAAGCGCGACTATTTTGTTTCCATCGATGATCCGGGATTGATCAATCGGAACTCGATCCTGAAGACCATCGACTATACGCACCCGGTCTTTTCGCTCGGAGCCATCAGCGCGCAGGGAGCGCTGCCGTCCCTGAACACGCACGGTCCGGTCTATTTTTGCGGCAGCTACTTCAAATACGGTTTCCATGAGGACGCGTTCACCTCGGCCCTTGATTTGTGCAGGACGTTGACGGGGAACGATATCTGGTCCGCAAAAACGGAGGAGCAGACTGTATGAACTCCCGCCTGTACGACTGCACAGTCATGCATCATCGTCTCAGTCCCGTGAAAAACAGGTTTGTGTATAAGATCTTCATGTTCTATCTCGACCTTGATGAGATCGACTCGCTTAACCATTATCAGAAGCTGTTCAGCCGAAACCGGTTCAATCTGTTCGCGCTCTACGATCGGGATCATCTGACACTCGGCGGAACGTCGGTGAAGGAGAACATCCTGAAGTATCTGAGGTCCAACGGAATTGATCTCGGCAAGGGAAAGATCTTCCTGCTAACAAACCTGAGAACGCTCGGGTATGTCTTCAACCCCGTTTCCTTCTATTTCTGTTTCAACGAAGAGGGAAAGCCGGAATGTACAATTTCCGAAGTCGGGAACACCTTCAAGGAATTGAAGCCCTACCTCCTTTCGAAGGAAGCATACCGGAATGACATGTTCCACCGACGAATGACGAAACACTTCTATGTCTCCCCGTTTATTGACCTCGGATCAGAATTCGATTTTCAGATCAGGGTGCCAAAGAAAAGGCTTCAGATCCAGATCGACGACTACAAGAAAGGAAAGAGATTTCTTCTGACAACGCTCACGGGGACACAGAAATCTCTCACGGACAGAACGATGCTCCTCTCCTTCTTGCGCATTCCCCTGGTGACGCTTAAAGTGATTGCACTTATTCATTATCAGGCCCTAAGACTCGTTATGCAGGGACTGGTGTACCAAAAGAAAGCTGACAATCCTGAACTTCAAAAAGGAGTCTTTAAATCGAACAAATAGTCCAACACACATCATCGTTGGCCCAGGACAACAACCGGCGGTCGACCGTCTATCAGCGCATCGTCCTCAATCTCTTGTCCGGCATGACTGAGGGACATATGCGGCTTGCGCTCCCCAACGGCGACGTCAGGGAAATCGGCAATGCCAACTCCCGATACAAGGCAACGATCAGAGTTGTCAGCGATTCGTTCTTCCGAAAATGCGTTCTCTACGGCGACGTCGGCTTCGGCGAGGCGTATGTTGATGGAGACTGGGAAACGGACAACGTCACGGCCGTGATCCAATGGTTCCTGCTGAACGTGGAGAATGCTCCGACACTCTCGGGGTCGAAACGGAAACTTGTGCCGGGCAACGTACTCAAAGTCTTGAATCGTCTCTACCACAAGCTCCGGCCCAACAATCTTCGGGGAAGCCGGAAAAACATTTCCGAGCACTACGACCTGAGCAACGAGTTCTTCCGATTGTTTCTGGATGGAACGATGACCTATTCCAGCGCGTATTTTCGGGATCCGGAACAGACGCTGGAGAGTGCTCAGGTGGAAAAATATGACCGGCTCTGCCGAAAACTGAAGCTCCAGCCCACCGACCATCTCCTGGAAATCGGGAGCGGGTGGGGAGGATTTGCTGTCCACGCCGCGAAGAACTATGGCTGTCGAATCACAACGGTTACCATTTCTCAGGAACAGTATGCGTACGCCAAAGAACGGTTCAGGCGCGAAGGATTGGACCATCAGATCGAAATCAAGATGGCCGACTATCGCACCCTGACGGGTTCGTACGACAAGATCGCGTCGATCGAAATGCTCGAAGCCGTGGGTCACGAATTCCTCGAGACGTATTTTGCCAAATGTCATGAATTGTTGAAGAACAACGGCGTCCTGGCGTTCCAGGTCATCACATGTGCCGATTCGCGGTATGATTCACTCCGAAAGAACGTCGACTGGATTCAGAAGCACATTTTTCCCGGTTCCCTGCTTCCTTCGGTCGGCGCTCTGAACAGGGCGATCAACAGGACGGGGGATATGGTGATGAACCATATGGAGGAATTCGGCCTCAGTTATGCCAGGACATTGTCCGAGTGGAGACGCAAGTTCAATAGCAGGCTGGATCAGGTACGGATGCTGGGATTCGATGACCGGTTTATCCGCAAGTGGAACTACTACCTGAGCTATTGCGAGGGGGCGTTTGCGATGCGGAATATCAGTGTTGTGCAGATGGTGTACACAAGGCCGAACAATCTATCCTTTTAAGTGGAAGACTGTTCGATCCTGGCAATCTCTTCTGTTCGAAGGTTCCATTCGCTGTACTTACGCTCGAGCAGACGCTGGACTTCTTTGTAGTCGTGTGAAGCGGTTCTCGCTTCGTCCCCGTGCTTGTACAGGTCGGGATCCGCGAGATGTATCTCGAGGTTCTCCTTCTTTGATTCGAGTTCCTGTATCTCCTTCTCGAGCGCTTCTGCTTGTTTCCGGACGGGCTGAAGTTTCTTGTTCAATTCCTTTTTCCGGTTCGCTTCAAGTTGCCGATCCCCCCTCGATGCCTGTTGCTGCCGCACAACGTCTTGCTTGACCGGCTTTTGCTTGAGGGATGAATTCAGTGCGAGCGCAGCTTCCCGTTCCCGTTTCTTCTTGTGCAGATAGTCATTCATGGACCCAAGGTAGGTCTTGGCACCGTCGTGGCTCAACTCCAGCACTTTGTTGACAATCGGCTCGAGAAATGACCGGTCATGGGAAACGATGATGTATGTCCCTTCGAACGATTTCAGCGCTTCCTGAAGCACTTTTTTTGATCGCATGTCAAGATGGTTGGTCGGTTCGTCCATCACCAGCACATTCGAAGGTTGGAGAAGCATTTTGGCAAGTGCCACCCTGCTTTTTTCTCCTCCGGACAGGACGGAGACTTTCTTGAACACGTCGTCGCCCTGAAAGAGGAACGACCCGAGGATTGTCCGCAGCCGCTTGCGGATCTCGCCGATCGCGACATCATCCATAATCTCGATCACTTCCTTCGACATGTCGAGTTCTTCTGCCTGGTGCTGGGCGAAATAGGCGAGCGTCACGTTGTGTCCTTCGCGACGCTCTCCCGCGTCAAACGGTTCGACGCCCGCGACGATCCGTGAGAACGTTGATTTGCCGGCACCGTTCACGCCGACGACGGCGATTTTATCTCCCCGCTCAATTTTGTAATTGAGACCGGTGAAGACGTGGTTCTCCCCGTAACTCTTGTCGAGGTGTTTCAATTCGAGCACCACACGGCCGCTCGGGTCGGGAGATGGAAACCGAAAGTGGATTTCTTCCTCTTCGTCGTCGATTTCGATCATGTCGATCTTTTCCATCTGCTTGATCCGGCTTTGGACCTGCCGCGCTTTGGTTGCTTTGTACCGGAAACGATCGATAAACTCCTGCGTCTGCTTCAACTGTTGTTGCTGATTCTTCTGAGCGTTCTGCAGAAGCTCTTTCCGGACAAGCCGCTCTTTTTCGTAGAACGAGTAGTTGCCCGAGTACTCATCCAAATGTCCGCGTGAAAGGGCGAAGGTGCGTTTGCAAAGGTTGTCCAGGAACGCACGGTCATGCGATACCAGGATGACCGCTCCGTTGTAGTTCTGCAGATATTCTTCAAGCCACTGCAATGTATCAAGATCAAGATGGTTGGTCGGTTCGTCCAACAAGAGGACGGACGGCTCTTTCAGAAGGAGCTTGGCGAGGGCAATACGCATTTGCCAGCCGCCGCTGAATTCTTCGGTTTGCCGCGCCAGATCCGGAACGGAGAACCCAAGCCCCATGAGTACACGCTCGATCTTTCCTTTCATGCGGTACACGTCAAGATCCTCAAGCTTGTGATGAAGCTCTCCGAAGATCTCGAGTGCTTCCGCGTAGGCGTCACCCGATGTATCAAACGTGGCAAGCTGGTGCTGAACCTCGTCCAGCTCGCTTTGAATCTCCAGAATATCTTCAAACGCGGTCTCGACCTCTTTATAGAGTGTGACACCCCGTGTGGAAACCCCATCCTGGGGAAGGTAACCGACCGTAACGTATCGCGCTTTGCCAATCGTCCCGGAATCGGCGGTTTGTTGTCCGGCCATAATCCTGAGGAGTGTCGATTTACCGGCACCGTTGGAGCCGACAAGACCGATGCGGTCATGCGGGCCAATCAGGCATGAGACGTCGTCGAAGAGAGCCCGCTCACCGAAATAGAGCGATATGTGTTCCAAAGAAAGCATTCGATAGGCCTGTCCTTATGGGGTTTGACGAACTGGTTCCGAAAAATGAGAAGAAACCGCTGGCGAAATTGTTTCAACGGCACAATATAGCAAAGAATTGCCTGGAATATTTGTATGTGCCTGGAGCGGGGGCTCATGAGACCGGCCAACGGATTTGTTCGCCATTCTTTCTCTTTGCTTGACTGAATTCTGGGACGTCGATCAACGAGCGATTGTGAATGCAATCGACATTGAACAAAAAAAAACCGTCCATTGTGGACGGTCTTCTGAAAACCAACAACAATCTTTGCAACAATGCTTACCGCCAAAGGAACTTCTTACCTCGGCCAGAGCCAGCCAAATGTTCCAGCCGTAAGAAGTGCATAGAAGAGTCCATCGAGCGTATTCAACAACGTGGTCGACCAAGACCGTTTGTACCAAATGGACTCCTGCCATCCGCCGACTGCATAGCACAGAAAGGCCGTGACGCCGACAAATCGAAAGACGGCCAGGTAATGTGCCCCCGGTTGGAGTGCGCGCCCGGCAACATATGCGGCAAAGACCCCAATCAGGATGGAATAGATAAACCACTGAGTGAGGTTGACGACCATAGAAGGAGGCCCACCGGGCCAAATGGTCAGAAGGACTCCGGGACCCTTCTTCACCTTCTCCTTGAATACAGGCGTACTCGTTTCCTTCGGATCCGCGGCGCGTGGATACACGTACGCTCCCGAGGGAATGTTCAACTTCCGGATCGCTTCGACGAAGGCATCTTCGTCCGGGAGTTTACGAAGATCGTTCGCATGATGCCGAAGCATCATGTGGATCATAGAACTGGCAATGAAGACAAAGACTGCCGACACGAGAATCGGGAGCCACAGAGAAAGAATGGATACCATAGGACCTCCATGAGGTGAATGAGAAAGTGATCCGGACCGTATGCCGCACTCGCGTCCAGCGTGGATGAATGTATACGTTTTTGTAGTATCAGGCAAGAGCCAAACACGTCCAGCACCGATGCGATGAACGAGACTGTGAACGTTGGAAAACCTCCGCAGCCGGAGGGCTGAGAATGAGGCAAACGAAGTCTGCCACAGTTAGGTCAGATCCAAGGGGAGGCTGGAGGGGGTCGATGCGATGCGGTTCTTTCAACCGGCATCCCGCCACATTGCGCATCTTCGATCGCGTAGGAATGATTCATGAATCGTCCCTGCCAAAGACACCCCGTCCGATAGGTGAGATTTGAAGACGCAAGATGAATGGGGGAAAATAGAAAAACGGGTTTGATGACTCTACGTAGCGAACATCTCGACTCCTCGTTGCGATGCATTCGGTAATGTGTTCACATCTTGATTACACCTCCAGGTAGTAATCTGCGAACGTATTGCCAACTCAAATATCCCACGCTGTTGCAAAACCTCCAGGGAATTCCTACATTTGTACGTTCAATCGTTCTCTATGCGAATCCGCCTGGAGAGCAAAGATGCCTTACAACACACAGCTCCGTCACAGACGCTCAACTCGACTCAAAGGGCTGGCAGCCTGAAGATGAGTGGCGCCTTCCGCCTGCACTGACGTTGTGGCGGACAAGTTGGCGCTGCACATTGTTGGGCCTCCAGCTGCCAAACCTTCGCCAGGGGATTGTCGAATCACGGAAAGAGACGCGGCAGACATCTCTCGAATGGACGTTCCCCCCAAAGAGCGGCGGGGAAGAAATGAAGGTCGTTACAAAGCGGCCACAGAAAACAATTTACTTCGGAATCACCGGTCTATCGTTCAGCACTCTCATTCTTCTCTCATAAGGAATTATCCCGATGAAACGAACACTCGTTGCTCTTCTTTTTCTCTATGCGGTTCCTTCTGAAGCCCAGGACTGGCACCTCAATACAGAGCCTGTTTATTTTTTCGCGAAAGCGCCGAACATTGCTCTCGACTACCACATCAACTCTTCACTCGCACTCGGCTTTCAATATGCCGCTCTGGACTGGGGGAAGAACGGAAGCAACCTAAGCGGCTTCCAGTTGTTCTATTCCCGAACATCTCAGATCACTTCCAGCTCAGAAGTCCTCAAGCTCTATGTCGGCCTCTTATCCCCTCAAACAACTCTTCTCAACATGGAGGCGAAGGAAGACCCTCTTCCCCTTTTCGAGGTTCTGTATGGCTATCGGTGGGTGATGGATGGGAAGTGGACCGTTGCCGTATTGGCTGGAACGTTCTTCACGACCAAACACATCTATCCGAGTGTTTCGATTCCGGTTGGATATGTGTTCTAGTAGGTTGCTGAACAATCCTTATTGCAGGCCGTAAGGTGCAAGAGCTTCCTCCTGCGATCATGGCCTTTGGTCAAAAGTACAATGCCTCAGGGGTGACGGTGCGCTTTCTCCAGCGCATTGCCGACTCAACGAATGCGCGATACGCGGTCAACTGAAGGCATGATTCGCCCTCCTGAAGCCAGAGAATGCAGCTCCTTTTCCCCTTGTGCCGCCCATGGTCCACCGTGTGAATCCTACCGGTATGTGCCTTCCCTCGGTCAGCCTGGACTGACCCATTCTCCCGTCTCAATGTCCTTTGTGTGCTGAAGCCGTTGATCCAGACAACGGCCTCCCGTCTGTGGACGAGCGCTTGAATACTTTCCAAGGATTTAGTACACTTACAGTACTTCTACCCTGTCTGTTCCTGGGTCCAGATCCTCATACTCGCGGCACGACAACGCGACATGAAAACGATCCGAATACTCATCATCGAAGACAATCGTCTTCTGTGTGAAGGCCTTACCGCCATGATCAATGGTCAGGCCGAAATGAAAGTCGTCGCCACCATTGGAAGCGGTAACAATATTCTGGCGAACGCGCGAAGAGCGAAACCCGACGTAGTCCTGTTCGACATAAGCCTGAAGACCCTTGCAGATCTGTCCGTGATAGAATTGCTGAGCAAAGAGCTTCCTGATTTGAAGGTCATCGGGATGGGTCTCGTTCCAACGCAGTCGGACATCGTGGATTTTGTCAAGGCGGGGGCATCAGGATTCATTCTTAAAGACGCCACCGTCAAGGGATTTGTCAAGACGATACGGGAGGTTGCCGGCGGATCAAAAGTCCTTCCTCCACAGTTAACAGGATCGCTGTTTGCTCACGTCGTCGACCAGGCGATGAAAAGAGGAAAAGGACACGTGGCCCGGGCAGTGCGGATAACCAAACGTGAACGGGAAATCCTTGTCTTCATCGCCGATGGATTGAGTAACAAGGAAATCGCCGCAAGTCTGAACATCGCCGTCTACACGGTGAAAAGCCATGTCCACAACATCATGGAAAAACTTGCTCTCCATTCCAGGCTGCAAATAGCGAAGTACACCCGCGACGAAGAAACTTCCTCAACCTAGCCCAACCGCTCTTCAATCCACGGTTTCCACCAAAGTTCGCGAATCCTGCCCGGTGCACCACGACGTGCTCGCTCTTTCGCCCCAAGGAACTGCACACGACGGAGAACATTCATCCCGCACGGAGACGATTTCCGTTGCCGGAAAGGATTAACTACTTTTTCATCCTTTTGGGCTATTCCCGATTGGTGCAAACATGTCTATTATTTTACAAGCAGGACTGTCTGTGGACAAGGGAATTCGCGTTTTTCCTGACAATCGCCGGTGGAGGAGATGAAAGCTGGGAACTGGGATCGCATTGAAGGACAATGGAAGCAACGGCGTGGAAGAGCCGTTCATCATTGGGGCAAAATCATGAACGATGAGTTGGCCGCAATTGCAGGCAAGTACGAGGAACTTGTTGGAAGACTCCAGGAAAGTTACGGCATTGCCAAGGACGAAGCAAGAGTGAGAGTCAATGAATTCAAGAAAACGGTCGACCAGTTGAAGAAGTCCAACGCCAAGCTGATAGCGCTGCACATGTCCTTGAAGAAGAATGCCAGAGCGGGAAAGAAACTGAAGCAAGTCAGGAAGGGGGCAAGGAAGAAACCGAGTTCGAGAAGAAGTCGATGACACCCGCTGAAAAGGATGGGCAGCACGAGGCCCGACGGCGGCACATCCTGTACTGTGATCAAATCCTGCATTGTTCATGAGATACATCACCAGAGGAAATCGCCATGACGAAAGAGCAACAACGATCTGATCCAGACGCAGCACGCGACGCCGAGTTCCTGGGCTGGCAAAAGGTTCCCAGGGGAAATGTCGTTGCGCTCTACAACGTGACAGCGGAAGGTCATATTTCTTATGGATCGACGGTTTCCGAAAAAACCCTGCAAGAACTCAACCTGCGGGTTCCCAAAACACCGCCTGATGGAATCGCAGGCAGGAAGAGTTGATCCGATGGCGGGGGAGGGGGGGGCATCCTCATCCGCATCCTCTGCAAAGAGAATGATGCGGTGAGGATGTTTCACATGCACGCAGTAAGTTGGATGTGAAGACCGATGGTGAGACCGGTCTGTGGCTCAGGATACGAAATCCGTTCGTGGGATTGTTCACGAGGAAGCATGCCCAGTGTATCTGGGAGCGGTGGTATCACTGCCGAAGATACCCGCTGAAGTGGATTGAAGCCTGGCTGTTTGAATGGGTGAACGGATTTCGGTTTTTTTTTCAACTTGTTGACGATTGAAGTGACTACCGCCGAACAGTTTAGTACCGCTGTCTCGATCCTGCGACAGGAACTTTCAACGGATTCAGCGAAGATTATTCGATTCTCGATTGAAGGGAAGCATTCCCACGGAATCTTCCTTCAACAATCTGGATTCGGGATCGCCATCCGCAACCTGCTCGCCAAGAATGGAATTCTGTGGGAGGAAGCGGCCGTCTACAGTATCTGGCTTGCGATTCTGAAGGAATCGATCAAGGCAGTACTTCATGAATAGTCTGCACCGGATTGTCCGCGCGCCGTTGGCGCAACGCATGCAAGAATAGGTTGTTCACAGAGAGTCTTCTTTCTAAGCGCCTCCCATCGCTTGCCACGTTCTGGAAGGTCCCAAGCCTCGCACACCACACGTGCGGGGTTTTCTATTTTCGGGCGGACCCTTCGACTCCGCTCAGGGTGACTTTTTACTTGAAAGGACGGACGCGAAATCAAACACCCGCTCTGAAGGTTTAGGTGGAGTTTGTGAAATGAGCACAGAAGCAAATAGGGTGGACGTGCTGTGGTGTGGATGAGTCGAGAGTTATTAGCGCCAGCCCACACCGCCAGGATTTCGCTGGCCGGCACACAAAAGCACATTCAATAGCAAAGAGCAATGAAGCAAGCTTGTCGCGCGAGAGCGGCATTCGCGAGGAGTCGAAATCGTTGGGTTTGCGGGGTGGCGTGGTTCATCGCGGGACTTTAATTTCGTGCGTTTTGTCAAGGTCTGTCTCGACGCGCGAAATTTCGAGCTTGTGTGCGGGGTTCTACATGTGCGTTACGATTTCGACAGCCGGAGGCGTACGATTGTTGTGGCACCGCAAGGCGCCATACAATCTAGAAGAGTGATCCAAATTGGAGCGAACTAGCGTTCGCTACGTTCTGGGCCTCCGGCTCTCGGAAAGAAGTAACTCCCGCACGGCGCCAGTGATTTCGGGGGCCAACGCAGCCGGAGGCGCACTAATGTTGCACGCGCAGCGTGTATCTGAATTGGAGCGAACTTGCGTTCGCTACGTTCTAGGCCTCCGGCTCTCAGAAAGAAGTAACTCCCGCACGGAAAGTGCGACTAGAATTATTCCAGGTCTTCACCCTCGCTTAGATAAAACTTTGATCAGAGAGACGGAAGCTTAAGAGTTTTGTGACGCGGAAGAGGGCAGTTCAAGTTGCAAAAGAAATCCAACCGCGCAAGCTGCCATCGGATAAAATCTGTGACCTACGGTGAGCTACTTCTTTGCTTGCTCAACGAAGCAACAAAGTCCCGCTGTACGGGATACTCGTCCCGACTGTGTCGGGACGGCAAAAGCACACCGGCATCGCAACGCGGCATTTGTTGTATTAGAGCGAAGGAAATGGGAGTCAGATTGGATCCACCTCCGCTCGATCCGCCGGCGATGCCGTAAGCCGTCGCACAAAAGCAAAATCAAAAACAATAATCAGCAACGCCGCGATTTCGCCGCCTTCGCACAAAGGCAACAGCTTGGAGGAGGGATCCGGATAGGATTAGTTAGTCCTCCGATGAGAATCAGGCTTGCTCCTGATACATTTTCAGGCTTCTGGGTTTTGTCCATCCCGATGTCGTTTGTCGGGACAACGTATCTCCAATGGACAAACGTCCGTTCCAGATTGCAAGAATCTCTTCATCCCGCGATTTCAATCCTCCCCGCATTGCATTTTGCCACACTCTTGGATAACATTGAACAGGAACATTTGCTCGCCGGAGCGGGGCGAGAGGGTAACCGTGAAGAGGCCTCCAGTGCGTGCGCAAATGAGGCCTTTTGTGCTTTCTGGACCCCTCCAACGAGCAGGGATTCGAAGTACGACGATTGAACAACATTATCGCCAAACCGACGACTGTGAATCGGTCAAACCGTAGCAAACCAACGAGGTATACCATGTGCCGAACAACTGTTTCGATGAGAATAGTGATAGCGGTTTTTGTGCTGACTGTTTCTGCCTTGAGTCAAGAAAAACCGGAGCTGTTTGTGCAGACGGGTCATATAGGTCCGGTCACGGCCATAGCATGTACACCCGATGGGAAATATTGTATATCCTACTGTCCGAACTCTGTCACCATGATGAGTAGACAGGCTGCACTTAAATTATGGGATGTTCAATCGGGAAGAGGAATAAAAACACTCTTCACAGAAAGTGCAATTGGAATGGTGTTCATAGATTTGTCTCCCGATGGCATCCATGTTGTGGTGCTCGTGAGGTCGCAAATTGAGGCCGGATACGGTACACTTCAAATTATCAATACCGTCACCGAGGAAACAAAGACATTGGTTATTCGTGATAAAAAAGGGGGTTTTGAACCTGTTACGGCAACCATCTCGGTTGATAACAAAACAGTTCATGTTCTTTATTCAAACTCTTTTCTAGCAAAGTCCGTTCTCAAGTCATTTGATATTGCTACAGGGAAAGAGCTGGAGACAATAACCGGCGGTGTCTATGTTCAGAACTTCATGCCTCCGGGAAGCAGGTTCTACCTGCGTTACGATCAAGACCTCGATCAATATTCGCGCGCGAAGGTCCTTCCCTATTGGTTATCGGCTCTGGCAGGCGGTAAAAAAACAAAAAAGGTGCAGTTGAATCTATCCGATCTCCCCGCACCCAGAGCAGCATTTTCACACGATGGACACTATGGAGTACTGATATCAAACGGTACCATGTATTTTGTGGATTGCGCTGAAGGCACAATGAACACAATCGCGACCACCGAGAGCCAGGAGTTATTTGATATTTCGCCGGACGGAAGATACCTGTTGACCTACGTACCTGCCAAAGCGATCAGAATATTTGATTCGTTCGCAGGGAAGAACATACAAACCATTGCCGGCTCATTTCAATCCGCTATCTTTTCTCCGAATGGAAATACAATCCTGACAGGGGATAAGGCAGGCGACGTATGTCTCTATGATATTACTTCAGGCCAAAGAACGAGATCGTTCGGAACGAAGCCGCGTCAACAGAATATGATGGCGATATCCTTCGATCGATATATGCTGAGTTTAAGCACCATTGGCGCTGAGAGCACCTGGGATTGGTTTGTCTGGGATCTGCAGAAGGCCAGTCTTCTGAAGGCGATACACTTCAAAGGCAACATCCAGCAAGTGTTACCGTACGCAGACATAGGTTCGCTGAACAAAGAAAGCGCCACCGCCCAGATCATGGTTGCTATGGGTTCAACCTCAGCGAACAAAACCTACACAGCATCCTTTTCCGAAGCGGCTCAGGGAGTGCAGGTCCTCGATGCAAACACCAAGAAGGAAATCGCACGATGCACCATATTCGATGACGGCGAATGGATTATCATGACCCCGGAGGGTTATTTCAACGCCTCCGCGAATGGTGCCAAGCACATCAATGTTCGTGCGGGCCGGGCTGTATATTCCGTAGACAATTTCTATGAAAAGTTCTTTAACCCTGCGTATGTTGCCTCGGTATTGCAGGGGAGAAAGGTTGAGGCCGTTGCAGACATTCGGAAGGGGTTTGCATTGCCCCCGCAGGTAACGATCACGTCCCCCGCGCCCAATACGGAATTAACATCGGACGTTGTGACCATAACAATCTCGGCAAAAGATATGGGAGGGGGCATTGATGAGATCCGCCTGTATCAAAATGAAAAATTGATATCGGAGGATCAACGGGGAATGAAGAACATCGGTACGATGGGCGAGACCGTGATCAAATCGTACCAGGTGACATTGCTTTCCGGAATCAACACCTTCCGGGCTCTGGCGTTCAATCGCGAACGGACGGAATCAAATCCGGATGAAATCAAGGTCGATCTGAAGGCGGCACAGGCGGCATCGGACCTCTATCTGTTTGCGATAGGGATCAATGAATACAAGAACGGAAAGTACAATTTGAACTTTGGCAAATCGGACGCGATGGCGTTCTTGAACATGGTAGTGCAAAAGTCCAGGACAATTTTCAAAAAGGCCTTTGAGTATCAGTTGTATGATGGGGAAGCGACGCGCCCCGCGATTGAAGCAATATTCAGGACCATTGCGGCGACTGCGAAGCCTCAGGACGCGTTCGTGTTCTTCTACGCCGGTCACGGCGTGATGAGCGAAGGAAGCGAGGCGGTGCCCTCCGATTTTCATTTGATTCCGGCAGATGTGACGCAACTGTACGGTAATGATCCGATGCTGGCGGCAAAGGCGATTTCCGCCGCACAGCTCAAGACCTTCTGCACAACGATCAAGGCGCAGAAGCAACTCGTTGTGCTGGATGCATGTCAATCCGGCGGTGCTGTGGCGAGCTTTGCCGCGACGCGCGGTGCCTCGGAAGAACGGGCGATCATGCAACTCGCCCGGAGTGCTGGGACGGTTTTGCTTGCTTCTACCGGCACGGACCAATTTGCCACCGAGTTTGCAACGCTGGCCCACGGAGTCTTCACGTATGCATTGCTGCAGGGACTTAACGGGGACGCCGATGGAGGAAATCCGAAGGACGGGAAGATAACGGTGAAAGAACTGGAAGCATATTTGAATGACCAGGTCCCTGAATTGACCAAAAAGTACCGCGGCACCGCACAATATCCCAACAGTTGTGCACGAGGACAGGACTTTCCGTTGGGAGTGAAATAGAGTCTCCTCCCGGCGATTCCAGCTTCGGGTTGGATTTTGGCAATCTTTTCAGCAACTGGAAGCCCTGAAATGTGGCGCATAGTGCCTACGGTTCACTCGCCCTTTCTACAGACAAACGCGTTGCCGCTTTTGCCGCAACCTTGGTTACTATCAGTGAGCGGCATGCCGTGGAGCGGCACTTTCTGCTGACCACTTTCTTTAAAAAGAAAGTGGTCGAATGAGATTCTCACTCTCTTAACTAAAAAAGGAATCCACATCAAATGAAAGCAATCGTCTACACGAAGTTTGGGCCACCAGACGTTCTTCAACTTGTCGAGGTGGAAAAACCTGTCCCGAAAGAGAATGAACTCCTAATAAAAATCCGTGCTGTCTCCCTCAACGCGTTTGACTGGCGTCACCTGAGAGCCGACCCGTTCTTTATCAGGTTTATGGGTGCCGGACTTCTCAAACCAAAACACAACATACTCGGGGCCGATGTCGCGGGACAGGTTGAAGCTGCCGGCGCAAACGTGAAGCAGTTTCACCCCGGTGACGAAGTCTTCGGAGAAGTCAGCTACGGCGGACTTGCCGAGTTTGTCTGTGTCAACGAAAACAGGTTTGTACATAAACCAGTCAACGTGACGTTTGAAGAAGCGGCGGCTGTTGCTATGGCAGGACTCACAGCCCTGCAGAGTCTTCGCGATCACGGAAATCTTCAAGCCGGTCAAAAGGTTTTGATCAATGGAGCCTCAGGAGGTGTAGGAACGTTCGCGGTACAGATCGCCAAATCATTCGGCGCAGAGGTGACCGGTGTCTGCCGCACAAGCAAGATGGATCTCGTGCGCTCCATCGATGCAGACCACGTCGTCGATTATACTCAAGAGGACGTCACCACGAACGGAAAACAGTATGACCTGATTTTTGACACGGCCGCATACCGGTCGATTCGGGACTACAAGCGCATCATGAGCCCCGGCGGGAAATATGTCGCCGCAGGAGGCTCCACGGCTCGAATGGTCCAGCTTATGCTCCTGCCGATGATGGGAATCAAGAATATGGAAATCATGGGGGCCAGGATCGAACAGAAGGATCTTTCTTTTCTTGGAGAGCTGCTGAGCACCGGGAAGATCAGGTCAATCATCGACAAGCGATTCCCGTTAAGCAAGAGTGCCGAGGCGATGCGATATCTCGAAGACGGGCACGCCCGCGGAAAAGTGGTTGTAACGGTGGGGGAGTAGACACCAACCGGTTATTGTCCCGGAGTATTCCGGCGGGATCGCAACGAGGGAATCCAATGCGAAAGCCAAACATGAGGAAACAGAATCCGATTTCAGAAGATCTGATCGCACCGTGTGGAATGAATTGTGCCGTTTGCAGTCGATATCTTGCGTATGTCAATAACTTGAAGCGGAGCCACTGCGTCGGATGCAGACCACGAAATGAGAAGTGCACCTATTTGTTCGAAAAATGTAGGGGAATAAATCATGGAGCAAGAGGCGATGCGCCGTTCTGTTTTGAGTGCGACCAGTATCCTTGCCAGCACATCAATCGCATGGACGACCGGTATCGGAACAATTACGGAATGAGTCCAAAAGACAATTTGGAGTCTATCAGGAACATGGGAATCGGCAAATTCATCAAAGAAGAATACAAGAAGCACGGGTGTTCAACGTGCGGTGGTTTGATTTCAGTTCACAATGGCAAGTGTTTCGAATGCGAAACGATAACGAAGCTCGTAGAATAGAGACACAGTGCCGCTTCCAATTAGTGATATTGTGTTTTTGAAATCGTTCTGCCTTTTGTCCGAAGGTCCGAAGGAGACTCCCGCCTGCCGCTCTAGAAACGCACAAGGCGGGCAGGCCTTCGGGGGAAGCAGGCACTAGTGCTGTTTTGAATAGGCTTGGCAGTAAATCACAAGTTTTCTTTTTAGAGGTAGCACTAGCTCGAAGTAAAGGTTGGTCCATGGTGTGAGATCCCGTTTCGCGACCGCACACCGCCGACGATTTCGGGACCCATCGTGCAAGAACAGAAGATTGTTTAGGCATGTGTAAGAGCGGCTTTGGCGCGGAGTCGAAATCCAAGGGTTTGCGCGGTAGCCGATTACTCGCGCGACTTTGATCTCGCGCACTCTTATGCGACTTTTGCATTGCGCGAGATTTCGAGGATGTGGGCAGGGAGATACCGGTCGTTTGGATTTCGGCAGCCGGAGGCGTACGTTTGTTGTGGCACCGCAAGGCGCCATACAATCTAGAAGAGTGATCCAAATTGGAGCGAACTGGACTTCGCTGCATTCTTGGGCTTCCAGCGGCTGTGAACGAAAAGAGAGGATGGTTTCGATCGACCAACAACTGAAAGACCATGTCGCTTCCTTGCCTGATAAAACTCTTCTCCACATATTGGAAGGGCAGAGCGAGTCGTACACACCCGAGGCAATCGCATTTGCGAGTGGAGAAATCACAAAACGGGGTGGCATTGAAGCCTTGAAACAAGAAGTTGAGCGATCAGAGTCAAAGAAGTCAGGGTCTCAGGACCAAGAGGAACATCCATCGAACCAGTCCCCGGAATCGGACGAAATACTTGTCAGACTGAAGAGACTGTATCCTCTTCTTGTTCTCGTGGCGTATGGTCTGTTCATGTACGTGATCAACGCCTCATTCTGGTTCTATTGGCTTTGTCTGTTCGCTTTCCTCGGGGCATTGTTCGCGGTCCTGTTCATAGGTCGGGAAATCACGTTGGAAGAAGAAGGCAAAGAAAATGCGGGAAGCGTGGCGGGTGAGTCAGACTCCCCGTCTTCGCTCTCACCATCGACGGATGAACAAAGACCTTGAAAAACATTCAACCCTGAAATTGTCGCGGGTCGCTCAATTCGCCTGGGAAGGCAATCCGCATCTACGGCGGGGATTGAAAACATGCGAATAGTAATGCTGGAAATCGTGCGGAATTTGATACAGATTCTGCATATCATTATCGGAACAGAAGTTCCTGAACTTGATCCCTCATTACAACAATAGAAAGGATGTACGAAAATGAAGATGCAACGATTTTTCCCGGCGGTCCTTTTCATTCTGTTGTCTGCGATGCAGACCGTCCATGCGCAAGAAACCAAAGATCCCAATCTCTGGCTTGAAGAGATCGATGGGACAAAGGCCCTTGAATGGGTCAAAGGGCAGAATGCCATTACAACCGGCATCCTGGAGAAATATCCCGCGTTCCAGGAAATCAACAAAAAGAACTACGAGATCATTAACTCCAAAGAACGGATCGCCTATCCGGATATCCGCGGCAACTATATCTACAACTTCTGGCAGGATGAGAAGAACGAACGGGGAGTATGGCGCCGCACCGCATTGAACGAGTATCTGACCGCATCACCAAAGTGGGAAGTTGTCCTCGATATCGACACACTTTCGAAAGTAGAAAATGTGAAATGGGTGTTCCACGGGGCAAACTTCTTGTTTCCAAACTTTGATCGATGCATCGTTTCTCTCTCCCGCGGCGGCGGAGATGCAGACGTGAAACGGGAGTTTGACCTTACCACAAAACAGTTTGTCAAGGACGGCTTTTCTCTTCCGGAAGCGAAAGGATCGGTCTCGTGGAGGGATATGAATACACTGTATGTTATGACAAACTTTGGAGAGGGGTCGATGACGGAATCCGGCTATCCGAGGATCGCAAAGATCTGGAAGCGCGGAACTCCGTTGAGCGAAGCCAAATCCGTCTTCGAAGGAGAGACAAAGGATGTCTCGGTCTACGCCTATACACAATGGACGCCGGAAAGGAACTATGACTTTGTCGGGAGGGGAATAACGTTCTATACTTCGCATACATACGCGATCGATAACGGTACACTGACTAAACTCGACATACAAGACGACGCACAATTTGACGGGATTTTCAAGAACCAGATGCTGCTGCGACTCAAAACCGATTGGAACGTCGGGGGGAAGGTCTATCCCCAGGGAGCTGTCATCAGCATCGACTATGACAAATTCCTAAAGGGGGATAGGAGTTTCAGCGTCATCGTGAAACCGGGAGCGCGTTCCAGTATCGTTTCCGTGACGAATACAAAGAACTATCTGCTCATCGGTCAGCTCACCAACGTCCGGAGTGAGCTGTTCAGATATACGCTCGCCAACGGAACGTGGTCGGGTCAAAAAGTCGAAGCCCCCGATTATGGCACGATCGGTATTTCTTCGACCGATGATATTGGGGATGGATATTTCTTCACGTACGCAGGGTTTCTCTCCCCCACAAGCCAGTATTATGTCTCACCGGACAACAAGATTCAGAAGGTCAGAAGCTTGCCTGCATTTTTTGACGGAAGCAAATATGAGGTCGAACAGTTTGAGGCTACCTCCAAAGACGGTGTCAAGATTCCCTATTTCCTGATCCATACAAAAGGGATGACATTCGACGGCTCTCATCCGACGCTCCTCTCTGCGTACGGAGGATTTGAAGTCTCGATTCAGCCATCGTATTCGGGTGTTATCGGTACTGCATGGTTGGAACGAGGGGGAGTCTATGCCCTTGCCAACCTGCGCGGCGGTGGAGAATTCGGACCTCAGTGGCACCTCTCTGCCATCAAAGAGAACCGCCAGAAAGTGAATGACGATATGCTCGCCGTCTCCGAGGACCTGATCGCCCGCAAAGTGACTTCATCCAGGCATCTCGGTATTCAGGGTGGAAGTAACGGCGGACTCCTCGTTGGTTCTGTCTACACTCAGAGACCGGAGCTGTACGGCGCAGTCGTGTGTCAGGTCCCGTTGCTGGACATGAAACGCTACAACAAATTATTAGCCGGCGCCAGCTGGATGGGGGAATACGGGAATCCTGATATTCCGGAGGAGTGGGCATACATCAGCAAATATTCGCCGTACCAAAATGTCTCGGCCGATAAAAAATATCCCAAGATATTGTTGATGACTTCCACGCGTGATGATCGTGTCCATCCCGGTCATGCACGAAAGATGGCTGCACTGCTCGAGTCAATGAAGATCCCGTTCTACTACTATGAAAATACCGAAGGGGGACATTCTGCGGGAGTGACGAACAAGCAGAGGGCCTATGAGTCGGCGCTTGTCTATTCGTATTTGTTTACGCAGCTGAAGTAGAGTCGCGTGCGTTTAAGGGCAAACCAGAATTCATGCGCAGTTCGAGTCTATGAAGTACAACCCGCAGATTCATCATAGAAGATCGATCCGCTTGAAAGGGTACGACTATGCGTCTGAAGGGATATACTTCGTGACAATTTGCACACTTGACAAGAAGTGCTTGTTCGGAGAGGTGATAGATGGAGAGATGAGATTGAACGAATTGGGCAAAATTGTGCGAGACGAATGGATGCGTACACCGGAGATAAGGCCTGATGTAGCATTGGATCGAATGGTTGTGATGCCGAATCATTTGCACGGCATCGTTTTGATCCAACGGAAACGAAATGGCGACAATCTTGTAGGGGCAGCTGGAAGCCTGAGAATGTAGCACACGAAGTGTGCTCCCAATTAGTATGGAAGCCTTCGGCTCCACGCATTATTGCGCCTCCGGCTGCCCCTACGAAAGACACCATTTCGTTCACCATCGCGAACGATCGGTGCAATGGTACGCGGATTCAAGGGCGTGGCAACGAGACGTGTGAATGTCTTACGTCGCACCCCAGGAATGCCGCTATGGCAACGTGGCTATCACGACCACATCGTCCGAGACGGTGCGGATCTCGACAGGATTCGCCAGTATATCCTCGATAATCCCATCAATTGGACCAATGATGACAATTTTCCAGGCAATATCCGGATGGATCGCGCGCACGAGGTAAATACTGGCTGGTCTGCTCTCGATTGATTCTTTGAAACCAAATGCGATGCTAAGGAAACTGTCATGACCATTCGAATCTGGGGATGTCGTGGGTCGCTTACAGCGCCCGGAAAGGAAACTCTCCGATACGGTGGGGAAACCACCTGCGTCGAAATCCGCTCTGAAAACGGCAAGTGCACTATCGTCGATGCCGGATCTGGCATACGTAAACTAGGCCTTTCGATGATGAAGGAGTATCCCGCTTCACACATCAACCTGCTTCTCACACATTCGCATTGGGATCATCTCTTGGGATTTCCCTTCTTCACGCCCGCGTACAATCCCAATTACTCCATAACCATCTGCGGTGGGCCCGTACCCCAGCAATTCCTCTGGAAATACCTCACCCGTGCAATGGAAGCTCCCTATTTTCCGCTGGAGTTCGGCGCGTTGAAAGCGAAATTCAATGTGGGATGCCACTGCGATAAGCTACGCTGCGATCATATCCTCCCCGCAGGTGATTCGTCCATAGAATGCCACTCGATCCCGTTGAACCATCCGAACGGAGGATATGGCTTCAGATTCGTCAATCACGGCAAGGCTTTCGTGTTCCTCACCGATAATGAAATCCGGCATCACCACGAAGGGGGACTCCCCCGAAAAGTCTACGTTGATGAGTGCCATGGGGCCGAGCTCTTGTTCCACGATGCGCAATACACGGAAGAGGAGTACGCAACAACCCGCGGATGGGGACACTCCACTTCTACGGATGCCGTTGACCTTGCGCTCGAGGCGGGAGTCAAACGACTGGGACTGTTCCATCACGATCCGAATCGGACGGATGATGATCTTGAACGAATTGTGGACGAATGTCGCGAACGGATTCAGAAGGCTGGAAGCACACTCGAGTGTTTTGGATGTGCGGAAGGTATGGTGCTGGAGGTGTAGAGTATACCCCCGCACCCGCCCGGCCTACTTTCTTATAGGAAGACTTCGCACGATAAGAATTGCCGATGTCTAGGTGGATTGACGAAATGAAATACGATCCTGCCAAACACAACCGCCGCAGTATCAGATTGAAGGGGTACGATTATTCGGGTGAGGGGGCGTATCATGTCGTAATACGAACGAAGAATGGTGTGTGCATGTTCGGCGAGGTGGAGGCGAATGAGACAAAGCTCTCTCCAATCGGAGGGATCGCGGAAAGATGCTGGCTGGAAATACCGGAGCATTTTCCGTACGTAGAGCTCGATCAATATGTGGTAATGCCCAATCACCTTCACGGAATCGTCATCATCGTTGGAAGAAAGGAAGCAGACATCTCTCGTAAGGACGTTCAATTGAACGTCCTTACGAGTACAACCTTACCAAAGAACGCCGTCACGGGCCGCTCCTTAAAGCCCACTAGCCAGATCTCTCCCCACAAAGGAACCTTGTCTGTCATCGTCAGAACCTACAAAGCCGCTGTGACAACAATGTGCCGCAAACAGGGCTTTCAGACATTTGGATGGCATGGACGATTCTACGATCACATCGTTCGAGACGGTGCGGATCTCGACAGGATTCGCCAGTATATCCTCGATAATCCCATCAATTGGACCAATGATGACAATTTTCCAAGCAATATCCGAATGAACCACACCCACGAGGGAACCACTGATTAGTCTCTTCTGGAATGACTCCATGAAACGTCTTCAGATTCTACTAACTCTACCGACTATTCTATTGGCCCCTCTCCTCGCTGGCTGTGGCTCATCTCGATTTTTCGATACGAACAAGTTCGAAGGCATAATTGTCACACAAGAAGCTTGGGGAGGTGTGGCTGCGGACAGCGGGAGAGTGCATCAAATCCGGTCTATTACTCTCCACCACGAAGGAGAATCGTTCCCTCCCGGGAAAGACCCAATTGAGTATCTCCGAACACTACAGAAGTGGTCTCGCGCAGAAAAACACTGGATCGATATCCCGTATCACTACATCATCGACCTCGATGGCCGCGTGTATGAAGGTCGGCCCATTCGTTTCGCAGGAGATACGAATACCCAATACGACCCGGCAGGACACGCCCTGGTGTGCGTCGTCGGGAATTTCGAAGAAGTGGAACCGAATGAGAAGCAGTTGCACGCCGTTGTCAACGTCTTTACGTGGCTGTGCACGAAATACGGGATCACGCCGGACAAGATCCGTGGACACAAAGACGTCGCCCAGGGGACTGTTTGTCCGGGGAAGAACCTGTATCGGTATCTGCAGGATGGATATTTACAGAAAGAGACCGGAAAAAACCTCGAATGACTTGAGATGCTGGATGGCTACAAATGTCATGGTTCCAGAAGGGCGCCATTGTCACAGAAGCCAGGAAAATCGATTCGACCGATGCAACAGTTTGCCTAGATAGGTATCCTCAAGTTCACGAAACCTTTCCGCCTCGCTCCCGCCTGTGGATTGCGGATCAAATTCGGAAACCGCTTGGTCACAAGTCCGGTTCAGAAAATCTTCGTGTTGCGGCGCTATGTTCAGAACCAGCGCGTTCTATCCGGAACGTCATCGCACGTCTTACGAAAACTCCCTCCTGCCCTCCAGACCATTTCCCGCAAGCAGTATCCGATTGGACCAGCGAGCGCGTCAGGTCATATGCTATCGCTCGTTCCTCTTGCCAATACGGGCACCGCTGATCGGACCGCCAAGCAACGCGCTGATGAGACACAGATTGAAGACACCGGTCGCCAGGGGAACCAGTCCGACGACGACGAGGATGATGCCTGTGGTCTCCGCGCGTTGCGTATATCCCCAGGCGATAAGAACCAGACCAGCGAGAATGCGTGCGATGCGGCCGGTCGGACTGTTCATGAATTTACCGAAACTGGATTTGGCGAAGGATTCAGCCATGCTCATTGCGACCTCCTTGTATAGTTGGACAGATGCGGGACTCCGATACTACAAACGTACCATTCGGACAACGCGGAAACAAGCACGATGTATTGAGATGACACCAAGCCCAGGCCAATCACCGGAGCTTCGCTTTTATATCCTCGGTACACCAATTGTTGTCATGATCGATCAAGTACATTATCTGCGCTTTGCTTCTTGCAAATGGCCAATATAATTCCGACAATACTCCACGGGACTTGATGCTTCATTCGATTTTGATCCCCACTGGACATTGAACGACTTCATCAAACATCTTCTCACAACCATTCTTCTCGGATTTGCGGCCGGATTTGGTACCGGCTTCATTATCGATAAGATTGCCAAGGTGATACTCTTCTTCGCGGCAGCGATTGCTCTTGCCGTGGGCTATGCGGTCTATGCCGGCTACATCGATCCAGACTGGTTCTCCTGGCTCAAGATGCCCGAGTTTTCTCTCCCCAATCCGGAAGGATTCGACGTTCTGATTGACCTCTTCCTCTCTCATCTGCCGTTTGGCATTGCTGCAGTGATCGGATTCTTCTTCGGCCTCGGCATGCGTCCAAAGTAGTTGCCAGGAGTTATCCCGACCCCAAAGCACTCAAGTAACTCAGGGACTTTCCTCCCAGAATCTCGGTGCGGAGATACAGAGCGTACGAGTGCGCTGAGATTGAGCGCACGATATATGCAGGAGCATACAACGCACGTGATTTTCCCGTAGGGGAATCCCGCTCAAAGAGAGCGGGACGTCACGAAAAACGTTCCGCTTGAACTTCTGCACCGTCTGAGAGACTCAAAACGACAAACCCTCATAAAAAAAAGTAGCACGCTTTCGCGTGCTACTTTTGTAGGCTTTCAGCGGTGCCCGAAGGGGGATCCCGCTCAAAGAG
>Ga0315286_10000681_pt1 | contig 29280 bp, 31 predicted proteins | sample YL17G10_0_MG_FD_205038 | JGI IMG/M metagenome (GOLD analysis project Ga0315286, IMG submission 205038) | Sediment microbial communities from Yellowstone Lake, YNP, Wyoming, USA - YL17G10_0 | ecosystem: Environmental > Aquatic > Freshwater > Lake > Sediment | place: USA: Wyoming | collected... | reverse complement strand
CTTATTTAAGCAATTTTTGCATTTCATTTGGTATTTTATATTCGTCTTTGCTTTTTAGGGAATCGAGAAAACTCCACTAATTTGTCTAATCATAATCGCTTGATATGCCCATATATACTGCATCCTGAAACACCCATATAATCGTTTCGCACATTATAACAAAAATCCTGGAAGATATCAAGCACAACCATTAAGCCAGAGAAGTGGGGGTCCATTTTGGAAATGGACTCCACTTTATCCGGGAAAATAGTGTCATATTTTTTCAAAGTTTGCTACCTTACCTTTGCATGCGGGGCACTCATCGGTTTGCTCCGTAGTCAAAACGTAACCACAGCCGGGGCAAACTAAATATTTAAGTGGCGGTATATCGCCGCCGCGGTCTACTGCATATCTCAGCAGCTCACCATGTTTACTGTCGGCATCCTGAATAATCTGAAATTGCTTTACCGCTTTCGGCTGTTTCTCAAGTTCTGCAGTACGGATCAAGCTCGGATACATCGATCCGCATTCAATCTCTTCCATGCTCAGCGCCATCTTCAAAGTTTGGAGTGTAGTGCCCACAGTAACCGGTTCATCCTGCGGTTGTCTTGGCTCAATGTTCAGACTCTTTAGAAGTTTAATATGATTCAACGCGTGGATTTCCTCGGAGCGGGCAAGAGCGCGGTAGAGCTGAGCGACGTTTTTCATTTTATCTTTCAATGCACGTGCGGTGAACGATTCGTACATTTTGTGCCGGTTCATCTCTTTGGCGTACGCTGTGTGAAGATTTTCGATAGTAACGGTCGGCTGAATTGTTTTTTTCTCTTCACTTGTTTTCTGACAGCCGGTGAAGAATGCAATCGTGAGGAATATACTTATGAGAGCGATGGAAAGCGGATGGCTTTTCACAACCAAAATGATTTTCTTATGTCTCATACTTTTTCGCCCTTTCACAAAAATGTATGATTATGAAACTGATTTAGTTGTCTTTTAAGTCTTAAAACCTGTTAGACTAATAGTAACTTAAGAATTGATTGAATAAATGTCAACATTTGAGTTCATTCGTTTGCATCTTGCTATTACCACGTGTATATTCCTAAGTGAAAGGAACCAATATTCTGTATGCTGACAAAAACCAAATCGTTTGTGCGAATTCCAAGGAAAGAATGGGATAAACTAAAGAATAATCCCAATTTTACCGACCTTATAGAACTTCTCGAGGACAGGGCTGACCTCAAAACCGCAAGAGGAATTCAGGGTGAGGACCTTACCTTAAAACAATATTTAAAGAAGCGTGGCATACGAAATAATTCTTAAACCGTCTGCACAGAAAGATCTTGATTCCTTACCTAATGACGAACTCATAAGAATCTCTAATCGTCTTAGTTTTCTGAAAAATAATCCACGCCCTGTTGGGATACAGAAATTATCTGATCAGTAAGGTTATCGGGTTAGAAGTGGTCGTTACCGAATTCTGTTTGAAATCGATGATCGGAACAAAAAAATTCTTGTGTATCGAATCAAGCATCGGAAAGAAGCATATCGCTGATAACATTTTAATAACTCAATATCCCACATCCTCTGATGATACAATCACTTTTCCTCTGAATGATCTATAGAGGTATATGAAATATCCCAAAGTCAAAACAATCCCAAAAATCCACCAAACAATTCCAACGCTTAAACCATATTCGTTTGCACCCGCATTATAGATTGTGATAGAATAATTCGGGTCCGTTGATGCGGTGAGAAGATTGGGAAACAATCCAAACGCCGTTGCTGAAAACATAGATGCTATAAAAATGGATGATGATATAAAGGCGTGCGTATCTTTCCCTTGAGTCGGGTAGAAGAACATGCCTGCCAGCCCGACGAATCCCAAGATTGGAAAAATATTTCCCCAAGGATAGTCGGCATAATTTCTCCATACTTCAGGATGGATCACGGTGGTTGCCATGATCGCGCCGACAGAAAAAAGTAGAACACCCCACCACGAATATTTAGCAACATTTCGGGCACGTTTTTGTAACTCACCCTCAGTTTTCATCGCAATGTAATTTGCACCGTGAGATATTAGAGTTGAGAATGCAACTAATCCCATGATAACCGTGAACCAATCGAGGATGCCGGCATCGGGCACGACTGTGAATGATGTCCATAACGGCTCGAAGAAATATCCTTCCTGATTGAGGGGAACACCACGAATTATATTTCCTAACGCTGCCCCGAAAAAGATAGTAAGAAGGATGCTTGCAAACGAAAAGACGCTATCCCAGAATGATTTCCACATCGAGTTATGAATTAGATGCCGGAATTCAATCCCGATACCTCGCATGATTAAAAGCCAGAGAACGATGATGAGAGGTAAATAAAATCCGCTGAAACTTGAAGCGTATAATTTGGGAAATGCAAAATATAATGTTCCGCCGGCAGCCAAAAGCCACACTTCATTTCCATCCCACACCGGTCCTATCGTTTTGATGAGGAGCGTCCGCTCTTCTTCTGTCCTCCCGATAATACGGTGAAGGATTCCCACACCCAAATCGAACCCATCCAACACGACATACATTCCAAGCATGAACGTTACGATACAAAACCAGAGTATTTCCATAATCATATCCTCTCTTAATGTGATTCAATCGTTGATGATGGACCACGATTAATTATGCGGATAACCAATAAAATGAACAATACGCCAAGCACGAAGTACATCCCCAAGAATCCGATTAATGTGAACAATCCGTTGCCGGCTGAAACGGTTGGTGAAGTTCCCTCCATCGTGCGCATTAGTCCATACACTGACCATGGTTGTCGGCCAACCTCCGCAGTCATCCAGCCGGCAGTATTAGCGATGTACGGGAATGGAAAACTCAAGAGCAAAATCCATAACGCCCAGCGTGCCTCAAATAATTTTTTCTTCCATAATAAAAAGACAGAGATCAGTATTATTGCAATGAAGATCGTTCCTAATCCCACCATAATGTGGTAACTGTAGTAGACGAGAGGAATATTATCGGGTAGATGATCTTTCGGGAATGCATCCAATCCTTTTATCTCCGCATTCCAGCGATTGTATGTGAGAAAGCTGAGGAGTTTCGGAACATGAAGCGGATTATCGAGTTTCATTTTTTCCATATCTGGCTGACCGATGATGACCAGTTCGGCACCCTGTTTCGTCACGAAGAGACCTTCCATAGCGGCGAACTTCGCACCCTGATGAACGGCAACATTCTTCGCTTCCATATCTCCCGTTGGAAAGAGAACCAGAACGGATGCGATTAATCCAGAAATTATACCGACACGGACGAAAGTTTTTCCATACTCAACTTCCTTGTTCGCAAGCAGATAATATGAGCCGATAGAAGCCATCACGAATGACGCGGTAACCACTGCGCCAATCATGTTGTGAGCATACTGCGAGAGCGCCCATGGATTCAACAACAACTGCCAGAAACTTGTGAGATGAGCAGACCCATCAGACGCGAGTGCATATCCAACTGGATGCTGCATCCATGCGTTTGTTGCAACGATGAAATAGCCCGAGAGCCAGGAGCCGAGAAATACTAAAATTGCTGAAATAAGATGCCCGATCTGTCCTAATTTTTTTTCTCCGTATAGAAATAATCCAAGAAAGCTGGATTCGAGGAAGAAGGCGAACATTCCTTCCATCGCAAGTGTTTGTCCGATGACACCGCCTGCAAAAGTTGAGAAGCGCGCCCAATTAGTTCCGAATTGGAATTCCATCGGAATACCCGTTACAACTCCTACAACAAAGTTAATCCCAAAAATCTTTGCCCAGAAACGAGCAGCTTTGTTATAGTGTTCATTGTTTTTCTTGATTGCCAAGAATTTTAAAATTACGATGAGTAGTGCTAACCCCATCGTTAACTGTGGGAAGAGATAATGGAATGAAATAGTGAACGCAAATTGGAGTCGGTCAATTAGTAACGCATCATTCATGGATTGCCTCTTTCATTGATTGAATATCACCTCGGAAACGTATCGTTCAAGTATTTGATAAGTTTTTCTTTTATTTGATCTCTAACTAAACGGAAAACATTTAAGACATCTTCTTCAGTACCCTTAGCTCTCACAGGGTCCTGGAATCCGATATGTACTTTATTTTCATCACCAATCCAAATAGGACAGAGTGCATCACCCTCATCGCAGACGGTAATTACGATATCAAAATTTTGTCCGTAAAATTCCGAAACTGCTTTCGAACGTTGTTCTCGGATATCGATTCCAATCTCATCCATCACTCTGATTGCATTCGGATGAACGAATGTTGCCATGTATCCCGCTGATTTGACATCGAAATATTCACCAAGATAATGGCGTGTCAATCCTTCAGCCATTTGACTGCGGCAGGAGTTTGCCACACATAAAAAAAGAACACGGAGTTTTGCTTTAGTCTCAGTCATATTCATAAGACCAAATTAAAAAGATAACCGACTATTGTAATACCAACTGCCACAATACCGACGAATGTAAAAATAAGCTGAAGTTTTAAAACTTTTTTTAGAATTATTGTCTCAGGAAGAGATAATCCAATAACACTCATCATAAATGCGAGTACGGTCCCAAGAGATGCGCCTTTCTCCAACAAAGCTTGAACGATTGGGATAATACCAGCAGCATTTGAATACATCGGCACTCCAATGATGACGGCAATCGGAACAGACCACCAAGCGCTCTTGCCCATCAAGCCAGCCATAAAATTCTCCGGAACGTACCCGTGAATACCGGAACCGACTCCGATACCGATTACAATATAAATCCAAATTTTCGCTACAATTTCTTTTACGGCACCGAATCCGGCGGTGATTCTTTGTGAGAAAGGAATTTTTTCTTCAGCAACATCCAGATGACCTGCTCTGACCTGATAAACCCACTCTTCGACATATCTTTCAAGTTTAAGTTTGCCAATAATATAACCGGATAGCATTGCAATAATTAATCCAGTTGACATGTAGAGCAGTGCTGTTTCCCAACCAAACAAACCAAATAAAAGAACAAGAGCAACTTCGTTTATCATAGGCGCCGCGATCAGGAAGGAAAACGTTACACCGAGTGGAACACCTGATTCTACAAATCCGAGAAACAACGGTATCGCCGAGCAGGAACAGAACGGCGTTACGATTCCAAGCAAGCTTGCTAAAACATTACCAACAAAAAGTTTTTTACCACCAAGGATTTTTCTTGTGCGTTCCGGTGAAAAGTAGCTCCTGATTATTCCCACTATGAAAACTATCAAAGTCAGTAATAGTAAGACTTTGGGGACTTCGAATATGAAAAACCTAATTGCTTCAGTAAGATGGCTCCCTTTCTCCATTCCGAAAATTGAATCAATTAAAAAATCGGTGAATGGCTGTAGATAATAGTATAATGCAACCCAAACAGGAAAGAGCATGAAAGGAATTATTAATTTATTTTTCATCTGTTACTCCGGACAATGCACTAAAACTAATTCCAATCAGATTATTTTTATTTGTTGGCATAAGTATTTACTGTAAAATATTTTCGTTGAAAATACAACGCCACATTTACCAAACCGATTAACACCGGGACTTCAACCAGAGGACCGATCACTGCCGCAAATGCCTCACCCGAGTTTATCCCGAATACTGCAATTGCAACAGCGATAGCTAATTCAAAATTGTTGCTTGCCGCTGTGAATGAGAGAGTTGCAGTTTTTGAATAATCAGCACCGATTTTTCTACCCATATAAAAAGAAACGAGGAACATTATCACGAAATAAATCACAAGTGGAATCGCGATTCGGACGACATCGAGTGGAATCTTGACAATGTACTCACCTTTTAACGAGAACATTACCACGATAGTAAACAAAAGCGCAATCAATGTGATCGGAGAAATCTTCGGGATAAATTTTTGTTCATACCATTGCTTATTTTTTAATTTAAGAAGAGTGAAGCGTGTAATAATTCCTGCCAAGAAAGGAATTCCGAGATATACAAAAACACTTTCCGCAATTTGCCCGATTGTTATATTAACTGTAAAAGTTTTTAAGCCGAGCCATGAAGGGAACACGGTTAGAAAGACATAAGCGTAAACTGAAAAGAAGAGTACCTGAAAGATTGAATTAAATGCAACCAAGCCAGCGGCATACTCCGTATCTCCTTTTGCAAGCTCATTCCATACAATAACCATCGCGATACAGCGAGCAAGTCCTATAAGAATCAAGCCGGCCATATACTCTGGAAAATCCTGAAGAAATATGATTGCCAAAACGAACATCAGGACAGGACCGATGATCCAGTTCTGAACAAGCGAAAGAGATAGAACTTTTACATTTCGGAAAACATCGCCGAGTTCTTCATACTTAACCTTTGCCAGCGGCGGATACATCATCAAAATCAAACCGATAGCGATTGGGATGTTTGTTGTTCTACTTTGAAATGAATTCCAGAAATTGACTATCCCCGGAAAAAGATAACCTGAAAATACACCGACAAACATGGCGAGGAATATCCACAATGTTAAATATCGGTCTAAGAACGATAGTTTTTTTGTAATCGTCGACATATTTGCCTCGTTATTTTGTTTCTTCTGCTGCTAACGCATTCATTAACCAATGAGTTAGTGTTGATTTCGTAGGAAGTTTGCCGTTAAGCACAACCTTGCCGTTAATAACTAATCCGGGCGTGCTCATGATTCCATAAGTTGCTATTTCTTTGAAGTCTGTAACTTTCTGGATATTTGCTTCGATGCTGTTTTCAGCAACAACCTGATGACAAAGCTTTTCCAGATTAGTACAATTCGTACACCCGGCACCTAAAATCTTTATGTCTAACATTTTTTAGCTTCTCAATTTTTCTTGATAGAATGTATAAAAATCGGTTTTTATCTGATCGCGAATTTATCTATTTTTTCTTTTTAGATTTTTCTGGATAGATTACACAATATGTAGTACATGTCCCATTCCTTATTGCTCGTTTCAATTGAGCAAGATCCTTTTTTAAATTCAGATTTAGATCGAATATATCTTTTAATTCTTTCATCAATCGTTTTGTCGTTTCATCCTCGGCATTCGCGAGCGAATAGATCACCCACATCCCTTTGCGTTCATCAACAACCAAACCTGCATTCTTAAGATAAGTGAGATGGCGGGAAACTTTCGGCTGTGAAAATTTGAGGATACGCTGTATATCGCAGACACATAATTCACCGGAATGCACCAGAAGATTGAGAATCCGCAGCCGGGATTCATCACATAACGCTTTAAAAAGATTTGCAAGTTCACGCATGAGTAATTCCTTTTTCAATAACCATCATAAAACTCGAAATATGTATATCAGACAAAAATAAATCCCAACAATAATAAATATGCCGCCTGTAATTCGTCTTACCCAGAATTCTATCTGGGTGAGTTTGTTGAATACCTTACCGACCAACTGAGCGCTGAACGCGATTAAAAAAGAAAAAACAAAAACCGGCAGTGCTGTCCCAATTCCGTAAATCGACGGCAGTAAAATGTTCGATTCATGTTTCAACGATAACGGAATAAGACTTCCAAAGAATAGCGCTGCCGAAGTTGGGCAAAAAGAAAGTGCAAAGACCATCCCCAGAAAGCCCGCTCCCATCACACCATTACCCGTAACCCGGTTTTGCATTTTTTCACTGACTCGATTGTTAGGAAGGGAAATCGTTAGAAGTTCCAACAAAAACATCCCGACAATAATCAGGAGCGGTCCCAACAATTTGTTCATATATTTTTGGAGTGTGTTTGAGATTTCCGGTATCGCGAGAATGCTGGATATCACCACTACCGCGATTATCAGATAGCTGAACATCCTGCCAAGTGAATACATCACACCGGATAACAACACCGAACGGGTATTACCTACACGCCTGCCAATGTAAGAAATTGCAGCTATGTTCGTTGCAAGCGGGCACGGACTGATACTTGTCAGAATTCCAAGCCACAACGCCGATAGACCGCCAACGAGGAGTGTATCCATCAGGTATTCCCCTCAAGATACGATTTGACTTCATCTTTTACATAACGGAGATATATTTCCTTCATACCAACAAGCTCCCATATTTTTTCTAAATTTTTCCAACGCTGCTGTTTACCGTTTCGTAATTCGACAAGAACCAGCGATTGTGAATAAAGTTTGTAATCGTTTTCATAATGCTCATTACCTTCATCTTCGAGGTTGACGATTTTCCATTCCAATTTTCCATTTTTTAATTGTGTATTAAATCCACTTTTAATGGCTTCATCCGAGTATTCTTCAAGTTTAATACATGTAGCACACCGCATCGTTCTGTGGAAATAATAGACAACTACTTTGCGATCTTCAACTTGTGAATCTTTCTTCTGAGTGATTTTTTCATTGACGGGATTTCCATTGCTTACCGGTGTCTCTCGAGTTGTGTCCCGAGAACTTGAATCACTCACTGTGCCCTGTGCGATAAAGGATTCATTTTCCGATGAGTTGTTCGCAACTTGCTTTGGCGTGAATTCTTTAGCAAGAAGAAATACCACGCTAACAATGACAAATAGAAGAAGAACAACGGTTACGATTTTTTTTGTATTCATGTTTAGTTCACTTATGATTGAATTTTATACTGCAAGAGTTGCTTCCCTTTTTCAGCAATCTGATCTATTCTCTCACCAATTGCCGGAGATTTACCTTTTTCCATACCCATGTCGGTGATACGCAAGTGCGCATAATTAGAAATTCCCGCAAGTTCGAGTGTTTTCTTCGCACAATCAGCAATACATCCGTCTATAACAAGAATACCTGAAGCCATTTTTGTTGATTCCAGAATATCGTTTACCCGCCCACCGATGCCTGCTAAACAATACATTCGTGCAACTCCTTCACGAGTCAGACGACGCGCTGCCCTGTCAGATATTTCTCCGACATCCGCCGCACCAGAACACGGAAATATTAATTGCGGTGCCGCTTGACATCCGCATTCATTTTTATTTATCGCCATACCGGATATCCTTTCGATATTTATACTATCATCCTTTTAATCTCATCCACTGTTGGAACTTTACCGCTCACCTTCACCTCGCCGTTCACGGCAAGCGCCGGAGTCATCATCACACCAAATGCTATGATCTGTTGAATATCTTCTACTTTCTCAATTTCATATTCTATGCCTGTTGACTTAGCGGCTTGCTCTGTTAGCTCATAGAGCTTTTTACATTTCGGACATCCAGTGCCAAGGATTTGTAGTTTCTTCATAATATTTTCAATCCTTTCGATTTCAAGAGTTTATCGATTTCTTCCTCGGCATAAAATCCTTCATGACGAAAGATTTCTTTGCCTTTCTCATCTAAAAATACTTGCGTCGGTATTAACTTGATTCCATACTGCTGTGCATATTTCTTCTGATCGGGTTGCCAGACATCATAAAATATCACTTTGATTTGTCCGCCATATTTCTTTTCAACCGATTTCATGATCGGCTGCATTTTCTTGCATGGAATGCAGTTGACCGAGCCGAGCTCGACGAAAGTTATCTTCGGCTTGGCTTCGAATTTTACCTCTGTTTTTTTATTCTTCTGCGCTAAACTCATAGCGCTAATAAAAAATACTAATACAAAAAATATTATAAATAATTTATTTGGCATATTATCTCTCTTTATCTGGAAATTAACATTATTTTGTTAAATAATCTAATGAATTACTGACGGTATCGTTTACAGTTGCCTGTTTCATATAACGTGCGACCATAATTGCCTCTGTAATTTCTTCTTTTGTTACTCCTTTTTCCCTTGCCATCTTCGTCCACATTTGCGTGCAAGTATCTGAACCAAGAGCGGCAGCAACTCCAATACCAATAAGCATTTTATACGTATTTGGCACTTTTTGGTATTTCTCGTTCTCAAAGATAAGAGATTTTTCTTGCATCTGATTTTGTGCAAACTCAGGTGCAAATTGTTTTAATAATTCCATTGGTGTTTTGTTTTCCGTCATATTTATTTTTCCTTTCTTCTGTTTATAAATGCTTTGTAAACATTCTTTGCTCTCGATCGTTTTATAGCTTGAATATTTAAATGCTCAAGGTTCCCAATTACCATCTCTAATTTTGAGCCCGGGAAACCGAGCAATGCTTCATTCGGTTGAGCATCGGTTGCATCGCGGCAGCCGTAACATCCGAAGCTCATATTAATCTTTTGAGAAAGAAACGGAAGCACAACAGAATCAACACATACTGCTTGAAGAATGCTCGTGCTGAAATCTAATCTTCCTCCTTTTTCATTAAGATATGCAAGTGCAATCCACATTAACTTTTCAACTTCATCCTCAATCGTAACTACATCCGGCAATTCAGTATATTCCGAAAGAGGTTTTACTTCAACTGCGAAATATTTCCCCAATTCTATTCTCGTCATCATGTTCATCACATTTACTCCGGCTTCTTTCTTTTTGAATATTCCATATCCGCAAAGCATCGAACCGTCTTGTAAATTTTTAGGAAGCGGTTTTAATCCCAATGCTGCAGCCGCGGCTGGACAAGAGATATTTTCTTTAGTAATAATAACTGTTTTGCCATGCCGAGCTTCCATCACAGCCTGGCAGAGACGATAATCTCCGCCGTTATCATTGTGATAGTTATTCTCCGCATGAAATTTTACACCGACCGGCAGATATTCTAATCCAACAGATTCTTTAAGTGTAGCAGAATATTCTTCCAACGCTTTCATACTTTCTTCAATTATAAAGTGTAACCGTACGACTTACTAAACTCATTCATAAACTTGTTGAAATCATTTTTACCTCAATGTAATATTTCTGTGTGATCTACTATTGTTCCGTTAATAAAAGATTGAACGGCTTCATCAATATTTTTAATATCTGTTACGACGGGTTTAATATTTAATTGAAGCATACTTTGATAAGCTCCAGCGCCCATCCCTCGCGCAAGTAAAATCTTGCAATCCTTAATTGCCTCAGCCATACTTACGTGCTTATTATGTGATGTTTCGTCAAACCCGTGCTGATCGCCGGACTGATGATGCTCTTCTTGAGCAAAATTATGATGACCTAATTTATCGCGGCGTTCTCTTTTGATAACCTTACCATTGTCAACAGTAAGCACTTCGTAATACATGGCTCTTCCAAAATGCTGACTTATTGTAATTCCGTCATCTGTAACTGAAGCTACTTTATACTGATCCATTTTTGACTTCCTTTATTTATTTATGATATGATTAACAATTTCATTTATCTTTTCTTCCGTTACCGGCGTTTTCCCTTTTACAATTTCAAAATCTGTCGTGTTGATGTGTTTATAATTTGTAATGCCTCTCTGCTTCAGAGTTTCCTCCGCACAGTTTATAGGGCATCCGTCCAGCACTACAATATTTGTGTATTCTTCTTTAGATTTTTCCGCAAACTTTTCGTCAATAGAAAACCTTGCAAGGCACAGCATCTTTGCTTTACCGCTCTGCATTAGTTTACGTGCAACTAAATCCGAATATGAGCCGGTGTTCGATGCGCCGGAACAAGCTACAATTCCCATATGTCCTTCTGTCATTTTGTATCCCTCATTTTTGCTGATATTCTATCTGTATTTTAATATGAATAATCATTTATAAAGTGTAACCATACGGTTTACTAAATTCATTCATAAACTTGTCAAAGTTTGTTTTTACTTTTTCCATATTCTTATTCTTAATGCCGTCTTTCCATTCTTTAACTAATGCTTCTACCGGTGTAAACATTTCATTAAATTTTGAATCGTTCTTCTTTTGTTGATATGATTTTAACTTGCCATACATTCTATCAACCATTTCAAGATGATTTTTTGCACCATCAACATTTCCGGCAATGAACATATCCATTGCATTCTTTACTTCTGCTCTCCAAGAAAACATAACATCGGTTAAATCTGTTCTGCCGCTGTTTCTGTGCATCTTCCCAAAAGTCATACAATAGAATGGACAGTATTTTTGTGCAAGACGATATTGTTTCTTTTCAATTCTCTCGCGGATAACATTTGTATTATCCATCAAATCTTCCAGATATGTTTTCCACTGAGGATCTTTTGCATATTCAGCCGGTGGATTGTTCAAATATTTTTCTGAAATGGTTTTTACTTCTGCTTCGAGTTCATTCAGATTCTTTAAGAACTTTTGTTGGTCAAATGAATCCATATTACGCAGCATACCGCAAGTCATAACTGCTTTTTTATGCCACGGCGCGATTTCTTCATCAAACGATTTTGTTTGCGCAACAATTAAACTGCTTGTTACAAAAAGTAACACCGCCAAAAATAATTTTTGTGTTTTCATTATAGTTAGTCCTTTATATTATTATGTAATTTTTATTAAACAACATTTACAACCTTTATTTCTTTTCTCTTTTCAAATATGTAATACAGCGCCGGCAGAAAAAGAAATACCAGCAGTAATCCAAATATCAATCCGCCGATAACTGCAATTGCCATTGGTTTCAGTAATTCCGTTCCTTCGCCAATGCTTAATGCGAGCGGAAGTAACCCGGCTATGCCGACGATATCAGTCATTAAAATCGGGCGAAGCCTAACAACCGCTGCTTTTTGTATAGCATCCATCAAATTCATTCCTTCTTCTCGAAGTTGGTCAATGAATGTAATCAGAAGAACGCCTTGATTAATTTCAATTCCAGCAAGAATGATAAATCCTATCATAACCGTAACGCCAATTGGTTGGTGTGTCAGATATAGGGCTAACGATACTCCAATCAACGATAGTGGAACACGAATAAGAATCATAAACGGTTTTACAAAACTCTCAAAGTTTACTACCAAAATCACATAAGCAAAAAACATTGCAATCAAAAGAATGATAATCATTGATCGGAAATTTTCACTTAGCATTTGCGACTGTCCGCCGAAATTAATTTTGTAACCAGCTGGTAAAGTAAATGTGCTCAATAATTTTTGAACATCAGCCGTTGCTTCGCCTACAGTTCTTGCCGAAACGTTTGCTGTTGCTTTAATTACTCTGCTTTGATCTTTCCTATCAATTTCTAGCGGTCCCGATCTTTGTTCAACTTTAGCAATTGTGTTTAATCTAATCTTACTTCCGTTGTTGGGATAAACAGAAAGATTCTCAACATCACTTATACTTTTAATATCTGTCTCATCAACAACAATTCGTATCGGATAGTAATAACCTTTCTCTTTGAACTGTGTGGGAACATTGCCGTCAATACTCGATTTGATTGTGTTTGCAACTTGATTAACGCTCAAACCTTGATCAATTGCTTTTGTTCTATCCACAAATATTTGATACTCAGGTTTTGTAATATCAATTGAAACATCAATACCGGTAAGACCGTCAACTTGTTTTAGCAATCCGGAAACACGGGTTGCATTCTCGTAAATATTTTCAATCGGTTCGCTTCGCGGAGCAATTACTTCAACTTCAATATCAAATTCTCCGGTTTGTTTAATTCCTTTCAGCTTTGTGTGGAAGACTTTCATCTTTAAGCCGGGGAATTTTACATTCTGCTGAACCAAAGGAGTCAGCCATTCAACATATTCGTCAGTTGTTTTCGGTCGTTTAGCTGGATTAACAAGCTGAATATTTACCTCGCCTTCGTTTGCGATTTCATAAGTTACAAGTCCCCAAATTTTCCCGCCGGAAAGTGAAGAGTATTTTTCAATGTATGACTGTTGTTTTACAAAATTATCAACTTGCGATATTACTTTATGAGTCTCTTCCATCGAAGAACCGGTCGGCATTTTCAGTTTGATTGTAATTAATCCGTCGTCGGCTTTAGGAAGGAATTCAGTCCCGATCTTTTGCAAGAAGAAAATACCAAGCACAAATAAACCAAGGACAACAAGCATTACACTCCATCGGAATTTTAATGAAAACTTAAGAAGAGGTTTATATATAATAATTAATTTGCTCAGCATCTTGTCAATAAATTTTGAAATAATACCCTTTTTTACAAGTGCAGGCTTATCTTCCGGAAAAAGAAGCGCAGTAATGCTTGGAGTGACTGTCTGCGACACAGTCCGTGATAAGGCAAGTGCAATTGCTATGATAATTATCAGTTCATGGAAGAGAAGAGAAGTTAATCCCGGTATAAGCAAAAACGGTAAAAAGAGAGCAATAAATGTGAATGTAGCCATAGTTACCGCTTTTGAAACCTGAGTGCTTCCCTTCTCAACTGGATGCTTTTCGTCTGGTTCTTCCTCATGAATGCGGGTGATGTTTTCGAGTACCACAACGGCATCATCGAGAAGAACAGTAATTGCTAATACCAATCCACCTAAAGAAAATATATTTATCGAAAAGTTCAGAAGGTTCATAAAGAAGAATGTGCCTAATAACGTAACGGGCAAAGTAAGAACAACAATAAAAACTTTTTTCCATCCGCTTAAAAATAATGCCGTAACAAGAATAACAAGAATCGCGGCTATCAATAATGCGTCTCTTACTCCCGAAACAGCTGCACGTATATATTCCGCCTGATCATAAATTATATCCAACTTTATTGAAGGCGGAATAATACTTTTCAACTCTACCAATTTTTTTGTTACTAAGTCAGATACTTCAATTGTGTTAGCTCCGGTTTGTTTGAATACCGAAAGCTTGACGCCTTCTTGCGAATTCATTTTTGTTTTTAATCTTTGAACCGCATAAGCGTCTTTCACATCCGCAATATCTTTTAACAGAACTAAACCTTCGTTCTTTCCTTTTGAGATGATTAGATTTTCTAATTCGCTAACTTTCGAAAACTCGCCGACTGTTCTAACTATATAATCTCTTCGAGCAGAAGTTACTCTTCCGCCAAGAAGTTCCAGATTTTCGTCCTTCAATCTTTGCGCAACTTTATCAACAGATAATCCGTAACCTTGCAGTTTTATAGGATCAATATGAACGCGAATTTCTCTTTTCAATCCGCCGGTTATTTCTGTTCCCGCAGTTCCTTGAATTGAAGTGAAATGATCCTGCAGTTCATTTTCAACATAAGTTCGCAGTTTGGTTAAATCCATCTGATCGGAAGTGATAAGCAAATCCATTACCGGTAATTGCGATGGATCTGCTTTGAATACTAAGGGTTCTTCTGCATCTTTCGGTAAATTTTTTCTTACTTGTCCCAGCTTTGAAAGTACATCCTGGTATGCAATATCACGGTCAGCGTTGTAAGTAAAGTTCACCTGAAGCGCATACAAACCTTCCGTGCATTGAGTCTCCATATAATCAAGGTTATCAACTGTAGCAACCTTTCTCTCAATAACTGTTGCAATATTATCCTCAATTTCCTCGGGTGTAGCACCGCGCCAAGTTACATATACCTTTATCATCGGGTATGTGATGTCGGGTAGAAGGTTTGTTGCAAGTTGAGTATAACCAAGAATACCTACCACAACAATAGCAATCATCAAAATGATGACCGAAACGGGCCTTTTTATTGCAGCAACTGTTATGTTCATTTCTTCTTCCCGCCTTCTTTTTTCGGTTCCGTTCCGTTATTAATCTCAGTCTTTGTAGGTTTTGGCTTCTGAACCATTACCTTCATTCCATCTTTCAAAAGCTCTTGTCCCATAACAACGAGTTTTCCGCCTTCATTTAATCCAGATATAACCTCAGTTACTTTTTCATTTGATATGCCTGTAGTTACAATTTTTTGATGTGCAACTGTATCTTTAACAACATAGACTATTTTCTCACCTTTTTGATTAACAATGAAAACATCGTTTGGGACTGTTAGAGCTTTATTTTTTTTGTCAGTGATTAGCTCAAGCTCTGCCATCATTCCCGGCGTTATTTCTTTTGTGCTGTTTACAAGTTTTAGTTCCACTGGAAAATTTCTTGTTGCGGGATCTATTTGCTGATATTTCAATGATACTCTTGCTGTAAATTCCTTTTCCGGGATAGCATTGAATTTTACTTTTAACTTATCGCCAAGTTTAATTTTAGAGAACAAATCTTCCGATACGGATGATTTGATGATAAGAGAGCTAAAATCAATAATGGTAAAAAGATTTTGTTTTGCAGAAACAGCGCTTCCGGCTTCAATATACTTTTGTGTAATCGTTCCGTTTAGTGGAGAGATCACCGGAATACCGAGGAACAATTTTTCTCCATATTCCAATTCTTTCTTTGCTTGTTCGAGCGTTGAATTTAATTGTGCGTATTCTGTGCTATTAGGCGAAGCTTTTGCAAGCTGAGATTTTAATTCTTCTACTTTATTTTTTGTCTGGGACACAAGCGATGTGCGCTCTTGAGAAGCAATAACTGCCAACACTTTTTCTTTTTTTACAAATTGATTTTCTTGCGTATTAAGTTGTTCGATATAGCCGTCAGAAGGAGCGACAACGGTAGTCATTACTTTGGCTTCAACTGTTCCGGTGAGCTTAATTGATTTAGAAATTGGTGTAAACTTCAACTCCTCAACTTTTACAAGCGGAGCTTTTGGTTTAGGTTTAGTTCCTGCATCATTGGCGTCTTTTGAACAACCTGATAAAATAACCGCAACTAGCAATATTGATATCATAATTTTCTTTTTCATAATCTTATTTACCTATTTATTAAATGGTATTTCATCACTGCCAATGCTGTAATTCAGTTCGGCTATAGTCGAAAGCAAATCTATTACAATTTGGTTATAGTTTAATTTAGCGGTAGTCAGAACTGTTTCTGCATCTAATACATCAAGACTGTTTCCTTTACCGATATTGTATTTCATATTTGATGTTGTTAAACTTTCATCAGCAAGTTTAACAATTTTCGCCGTCCCGCTTAATCTGCTTTTTATATCGTCTAATTTCACCAAAGTGTTTTTCACTAAGGTTTCAAGCTGCTGCTGAATTGCGTTTCCATTTTCTTGCAGTGCATCAATTCTAATTTTTGACTGCTCAACTTTTTCTTGGAAGTTAGAACCCTTGAAAAAAGGAAGTGAATATGATACTGTTACGCCAACATTCCAGTTAAAATTTCCCATTGGGATTTGACTGTCTTCCACATTTGTTATTCCAAACGCATAAAAGTTTGGATAATATTCTTTATTGAATAACTCAATCTCTTTGCCTCTCAATTCCTTTTGAGTTTTTATGTTCTCTAAATCGGGATGATGGGCAGCTAAGACATTTCTAAGTTCATCAAAATTGTAACTCCTGTTTGAATATTGACTCCATAATTCGTCAATATTATCAACTACACTAAACGAGTCGCCGAGAGTATTTCCGCAGACTACATTTAAATTATTCTTCTGCACGTCTAGTTGATTCTTTGCTTTTGCGAGTTCATCAAGCGCAACTTCAATTTGAACTTGTGCTTTAATTACATCGAGATTGGAGACTTTGCCAATGCCGTATAGAGCTTCGGCGTTTTTAAGATGATCTCTCAATTGATTGATTGCTTCTTCCTGAATTGTAACAGTTCTTTTAGCTCTCAGTAATTCTAAATAACTTTTTGCAATTGAATAAGAAAATGCCTGCTTTAATTTCCTTGTAAAGTTTCTGTCCATATCAACAGATTTATCAGCATAATCTTTTTGAATAGAATTCTTATTCCAATCGTAGATTAGCTGACTCACTCTGAAATCTGCATAGAGATCATTTAGTGAATTACCGAGATATTTTTGTTTGTTTGGCATTACCCAGTCCCAGCGCGAAATATTCAAATCAAAAAATATTTGGGGCAGGTAATCTTTATTCAAATAATCAATCTGCTTCATCCCGGCTTGAATAGTTTTCTCATTTGCTATTAACTGTGGATTATTTTGAAATGCCATATTAACAAGCTCAACCAGCGTGTATTCTTTTTCAATTGCTTGAGGAAAAACCTGTTGACAAAAAAATAAAACCGGAATCAATAGCAGAAACCGAAATGAATTCTTAGTCCTTTTCATAATTCTTTCCCGTTAATTCTTTTGCGATTGCTTGTTGTGATATATTTTACTTTCTATCTTTCGTTAGAAAAATGCCCCGTACAGCAAACCTGTAATTGTAGCCATAATAATCACAAGAATAACATAGATAACTGTCTTCTTCGTGCCCATGATGCTGTTGAGCACTAACATACTTGGAAGTGAGAGAGCAGGTCCGGCGAGCAGGAGAGAAAGAGCCGGTCCTTTACCCATACCGCTTCCGATTAATCCTTGAAGTATCGGAACTTCCGTGAGTGTGGCGAAGTACATGAAAGCGCCCGCAACTGAAGCGAAGAGGTTTGACCAGACAGAATTTCCTCCGACAGCAGCCGCAACCCACTCAGATGGAATGATACCTTCGTTCCCCGGTCGACCGAGTAATGTACCTGCAATCAAAATTCCGAACAAAAGGAGCGGAAGAATTTGTTTCGCGAATCCCCACGTCGAGACAAACCATTCTCCCGTCTCACCCTTATTAGTACTTGTAATTATTGAGAGCCCGAGAGCTCCGATGGCAAAAGCAACGATTGGTTCGTTTGAGAATATTAGTCCGACGATAATTGTCGGAATCGCTGCAAGTGAAACTTTCCACCACTCCAATCCGAACCAGAGAATCAAGGTTACAGCAAACAGAAGAGAAGCAACGCCCGTAATAAACCATTTGTAAGAATAGACTATATACCAAAAACCAGATACATCTTCAGGTTTGCCCCAATTTGCAAAAACCAAAATCATTACCATCGAAGCGAAGTACACAACGTTTTGCCATAGTGGTCGAGATACCGGTTGGTCGGGCATCGCCATCTGAGCGTTAACTTTTGCTTCCTCTTCTTTCCGAAAAATGAAATGCATTAATAAACCAATAACCACGCTGAAAACGATTGCTCCGACAGCACGGGCAATACCCAACTCTAAACCCAGCACACGAGCGGTGAGAATAATAGCAAGAACATTAATCGCGGGACCGGAATAAAGGAATGCTGTTGCAGGCCCGATGCCTGCACCCATCCGGTAGATACCTGCGAAAAGCGGCAGGACAGTGCATGAACAGACTGCAAGTATTGTTCCAGAAACAGAAGCAACGCTGTACGATAAAAATTTATTCGCTTTTGTTCCCAAGTACTTCATGACTGAAGCTTGACTGACGAAAACACCGATTGCTCCCGCAATGAAGAATGCAGGAATGAGGCACAATATTACATGCTCTTGTGCATACCATTTTACAAGGTGCAACGCCTCACTGATTGCATTATCGAATCTCTGTGTTCCGACAGGAAGATAATATGCGAGAACAAAAATCCCGATAATTAGAACAAGCGGTTTCCATTCTTTTTTCCAATCCATACGTTATTCAGTTCCTTTATTTAGCGTGTACCATCTGCGTTTTTTTTGTGTTGTTGTTGTTTGTTCGCGGTTTTCGATTGCTTTCTGGACAGAACCACGAAATTTTCTGTACTCTCTAAGGATGCCATCTTTGTACATCTCCTCACATTTGGGAGATACATAGTTACCGTGTTCTTTGAGTTTTTGGAAAAGAGTTCGTATCAATTGTTCATCATTATCATAGTGGAAAGAATAAACATCATGGAAGATATTATCCAGTCCTTTGATACCGACTTCGATACCGCCGATCTTGATAATTTTAGAGATAGGTTTTGCGCAGCAGTTGCTCATACATTATATTCGATCAGGTTAATAGGGATATTCGCATAGACAAATATAGTTAATATTTTTGGATTAATCAAGTACCATTCACTTTGAAATCATAGTGGATATGGATAAATAGACGTCTATGTAGACGACGATCCAGAGCGCGAAAAAAATGAGGGTTAGAGCGAATTTACGTGCGACTCATTTGGCTAATGATACTCCGAAAAATGAATCGCACTTACTACCGAATTGTTTGTTACAACTTAATGCAACTATGGAATTTTATTCAGGGCCTGATCAAGATCATCCCTTAAATCTTCATAATCTTCACAACCGACTGCGATGCGAACAAGCTCATCAGCAATGCCGGATTTTGCACGTTCTATCTTAGCCATTGAAGCGTGGGTCATTGAAGCTGGATGTTCAATCAAAGAATCAACACCGCCAAGTGAGACGGCGAGGATGAATAATTTGACATTGTTCATAACAATTTTTCCACCTTCAATTCCATTCTTCACACCAATGGCGATCATCGCACCGAAGCCGTCCATCTGTTTCTTTGCAATCTCATATTGAGGATGTTCAGGTAAGCCCGGATAGTTTACCCATGTTACCTTCGGATGAGTTTTCAAGAATTGTGCAAGCTTCATCGCGTTGTCCTGACTTTTCTCCATTCTTAACCCCAGCGTACGCACACCGCGCAGCACGAGCCATGCCTGATGCGGATCCATAGTTCCACCAAAAGAGAGAAGTACCGGTCGAATCTGTTTATAATAATTTTCATCTTTCATCACGATCATTCCGCCTACAACATCGCTGTGTCCGTTGATGAATTTGGTAAGACTGTGAACGATGATATTCGCTCCATGTTCAAATGGTCGCTGGAGGTATGGACTGGCAAATGTATTGTCGACTACGAGCGGCAGATTAAATTGATGTGCTATATCTGCGGCACCTTTAAGATCGGTGATTTTCATTGTAGGGTTGGCAGGCGTTTCGATGAATACCAATTTTGTGTTCGGACGAATTGCTTTTCTGATGTTTTCAAGACTCGAAGTATCGACGAAAGAAGATTCAACACCATATTTAGAATAAATCGTCTCGAGCACCACGCGTGATGGTCCGTAAACTGTTTCTGAGCTTACTATATGCGCACTCTGATTAAGCAACGCGGTATAAACGGTTGTTATCGCCGCCATACCTGAGGAGGTTGCCAAACCTTTGTAACCGCCTTCAAGTTCAGTTATGTTTTCTTCGAGTGCATTGATAGTCGGATTACCTAAGCGGGTGTAAATATAACCGGATTTTTCACCGGAAAATCTTGCTGCTCCATCCTCAGCGGTGGGAAACGCAAACGTTGAGCTTTGGAATATCGGTACCGAGACTTCGCCAAGCTCGGTGAATTTAGGATTACCAGCGTGTATTGCTTTTGTTGATTTGCCAATAGTTTTTTTATGGCTTGACATGGATTGATTCCTTGATATAGTTCGATAAAACAAAAAACCCACGATGAAAAATCGTGGGTAAGTAAAATACAAAGAAATAGTGAAAAAAACTAAATAGAAGTTTTCATTTGGCAGACGTTCGTGAATTCTCGATTCGATAGGAATGCGTTATCTTAACCGCAGATCGCAGCATCGCAGATACAGCACAATATTTTGTTATCGAAAGTTCAATTGCCCTTTCAACATCTTCGTGGTTAATACCCTTACCATAAAAGATATATTCAATGTGAAGATCGGTAAATATTTGTGGATGCTCCTCGCATACCTCACCGCTGACTTTTATTTCGAAATCATCGATGGGTGCTTGTCTTTTTTTGAGAATCGGTATAACATCCATCGCTGTGCAACCGCCAAGTGCAAACATCAGAAGTTCTTTCGGGCTTGAGCCAGCCAGACTTCCGCCGAACTTATCGCTTCCATCCATTATGACCCAATGATTTGAGTTCGATTTTGCTGCCAAAGTTATTCCTTGAACTTGTTTAATTACCGCTTGTTTGGTTGCCATAGAATGTTCTCCAGATAAAAGGTTATTGTGGTTTCTTTTCTTTCAATGTTGAAATCTTAAATGGCACATAAAGCGGACAGAAACTGATCAGGCTTGTTAGAATAAACATCACTGCAATAATTAGGATTATTATCCCAATCGTACCGGTCACTGTCTCAGAGAAGTAGAGAATTCCAAAAATAATTCCAAATATGATGCGGAGCGTTTTATCAATTGTCCCCATATTTTTCTTCATAGTTAACTCCTTTTGAAAAATTTATGATTGTTCACTTATGTATTTGATGCAAATATAACAATAAAAGATTCATTCTCTGTTCCAGGGTAAAAATCCGATTTCTATCTCAGACTAAGCTTTGCAAACAATTTCTTCTCAACTGATTTTAACATTGTTGGATTCTTATACGCTCTGTATAATGATACCGTTTTCTTCAAGCTGTCAAGATACGTTTTACAATCTGGGCAGCTATCGAAGTGTTTCCCGATTTCTCGACATTTGGATGAATTAATTTTCTGATCGAGATTCTCACAAATGTACTTAAGCGTCTGCTTGCATGTTTGTCGTTTCATGTTGTCATATACTCATTTAATTGTTCGCGTAGAAAAACTCTCGCCCGCCTAAGTCGTGACTTTACCGCTGGAACCGTGAGCTTCAATATTTTTGCCGTCTCTTCAGCAGACTGACCTTCGACATCTCTTAATATAAAAACTATGCGATAATCATATGGAAGTTTTTTGATCGCTGTGTCAAGCAAATTTTTTAATTCTTTGTTTATAATTTTATCGAACGGTGTATTTTTCCATCCGCGAATCGTATGTACTGGATCACTTTCTGTTGCCTGGTCATCAAGCGGAGATCGTATTTCATCGAATGAGATGGAGGCAACCTTCAATTTTGTTCGTCTGTGTTTCATCAAGCAGTTATTCGTTACGATGCTGTAAAGCCATGTCGTAAACTTAGAACGATGATCGAATTGACCCATTTTACGATAAACATTTATAAAAGTATCTTGTAGTGTCTCGGATGCTTTATCTTTGTTCCGACATACTTTAAACGCAAAACTATAAACCAAATTTTCATAACGTTTGACTATCTCGGCAAATGCTTTGTGATCTCCTGCCTTTGCATTTTTCAGTATAGCGGGATCCGGCTCGGTCTGTGCCAGAATGTTTCGATTCATTGTTTCTTAACTGTTGGTCAACTTAAATTTATACAATATAATAATTTCTTGGATATTATTTCTCATTCGTGAAATCCCTAAAAATTAGTTTATCAATACTGAGATTCATATTTGGATTGAATAGAAAAAATACATCTTTATTCTCTTTAAGTAGATTTGCTTTCTGGCATAAATATTGAGATTTTTAAATGAAATTTGAATGGTTCATTATCGAGATACTTAATGAACCTCGAATAGTATCTTTAATTGACTAATAGATTATTTGAGGAATTATGTCAGAATATATGAAGAATTTAATTGCCCAGGTTAAGGCAAAAAATCAAGGCGAAAAGGAATTTCATCAAGCTGTTGAAGAAGTTTTCGAATCGTTGGAATTAGTTTTACAGCGGCATCCCGAATATCGATCAGCAAAAATTCTTGAGCGGATGGTCGAACCGGAACGTATTGTTATTTTCCGTGTACCGTGGATGGATGATCGTGGAGAATTTCATATCAACCGCGGCTTCCGCGTGCAGATGAATTCTGCTATCGGACCATATAAAGGAGGATTACGCTTTCACCCATCAGTTACGTTAAGCATATTAAAATTTTTGGCATTCGAGCAAGTATTTAAAAATAGTTTAACATCACTTCCGATGGGTGGTGGAAAAGGTGGATCGGATTTTGATCCGAAAGGAAAAAGTGATCTCGAGGTAATGCGTTTTTGCCAGAGCTTTATGACTGAACTATTTCGTCACATCGGCGCTGATATTGATGTGCCGGCAGGTGATATTGGTGTGGGTGGAAGAGAGATTGGATATTTGTTCGGACAGTATAAAAGGTTGACAAAAGAGTTTACGGGTGTTCTGACTGGCAAAGGATTAAATTGGGGCGGATCACTAATTAGACCGGAGGCAACAGGATTTGGTGTTGTGTATTTTGCCGAAGAGATGCTCAGAACACGGAAAGAAACTTTTGCGGGAAAGACCGTTGCCGTTTCGGGATTCGGGAATGTCGCCTGGGGTGCGGCGTTAAAGGTGACAGAATTAGGCGGCAAGGTGGTAACACTCTCGGGACCCGACGGATTTATTCACGATAAGGATGGAATTAAAAACGAAAAGGTCGACTTCATGCTTGAGATGCGAGCAAGTGCCCGCGATGAAGTAAAAATGTACGCCGATAAATTTAAAGTGCCTTTTTATTCTAATAAGAGACCGTGGAGTATCAAAGCAGATGTTGCGCTGCCGTGTGCAACTCAGAACGAGCTTGACGAAAACGATGCAAAAGAGTTGGTTAACAACGGCTGCTTCTGCGTATGTGAAGGTGCCAACATGCCGACAACGATCGCTGGAGTAAAAGTATTCCATGAAGCAAAGATACTCTACGCGCCGGGTAAAGCGTCGAACGCCGGCGGTGTTGCTACCTCGGGTTTAGAAATGAGTCAGAATAGTATGCGCTTACCGTGGCCCAAAGAAGAAGTTGATCAGCGATTACACGAGATCATGAAGAAAATTCACCAGACTTGTGTTGAAACTGCAGAACGGTATGGAAGCCCGGGGAATTATGTCATTGGTGCGAATATTGCTGGCTTTATGAAGGTAGCCAATGCAATGCTGGACCAAGGATTAGTGTAAAATTGGCTCAACTATTAAGACGTTATCGTCTATGAAGTAAGCTGGAAAAAAGAGGAATGCTTTACGATTATTAGATCGGAGTGGTTTTTACCCTCCGATTTTTTTATTTTAGATGTAATAGCATTTTCATTAATTATGACTGATTATATTAAACCATCAACAAAACGTACCGAATATCTATGGGAAACCGTTGGCTATAGCACACGTTTCCAGGGATTTCAAAAACTAATGCAGTTCAACGTCCGGGATATTCTTTTAGTTTCCAGTCTTTACGATTCTTACATCATCGAAGAAGATGGACGATTATATGAGCTGATTCGAAAAGAGTACGAAGGACTTAATCTGAGCCACTCACCTGAGATCACCCATGTTTCCAGCGGTGAAGAGGCGCTCGAGTTAGCTACCGGTGGAAGGCGATTTGATTTAATAATCACCACATTGCATATTGAGGATTTTCATGCGGTACGATTTGCAAGGAAGGTGAAAGAATCAGGTTTAAATATTCCGGTTGTGCTTCTTACATATGATAACCGGGAACTATCAGAGTTAATGCTCAGGCAGGATGCTTCTGTGTTTGATAGGATTTTTATATGGCAGGGAGACTCCCGTATTCTTGTTGCGATCATTAAATATATCGAAGATCGAATGAATGTCGAACATGATACTAAAACCGCTGGTGTGCAATCGATAATTCTAGTTGAGGATAATGTTAAATATTATTCTGTTTTCCTGCCTATAATATACACTGAGATTTTGATCCAATCACAGCGTTTGATTGCAGAGGGCATTAATCCTTCGGACCGGTATCTTCGGATGAGGGCAAGACCCAAAATTCTTTTATGCACAACATACGAAGAAGCGTGGGAGTATTTTCAGAAGTATGAGGAAAATATTCTCGGTATTATATCGGACATCGATTTTTACCGTAATGGTAGTGACGATCCACAAGCTGGAATAGAGTTTGCAAAAAATGTGAAGCTGCGACGCGCCGATATACCAATTTTGCTCCAATCAAATGCACCGGATAAAGAGATTGAAGTTCACACAATTGGTATATCTTTTCTGCTCAAAGATTCCCCCACTTTGCTGCACGATCTGCGGCTGTTCATGAATCGCTACTTCAGTTTTGGAGATTTTATTTTTCGTATGCCCGATGGATCAGAGGTGGGAAGAGCATCTGATTTGAAATCTCTTGAAGAAAATCTTGAGCGTGTTCCCGATGAAAGCATTCATTACCATGGAGAGAGAAATCATTTTTCTAACTGGCTTAAGGCAAGAACCGAATTTTGGCTTGCTCATAAATTGAGACCCCGGAAGGTCACCGATTATGCTTCAATCCTATCAATGCGAGCCGATTTAATCGCATCCTTGCAGAGTTACCGCCGATTCCGACAACTTGGTCAGATAACCGATTTCAATAAATCTACATTCGACCCGACAAGCAGCTTCGCACGAATTGGTAGCGGTTCCTTAGGTGGAAAAGCGCGTGGATTGGGTTTCATCAATACCCTTATCAGCAATTTTGAAATCAGTGACCGATTTAAAGATGTTCAGATCACAGTTCCACCAGCGGTGATTCTTGGGACGGATGTATTTGACCAGTTTCTTGATGAAAATAATCTACGTGAGTTTGCATTGCGCAGCTCTGACGACGCGGAAATCACTCATAGTTTCCTGGGAGCAAAGAAATTCCCCCGCAAAATTATTCGGCAGTTAACTGAGTTCTTAGAAATAGTCCGCGAGCCGCTAGCCGTTCGATCTTCGTCTCTTTTGGAGGATTCCCAGTTTCACCCATTCGCAGGTGTTTACAAAACTTATATGATACCAAACAATCATAGTAATCCAGTTACTCGCCGGATTGATTTGATTAACACTGTCAAACGAGTGTATGCCTCAACTTTCTATCAAGGTGCGAAAGATTATATCAAGATGACATCATTCCGTCTCGAAGAAGAAAAAATGGCGGTGATTATACAAAAGATGGTCGGTGCCCCACATGATTCAAAGTTTTATCCTGATTTTTCTGGGGTGGCAAAGTCTTATAATTTCTATCCAATCGCGCCCCAAAAATCGCAGGATGGCATTGTATCGGTTGCACTTGGATTAGGAAAGATGATTGTCGATGGTGGAATTACGGTACGTTTTTGCCCGAAGTATCCCGATTATCTTTTCCAATTTTATTCTGTCAAGGAAACACTTCGAAACAGTCAAACTGCTTTTTTTGCACTTGACCTCGAATCAAAATTAAACGAAACCACCGATCCGAGCCATACACTGTTAAAGATATATGAACTGAATGAAGCTGAGCGCGATGGAACTCTCAGTTATGTTGGCTCGACGTATTCATCGGAAAATGATACGATTCATGATGGTCTATCGCGTTATGGAAAACGGGTTGTTACATTTGCACCAATACTTCGGAATAAAATATTTCCGCTTCCAGAAATAGTTGAGCTTTTACTTGAAATGGGAAATTGGGGAATGGGTGCGCCCGTTGAGCTGGAGTTTGCCGTGAATATGTCGGTTTCACTTTCAAAGCCGAAAGAGTTTGGATTGTTACAAATTCGTCCACTTGTCTTAAGTCGTGAAGCAGAGGAATTGGAGATCGAAGAGATTGATGCTAAAAAGTTAATTTGTCATAGCCATCAAGTGTTAGGTCATGGCATCATTAAAGATATCTATGACGTAGTAATGGTTGATATCAATCGATTTGATCGTAGTAAAACAAAGGAAGTGGCGATTGAGATCGGACAATTCAATCAAAAACTTGTTTTCGAACAGCGGCCGTACCTTTTGATTGGTTTAGGACGGTGGGGGAGTCTAGACCCTTGGCTTGGCATACCTGTCAAGTGGGAACAGATCGCGGGTGCGCGCGCCATCATTGAAGCGGGATTTAAAGATATTGATGTTGCACCATCACAAGGTTCACACTTTTTTCAGAATATAACCTCATTCATGGTTGGTTATTTTACAGTCACTTCTCGTATAGAGGAAGGATTCGTCGACTGGGAATGGCTGCTGGCACAGAATGTAGTGGAAGAAAAATCGTTCACTAGCCATCTCCGGTTGAAAAATCCACTCGTTGTTAAGATGAATGGGCAGAAAAATGAAGGGATAATATTGAAGCCTGAATTATAGAACTTCATCTGAGAAGTGAAGTTTTTTGGAATAAAAAACCTGACAGGTATCAAACCTGTCAGGTTTATTGGTCATGCTGACTTATTTATTTCAGTATCGTTTCCACTTCTTCCTTATCAACATCCATCACATATTTAATTCCGCTGATCGCAGTTGCTTCTGATGTGAGCGATGCGATATCGTCACGGGTGATGTGATCCAGTGAAAATTTTCTGTTACCTGCCATTAGCTGGCGTAATCCCTGAGCGAGACGTTCGTAATACGTGTAGAGACCGAGCGCGCCAGCAGGAATTTTTTCGAATTCATCGTTTCCTAATTCATGTCGTAAATGAGCTGCAGTTACGAAGACCTCATCCTTTGTACTACCGAATCGTTCGATATAGACAGGCAGCTGACCCTCTTCCATTGCTCGACCTATCGTTTTGCCAACCATGGCTGCTGCAATTGGTGAACGTGCCATACCAACGAGCTTCACAAACGGAGCTCCAAGGGCAAGTCCTTTGAAGATTTGATCCTCGAATGTAAATCCACCTGCAACTGCAAGCGCCGGGACATGTTGTTTTTTATCTGCCAGCTTCTTGGCATAGAAGTACATTAGCGAATGTAATTCGACTGGTGGTACTCCCCATTCGTTCATCATCCGCCATGGACTCATACCTGTTCCGCCGCCGGCACCATCTACTGTGAGAAGATCAAGTTTATACTTTGATGCAAACTTGACTGCACGAGCTAAGTCGGCTGGACGGTATGCACCGGTTTTCAGGAAAATATATTTAGCGCCAGCTTTGCGGAGTTCATCAACGCGCTGTGCGAATGACTCTTCGCTCACCATGCCGACACGTGAATGCCGCTCGAACTCTTTGAATGCACCGCGCTCGAATGCTTTAATGACCATCTCATCCATCGGGTTAGGAAGTACAACATAGCCGCGCTGGTAAAGTGTTTGTGCTTTCTTCAAGTTTCTAATTTTCACTTCACCGCCGATGTCTTTGGCACCCTGGCCCCATTTCAACTCAACGATTTGTACGCCAAGCTTTTCAACGGCATATTCTTGAACGCAGAGGCGCGTATCCTCAACGTTCGCCTGGACGATGATCGCACCGTAACCATTGCGCATGTGGTCTTTATAGAGTTGAACACGGCGTTTCAAGTCAACAGTATCGGTGACTTTACCATTCTTTATTACAGCGTCCATATCCATGCCAACCACATTCTCACCAATTGTCAAACCGGTTCCCGAAAGAGCCGAACCTATCGCCAATCCTTCCCAATTATTTTTTGCAATATCGGTTGAACCGATGCCGGGAATTATCCACGGATAGTGGAATTTAATTCCTTTATCATGACCGAACCGAACTTCCAAATTTACATTAGGGAAGATAGCTACATCGCTGTCGGCTTTAATACCGTGTGCACCAACGGCGGTACCCATGATGTTAAAGTGAGAATAATCGACAGGATAAATTTTTTCTCCAGCCGTTGTGATGACGCCGAACGGCTGAGGATAAATTACCTCGTGACCTCGATAAGCAGATTTGCCGATTTCGCACATTCCTATGCAGCCATCGACGCAGGTTACGCACATACCCGATGCAGGTACTATGGAACCGTCTGTTCTGTTTTTAGTTAAAGTTGCTGCTGTTGCGTTTATTTTTGAGAGCGACATTTTTGTGTATCTCCTTTCGTTAATCTTTTTTTATTTCACATGCCACACAGGGTTCCATGTAGCACATCATGTCATTAAACTGTTCTTTTTCGATGCAGGGTGGACTAAGATTGGCACAGCCGCCGCAAATTGCAAGTTCGGGTTGTGTGTATGTGCATCTTAACTGGCAAGCTGGACAGACGTAG
>Ga0315286_10000680_pt1 | contig 29288 bp, 23 predicted proteins | sample YL17G10_0_MG_FD_205038 | JGI IMG/M metagenome (GOLD analysis project Ga0315286, IMG submission 205038) | Sediment microbial communities from Yellowstone Lake, YNP, Wyoming, USA - YL17G10_0 | ecosystem: Environmental > Aquatic > Freshwater > Lake > Sediment | place: USA: Wyoming | collected... | reverse complement strand
ATCCTGGGACGCGGACTGCTGTGGCAGATCCTGTGGGGAGGGCTGGTGGTGGGCCTCCCGCCGCTCGGCATGGGCTACTATTTCTTTGCCGTCGGCGACGCCGGGTGGCAGACGATGGTGTTCACCACCCTGACGCTGTCGCAGCTGGCGTACGTGCTGGCCGTGCGGTCGAACCGCGACTCGTTCTTCCGGATTGGCGCGCTGACCAACACACCGCTTGCCCTGACAGTGGTCGTCACATTCCTGCTGCAACTCATGGTGGCCTACGTACCCTTCTGGCAGGACCTGCTGAAGACGCGGCCGCTCGCGGCCACCGAACTGGGCGTCAGTCTGGCGGTCGCGACGCTGCCGTTCTGGGCAGAAGAAGCCTACAAGTGGGTCAGGCGCCGTCGGGGAAATGATCATCCAGCGAGCATCCACACGGGGATCCGCGGGCAGAGAGCGTGATAACGTATGCGCGATGCACAGCGAATACCATCACTGGTCCTCCAGCCGGACGGGCCGGGACATGGGGCTCGTCGTCTACGGCCACTGGGGGCCTCCCCTGCTGGTCTTCTCGACCAGCGGCGGCGATGAATGGGAGATGGATCGGCAGGGCATGATCTCGGCGCTCGCGGGATTCATCGATGAGGGCCGGGTGAAGATCTTCACCGTCAACGCCAACGGCAGCGACTCGTTCTCGAACAAAGACGCGCACCCGTTCCACCGCAGCTACATGCAGGCGCAGTACGACGCGTACGTGCTGCACGAGGTGGTGCCGTTCATTCAGCAGCATTGCCAGTCGCCGGCGATCCCGATTGCGACGATGGGCGCCTCGCTTGGGGCGTACCACGCGGCCAATACGCTCTTTAAGCATCCCGAGGTGGTCAAACGGTGCTACGCGCTTTCGGGCGTCTACGACATGAAGCGTTTTATGGACGGGTCGTCGGACGACAACTTCTACTTCAACAACCCGGTGGACTACATGTCGAGCGTGGACGATCCTGAGGTCCTTGCGCACCTGGCCACCTGCGACATCCACCTGGCGACCGGCCACGGCCCGTGGGAAGACAAGGGGCCGACATACCGGATGGCCGAGATTCTCGCCAGCAGGGGCATTCCGCATGCCCTCGACGACTGGGGCTCGATGGGCGGCCACGACTGGCCGTACTGGAAGCACCAGATGCGCGAGTACCTGTCGCGCTGGTAAGCGGAAGGAAAGCCACGCTGGAGCGTGGCGATCCCAGGCTCGCGACCGACCGGACCGTGGCAGGCTCGCGGCCGTCAGGACAGTTGGCAGCATGACACCCCTGGGATCGCCGGGCTCCCCGGCCTGAGCCTGTCGATGGCCAGCCCGGCCTGAGGTCCTGGCAGCATGACACCCCTGGGATCGCCGGGCTCCCCGGCCTGAGCCTGTCGATGGCCAGCCCGGCCTGAGGTCGTCGTGGCGCGTTGCTCGCTCGTGGGACGACACCCCCGTGCCCGCCCTGTTTGCGCGAATGGCAGTCAATAGGTGTAGATTAGGCAACTGCCCCGTAGGAGGTGTGACCCATGCGAACCTGCGTTGTGCGCGGCCTTGCCGCAGTCGCGGTGATGGTCGCGCTGGTAGTGCCTGCGTACGCGCAGGAAACGACTGCGACCATCGCCGGCGTTGTGACTGACGAGACCGGTGCCATGCTTCCGGGCGTGTCGATCCTCGTCAAGCACGTCGCGACCGGACGGACCTTCGAGTTCGTGTCAACCGGCACGGGCGCCTACACCGCGACGCTGCTGCCGATCGGCGCGTACGAGTTGACCTTCAACCTGTCCGGCTTCCAGCCGCTGACGATCAAGGGCATCACGCTCAACGTGAACGACCGCCTCGACCTCAACGGCAAGTTGAAGGTTGGCGGCCTGGCCGAGGTCATCGAGGTCAAGGCCGAGACGATGATGGTGCAGCCGACGCCGGCCGTGCAGAACCTGGTCGACTCCAAACAGGTCCAGGAGTTGCCGCTCAACAACCGCAACTTCGTGCAGCTCGCGACGCTGGCCCCGGGTGTCTCGAGCGACCTGCCAGACGAAGTCGGCATCGGCCTGACGAGCACGGTCAGCATCTCGGTTAACGGCGCGCGCCGCAACGCGGTCAACTGGCTGGTGGACGGCGTGTCGAACGTCGACGTGGGCTCCAATATCACGCTGCTCTCGACACCGACGCTCGAATCGATCGAGCAGTTTAAGATCATCACGAGCAGCTACGCGGCCGAGTGGCCCCGCAGCGGCGGCGGCATCGTGAACGTGGTCACCAAGTCCGGATCGAAGAAGTACGCGGGCGTGGTCTACGACTTCATCCGCAGTGACAAGTTCAACGCGAATTCCTGGATCCGCAACCGGAGCACCGATCCGACGGTGGCCGGCCATCCGCCGAAGCTCGACTACAACAACTTCGGCTACACCATCGGCGGCCCCGTGCCGAAGATGAGCGACAAGCTGTTCTTCTTCTGGTCGCAGGAATGGCGGCGCATCACCCGCGCGCCGGCGTCGCTGGTTGCGACCGTGCCGGACCCGGCGTGGCTCACCGATCCGACCAGCACCAACTACGTGGATCCGAGTCTGCGCGACCCGAACGCGGTCAAGCTCCTCGCGGCGTATCCGACACCGAATGTGCCCGGCAAGAATCAGTACCTGGTCTCGTCGCCGAACATCAACAACACGCGGCAGGAAGTCATCCGGATGGACTACGACCTGTCCGCGCGGTGGCGGTTGACGGGCCGGTACACGCACGACCTCAGCGAGACGCGCGAACTGGGAGGCTTGTTCAACGGCATCGCGATTCCGAATGTCGCGACGACCGATACGAAGGTCCCCGGCCAGGTCTTCGCGATCCAGCTCAAGACCATCCTCAATAACAACTCGCTGAACGAGTTCTCGTACCAGAAATCCGGGAACGTGATCTCGACGACCAACCCGGAGGGGACCAAGGGGATGCGCAGCGACTACGGGATTAACATCCCCGAACTGTTCTCCGAGAACCTGACCAACCGCATTCCGAGCATCGGGGTGAGCGGGCTGTCGACGTTCAACTCGATGCAGCTGTACCACATCGAGTACGTCAACCACTCGTTCACGGACAACTTCTCGATGCAGCGAGGCAATCACGCACTCAAGGCCGGCGTGCTGATGACCTTCGAGCAGAAGAACGAGAATGCGGCGAACGTGACCCAGGGCAGTTTCTCGTTCGTGGCCTCGACCAACCCGACGCGGACGGCGTTCCAGAACTTCATGCTGGGAAACGCCGACGGCCTGTGCCTGTCCTGCAGCTACTCCGAGGCCGAGAGGGACGTGACCAACCACCTGCGCTGGAGCCGCTACGAGATGTACGCGCAGGACTCCTGGAGGGCGCGGAAGAACGTCACGGTTGATCTGGGCGTCCGCTACTCGCTCTACCCGCCCATCACCGACACGAACAACATGCTGGTGACCTTCGACCCGTCGTTCTACAATCCGGCGACGGCGCCGCTGTTCACGACGCCGGCCGGCACGCTGGTGGACCTCTCGACGGGCGATCGGCTTGTCGGCCTGGTCATCGCCGGCGTGAACTCGCCGTACGGCGACGCCATCTACGCGCTCCAGAAGAACAGCATCCAGCCGCGCCTCGGCTTCTCGTGGGATCCCATGAGCAGCGGCAACACGATCCTCCGCGGCGCGTTCGGGATCTACTACGACCAGCCGCTGGTCGGCATCTTCGAGCAGAACGCGTTCACGAGCCCGCCATTCGTCAACAACATCAGCCTGACCGGCATCAAGCTCAGCAACCCGGGCGCGGGCGTCACCGGGACCACCACCGGCATGCGCGCGATCCAGGCGACGTCGCTCGACTTCAAGAACCCGCGCACCATGCAGTGGAACGCCGCCGTCACACGGCGGCTGTTTACGAAGGCCACCATCGAGGTGAGCTACGTCGGCTCGCGCGGCGACAACCTGATCCGGCCGACAAACCCGAACTTCCCGCAGCCCGCCGACGTGGTCGCGCTGCAGAGCACGGTCGCCGGCGCGGTGAACCCGGCCCGGCCGTACCGGTCGTACGGCACGATCACGATGCGAGAGACCACGGCCATCAGCCGGTACCAGGGCTTGTTGTCCGCGTTCCGGTGGCAGTTCGGCCGCAGCGGGACACTGTCGGCCAATTACACGCTGAGCCGTGTAAGAACCGACTCGACCAACGATCGCGACGCGGTCGACATCCCGCAGAATCCGGCCAACCCGATGGCCGACTACGCCGACGCCCGTACCGACCGCCGGCACATCTTCTCGGCCTCGTACGTCTACGAATTGCCGTTCTTCCGGGAATCCTCAAACGCCATCCTGAAGACGGCCCTTGGTGGCTGGCAGATCGCCGGCATCACCTATGCCAATTCTGGCCCTCCTGTAAATCGCATCGCGGTTGACACGAAGAACTTCAGCCGTGGCAGTTTCGCAGACCTGGTCGGCAACCCGATGACGGGGATGTTGCAGACCAACGGCACGCCGCCGATGTGGTTCAACCCTTCAGCGTTCGCGCCGCCGGCCGATGGCACATTCGGCAATTCCGGCCGGGCGCCATTCCGCCAGCCCGGGTTCTACAAGTGGGATATCACCCTGTCGAAGAACTTCTACCTGACCAAGACGGTCAGGCTGCAGTTCCGGGCGGACTTCATCAACGCGTTCAACCAGGTCAACTGGGCGTCCGACCCGTCGACCAACAGCATCGACAACACGTGCACCACGAGTCTCACGACCTGCACGATCGCGACCGACACATTCGGCCAGCTGGTCAGTGTGCGCGCGCCGCGCGAAATTCAGTTCGGGTTGAAGCTGTACTGGTAGGGCGCAAGGGATCAGGGATTTGGGGGGCCGGGGATCGCGTGGTCCCCGGCCTCTTTTTCTTCCTAGTCGAACGTGCCGACCTCGGCTTCGACCTCGCTCAACAACTCGCCGGATTGCACCAGCGCCTTCATCGCGTTGTGGTCGTTGAAGAGCGGCCGGTCCACGTCCAGATGAGCCACGTGCCGGCGGATGACCTCCCGCGCCTTCTGCGTGCCCTTGCCAAGCGAGAACGTGCGGAAATCCAGGGCCTGGGCGGCCGCCATCAATTCGATCCCGAGCACGCCGTACGCATTGTCGAGAATCTGGCCGTTCTTGAGGGCCGTGTTCATGCCCATGGAGACGAAGTCTTCCTGATCGGCCGCCGCGGGGATCGACTGGATCGAGGCTGGCGCCGACAGGATGCGCTGTTCGACAATCAGGTGGTCGGCCGTGTACTGGCTGAGCATCAGGCCAGAGTAGAAGCCGGGCTCGTGGGCCAGGAAGGCCGGCAGGCCCTGTGACAGCGCCGGGTTGGTGAGCCGGTTGAGACGCCGCTCCGACAGCACCGATACCATGGTGATGGCGACACCGGCCATGTCCATGGGCAGCGCGACCGGCGAGCCCTGGAAATTGGCGCCGGTCAGCGTCAATTGTTGCTCGGGGATGAAGATGGGGTTGTCGCCGACCCCATTCAACTCGATCTCGACCTGGGCGCGTGCAAACGCGACGGCGTCCCGTGCGGCGCCAATCACCTGGGGCGTCGACCGCATCGAGTAGGCATCCTGGACCTTGGTCTTCACCCTGCCCGTGGCCAGGTCGGATCCCTCGATCATCCGCAGGATGTTCCGCGCGGAGGCAATCGCGCCCGCAAATCCCCGCAGTGCGTGCAGGGTCGTGTTGTACGGCTTCAGGTTGCCCAGCAACGCCTCGATCGACATTGCCGCCGCGATCTCAGCCTGCCGGATCCAGCGCTGCATGTCGTGGATATGGATCGCGGACATCCCGGTGAGCAGGTTCGAGCCGTTGATGGTCGCCAGCCCGTCCCGCGCGTGCAGGCCCGGCACCGGAATCCCCGCACGCTGCATCGCCTCCGCGCCCGGCAAGCGCTCGCCGTTGTAGAACGCCTCACCTTCCCCCATCAACAGCAGGGCCGCCTGCGCCATCGGCGCGAGATCGCCGCAGGCGCCAACGGACCCTTTCTGGCAGACCACCGGCGTCACGCCCCGATTGAGCATCTCGATCAGCGTGAGCGTGATCTCGGGCCGGCACCCGGAATTGCCGTGCGCGTGCACGTTGATGCGCCCGGCCAGCGCCGCGCGGACATGTTCGACCGGAGCCGGATCGCCGATGCCCGCCGCGTGGTTGTAGACGAGATACCGCTGAAACTCCTTCACCTGCTCGTCGTTGAGCACCTTCTCCGAAAACTCGCCGATGCCGGTGTTGGTCCCGTACATGATCTCCCGCGCCGCCAGCTTCTCCTCGATCATCAGCCGGCACACCCTGATGCGTTCCAGCGCGGCAGGGGCCAAGTGCACCCGGGTCCCATGCCTCGCGACGCTCACCAGTTTCTCAATCGTCAGGTTCGATCCGTCGAGCACGACCATGAATACCATCTCCTCCGCCCGTTACCCACGCCGTTCGGTGGATGATTCGTCCCGGGCGCCCGTCATGACACACCAGATAGTACGTCGCCGGCGCGCCAGCGTAAAGGCCGCCAGCCGGCGTCGGCCATCATCCAGATACGCGTGAGCGGGAGGACCCTACCGGGCTCTGATCCACTTCGCGAGATCGCGGAAGCTCGCCCCCTTGCCTTGCATCAGCAGACCGGTCCGGAAGATCTTGCCCGCCGCCCAGACGAAGCCGAGCGCGGTCGCGCTCGTCAGCACGAGCGACAGTCCGACCTGCCAGGCCGGCGGGGCCGGATGCAGGAACAGTCGCAGCAGCATCAGGAATGGCGTCGCCGGCGGGAAGAGCGAGACGGCGACAGCGAACAGGCTGTCGGGCGCGCGCGCAACCGTCATCCACGTCGCGATCGGGATGATGATGATGATGACGACAGGTGTCATCAGGCTCTGCGCGTCCTTGAGATCCGAGCAGGCTGCGCCAATCGCGCCGTAGAACGATCCGAACAGGAGCACCGCCAGACACAGGAACACCACGAACCAGATCACGAGCCTCGCGGTAATGATGTCGCCGAATCCCTGGGTCACCGCCACAGCCATGGCGCCACCCAGGTAGGTGCCGGCGAACACGAGCGTGACTCCGGAGGCGCCGACCAGTTTGCCAAGCATGAACTCGAAGGGGCTGAGCGACCCCAGCATGACTTCGCTGATCCGGCTCATCTTCTCCTCGAGTACTGTGGTCATCAGCTGAGGAGTCGCGGTCATCACCGAAACGAGTAGCAGGAACATCAGTCCGGCCGGGACCGCGAGGGTCCGGATCGCGTCCACGGTGTCCGCCTGCTTCAGTTTGCCCGTCTCGTCGCGGACGAAGAGCCCGCGCTCGACCGCCTTGACGGGTCTGACAAGCTTCGAGACCACGACCGGGTCCACGCCAGCCATCCTGAATCGCTCGGCCTGCACGATGCGCGTGACGGCGCCCTCGATCCATCGGGGCAGCAGTGTGTAGGTCGGATGATTCGAGTAGTAGCCGAAGGAGCCCTCCGCCGACCCGTCCGACGCCAGGATGGACTCCCCGATCTCGACGAAGGCGAACAACTCCCGGGACATGACGCGCCCGGAGAGCTCGACCCGGATTTGCTCCGCCGATCGCGATCCCGCATCCACCGTGACGGGAACGAAGGAGGGCCCGCCTTTGCCCGACGCGGCTGCCGCGTTGTACTCGGCGGCGGCCCGCTCGAGGGGGGCGAACAGCTTTCCCGACCGGTCGACGACGGCAAAGACCCGCGCCTCGGTGTCAACCTGGTCCATCGCGCGCCGCTGCAGGAACATGATGCCGCCCATGAGCACCGGCATGAGCAGCAGGCCAATCACGAACGCCTTGGTGCGCACGGCCAACTGAAACTCGGAGGAGGCGACAAGGCCGACTTTCGAGAGATTCATGCGCGGCCTCCCGTCGGAGGCGATGCGTGCTCGGGTCCGGGCCTGGCAATTCGCACGAAGATGTCCTGCAGCGACGGCCGTGTCACCTCGAAGTAGGTAACGCTTGTCCTCGACGACAGCTGCTGCAGCAGCCGCTGTGGGTCGCCCTGGATGCGGACTTCCTGCATGTTGCCGTAGTCGTTGACGGATTCAATCCCAGGAAGACCGGCGAGCGCCTGCCGGCCGGCTTCGGTCCGGACCCGGATCGTATCGGCGCCGTAGGCGGCCTGGATCTCGGCGAGAGTGCCGTCGAGCACCTTGCGGCCCCTGAAGATCATGAAGATGCGATCGCACATCCGCTCGGCCACGTTCATATCGTGCGTGCTGAGCACGACGGTTGTGCCGCGTCGTTTGAGGTCGAGCATCGCATCCTTCAAAACGTCGGCATTGACCGGGTCGAGTCCGGTGAACGGTTCGTCGAGGATCGCGAGGTCGGGTTCCGCCACGACCGCCGCCATGAACTGGACCTTCTGCGCCATACCCTTCGACAACGCGTCGATGCGACGATCGGCCCAGTCGGCCAATCCCATGGCCTTCAGCCATTCGCCAATCGACCGGTCGACCTCGGCGGCGCGTCGCCCCTTGAGCCGCCCGTAATAGCGCAGCAAGCGGCGAACGGTCATCTTCTTGTACAGCCCGCGTTCTTCCGGCAGATAGCCGACCCGGTCGCGCGCAGCGGCTGTGCCGTCATCGCCAAGCACCTCGACGCGGCCGTGGTCCGGCAGCAGGATGCGCATGATCATGCGCAACGTCGTGGTCTTGCCCGACCCGTTCGGCCCGATGAAGCCGTAGATGCAGCCGGCCGGCACCTCGAGCGAGACGGCGTCGACAGCGGTCACGTCGCCAAAGCGCTTGGTGATCTCGCGGAGACGGATGGCGGTATCCATGGCCTAGAGTTTGAACAGATCGTCGAAGGCGCTGCGTGTGGTTGACTGCCGTGCGGACCCCGTTTCGCGTTCGACGGTCGTGCGGGCTTCGAACAAGTCGCAGACGTTGAGGGCGGCCTTGGGCGCCACGCGCGCGGTGATCGACTGCATGCACTCGAACCTGGCCGCCGGATTGAACGACTCACACTGCGCGCAGCAGTGCAGCGGTGACGCGCACTTCGCGCACTTCGCGCTCGACAACACGCTGCCGTCGGTCACGTGGCCGCACCGATGGCACCGCACGACCGCGCGGAATCCGGGCATGTTGGGCGTGCGCGGGCCTTCCGGGCGGTCCGCCGACCGCGGTTTGGCGGCTCCGCCGTCGCCGGTCTTCGGCCGAGCCTGTTCGCGGTCACGCGAGCCGTCATCCTGGTAGCCGCGCTGGCGGTATTTCCGATCACTCATGACACAAACTCCCTGTCGATCGTCAGACGAGGAGAGGCCGTGCGCGACAGTGGCACACAGGGGCCGGGGGGAGCGGGGGCAAGGCGGCGGCAGGAGCCGCAGCGAAATACTGCCCCGTGGCGGCTCACTCTATCACAAGGACTGGCGAGCCCGGGCCTGGAAAGCCTCGGCGAGCGGCTGCGGTGCGTCCATCAGCGGGTCACTTACCTCCGCCGAAGAGCATCATCAGATAGCTGATGCCCGATACGACCATTGACGTGGTGGCCATGGCCCGGTGCACCATGCGCTGGTGGTAGTAATCGTCGAGACCGTTCCTGATGCTGGGCCGCTGCGCGCCAGAGAGCGCGAAGCCCGCATCGGCCACAAGCATCGTGATCCCGTGGAGCATGCGCCGGCTCCGATGATTCGGGTCCTTGCGGCCCTCCCACAGGTTCCACACGCCGGTGACGGTGTTCACCGCGAACAGGCTTCCGATCGAGATCCCCAGCGCGCGGTGAGCCGACTGCAGCGACGGCGTGATGTTGACTGGATACGCGTACATGTACGCGCCAGCCCAGTACTCCGCGACAAACAACGGGATCGTGGCGTAGCTGGCAATCTTGTGGATCTTGTTCCTGGTCTTGTAGGCGTCGCTGTACTCGACGGCAACCGGGCGCCGCCTGCCGGTCGTCGTCTGATCGGCCGCATGGCCGACGTCACTGTCCGCGGCGGTCACGAGGGGCATCAAAAACCGGGGTGCGCGAGCGACGCTCGGGGCCGCCCAGTCCACCGCCCAGGGATTGCCGCGCGTGGGCACATCGGCGCAGGTCTGCCAGGTCGGGCGGGCGAACTCGTCACCGGCGAATGCCGGCAGGGCACTCCCAAGCACCGCGACGATGACGATCGCGGTCAGAAACGAGTGACGCATAGGTGACTCCGAGGTCAGAAGGACAAAGCAGCGCCCGGGCGCGGGAATCGCGCGGCGCCGCCGCGAGATGACGTTCGACGCATCATCACCGACTCTGGAGGCCGCCGCCAAGCACCCAATTCTTGATCGTCGTCGACTTGGTGGCCCGATCGCCACTCAGCATGTTGTACATCGACCCGCCGGACCTGGTCGCCACCACCAGCCTGGAGTTGGCGCTGCCTGCAACGACGGCCCGCAGAACGGCCGTATACGACGACAGGTCGTAGCCGGCCGAGGGGTTCCGGCTGCCGTGACAGCGGACGCAATCGCCATCAAGAATGGGTTTGACGTCCTGGGTATAGGCCGGGGTCGTCCCGGCTGTCGGTGCGACCACGTTGGTCGGGGCTGTGGGCGAAGCCGCCGAGTCGAACGTGCCCGCTGCGCACGCAAACGAGAACGCACTCATCACGAGGGGCACTGCCAGACGTGCCAGCAGAGATCGTGTCTTCATCGGGGGCCTCCGGCGCATCAGCGATCGACTAGTCCGAGGGCTTCTCTGCAAGTGCGGTGCCTGCGGGGTCGGCGCGTGATCGTGTGTCTGTGTGGCAAATATCGCACATCCGACGCGCCGGCCCGCGGCCAGATCCGTACTCGCAAGATGACACGGTGTGATGGTTTGAGTACAGGGTCACGCACCGCCACCGGCGTCGGCGCAGGAGCTTCCCATCCGGATCGCGCGGGCGCCTGAGGTCGACACATCCCGACAATCACGCGCGTCTTGCGTGAACGCTCGTTCATCGAAAATGCATCGGTCCGGTGTTTCGGTACGCAGCGGCCGCATCGTTGTAGTAGGCTAGGAATTCGGGTTCGGGCCCCAACAATCTAGCCAATGTCTCAGATCTTTCATCCCAGCGCGAACAGCATCGCCCGGATCATGCTCACGGTTACGGCTGTGCTGGTCGCCACGAGCGGCTATCTCGTCTACGAACTCGGCCGTTCGCCGTACGTCACGCGGGCCTATGAGGCGCGGCAGCAGCCCATCCAGTTCAGCCACGAACGGCATGTCGGCGGCAACGGTCTTGATTGCCGCTACTGCCATGCGGCCGTCGAGACATCCGCAGTAGCGGGCGTCCCGCCGACCAGGGTCTGCATGAACTGCCACTCGCAGATCCTCTCGACCAGTTCGTACCTGGAGCCGGTGCGCGCGAGCGTCCGGACCGATCGGTCAATCCAGTGGGTCAAGGTGCACGACCTGCCGGATTTCGTGTATTTCAACCACAGCATCCACGTGAACAAGGGCGTCGGGTGCACGACGTGCCACGGCCAGGTGGACCAGATGCCGCTGATGTGGACGGTCGCGACGCTGCAGATGGAGTGGTGCCTCGACTGTCACCGGAACCCGGAGAAGTACGTGCGCCCGCGCGGTGCGGTCTTCCGGGTGGACTATCAGCCGCCAGCCGACCAGATGGCGCTTGGCCGGAAGCTCGTGCAGGACTACCGGATCCAGAAGCTCACCAGTTGTTCCACCTGCCATCGGTAGGGCCACTTTCAGCGGACGCATGAGCGAACATCACGATCACGACGACTCGCCGCGGCAGACCGCCATGACGCCAGACGGCCGTCAGCAGTACTGGCGCAGCCTCGAGGAACTGGCCGACACCGAGGAGTTCCAGCGCTGGCTCCACCGCGAATTTCCGGAGCAGGCGTCCGAATTCACCGACCCGGTGGGGCGGCGGCAGTTCCTCCGGCTGATGGGCGCGTCGTTGGCACTGGCGGGCGTGACCGCCTGTACCAAGCAGCCGGCCGAAGCCATCGTCCCCTACGTCCGCGCGCCCGAGAACCTCGTGCCCGGCAAGCCGTTGTTCTTCGCGACGGCCGTCACGCTTGGCGGAGTTGCAACCGGCGTGCTGGTCGAGAGCCACGAGGGACGGCCGACCAAGATTGAAGGCAATCCCGAACACCCGGCGTCCCTGGGCGCCACGGACCTGTTTACCCAGGCGTCGATTCTCTCGCTCTACGATCCCGACCGGTCCCAGACGCTGTCGTATCGCGGGGACATCCGCACGTGGAGCGCGTTTCTCGGGGCGGTCCGGGGCGCGCTCGAATCGGTGGGCGCGGCCTGCGGCGCGGGTCTTCGCATCCTGTCCGAGACGTGCACGTCCCCCACGCTCGCGCGCCAGTTGCAGGGCGTTCTGGCGGAGTTCCCGGCAGCCAGGTGGCACCAGTACGAGCCGGCCGGTCGCGACCAGGTCCGCGCCGGCGCGAGGCTTGCCTTCGGGTCTGCGATCGACACCCGTTACGTCTTGGACAAAGCCCGGGTGATCGTGTCGCTTGATGCCGACATCCTTGGCGTGATGCCGGGGTCGGTTCGCTACACGCGCGACTTCTCGGCGGCGCGCCGCGTCCGCGGCGGTCACGCCGAGATGAACCGTCTGTATGCGGTGGAAAGCGCGCCCACTGCCACCGGGGCGAAGGCGGATCACCGTCTGGCGCTGAAGCCGAGCGCCCTCATCGCGGCGGCCCGCACGCTGGCGGCGGCCATTGGTGTGATTGGTGTGACGCCGGCTCCGCTGACGGCCGAATCGCAGCGCTTCGTCGAGGCGGCCGCCCGCGATCTCGCCGCCAACAAGACTGCCTCGCTGGTGGTGGCCGGTGACGAGCAACCCGCGGCGGTGCACGTCCTCGCGCACGCCATCAACCAGGCCCTCGGCAACGTCGGCCAGACGGTGCTGTATTCCGATTCGATCGAAGCCAATCCGATCGATCAAGTGGCGTCTCTCCGCGAACTGGTCACCGACATGCAGGCGGGCACCGTCAGCGGCCTGGTCATCCTCGGCGGCAATCCGGTCTACAACGCTCCGGCGGATCTGAAGTTTGGCGAGGCGCTGCAGCGGGTCGCGTTCTCGGCTCACCTGAGCCTCTACGAGGACGAAACCTCGGCCGCCTGCCAGTGGCACATCCCCGAAGCGCACGCGCTCGAAGCCTGGAGCGACGCCCGAGCGTGGGACGGGACGGCGACGATCCTGCAGCCGCTCATCTCCCCGCTCTACCTCGGCAAGTCCGCACACGACGTGGTCGCGGGATTATCGGCGTCCCCGGGCCGCGGCGGCTACGATCAGGTGCGCGACACGTGGAAGCGGTTCGCGATTCACGCCGGGATCGCCGATTTCGAGGCCTTCTGGCGCAAGTCCGTGCACGATGGCACCGTGGCCGGCACCGCGCTGGCGCCAAAGCCCGTCACGCTCGGGGATGTCGCCAGGGCGATCGCCTCACAGCCGTCGCCTGGTGCCGGACTTGAACTGGTCTTCCGGCTCGACTCCACCGTGCACGACGGCCGTTTTGCCAATTCGGGCTGGCTCCAGGAGGTTCCCAAGCCGTTCAGCAAGATCACGTGGGACAACACGGTTCAGCTGAGCCCGGCCACGGCCGCCAGTCTCGACGTCGGCAATGAGGATGTTGTTGACGTCATGGCGAACGGGCGGACGGTCGGCGGGCCGGTCTGGGTCGTTCCGGGACAGGCCGATGGCGTGGTGACGGTGCACTTGGGGTACGGCCGCACACACGCCGGGCGCGTCGGCAACCGGGTCGGCTTCAATGCCTACCAGCTCCGAACAAGCGATGCGGCCTGGGCGTCGACCGGCGTCACGCTTGCCAGGACCGGCAGGCGCTACGCGGTGGCCAGCACGCAATTGCACCATGACATGGCGGGCCGCCCGTTGATCCGGTCGGCGTCGCTGGAGGAGTTCCGGAACGACCCGGACGTCGTGAACGCTGAGGAACCAGCGCCGCCCAGGACGCTCACGCTCTATCCCGCGCACGAGTACAAGGGCTACGCCTGGGGGCTGGCCATCGACCTCAGCGCGTGCACGGGCTGCAACGCGTGCGTGGTCGCCTGCCAGTCGGAGAACAACGTGCCGGTGGTGGGCAAGGAGCAGGTGGCCAAGGGTCGCGAGATGCAGTGGATTCGCGTGGACACCTATTACAAGGGCCACCCCGGCGCGAACCCCGAGGCCTATCACCAACCGGTGATGTGCCAGCAGTGCGAGAACGCGCCCTGCGAGGTGGTCTGCCCGGTCGGCGCCACGCTGCACAGCGACGAAGGCCTGAATGACATGGTCTACAACCGCTGTGTCGGCACGCGGTACTGTTCGAACAATTGCCCCTACAAGGTGCGCCGCTTCAACTTCCTGCTCTACCAGGATTGGGACACGCCCACGCTCAAGATGCAGCGCAACCCCGACGTGTCGGTACGCAGCCGGGGCGTGATGGAAAAGTGCACGTACTGCGTGCAGCGAATCACGCGCGCCAAGATCGACAGCGAACAGGAAGACCGCAAGGTCCGCGATGGCGAGATTGTCACGGCGTGCGAACAGGTATGCCCGGCCCAGGCGATTGTCTTCGGCAACATCAACGACCCGCAGAGCCGCGTGTCGAGGCTGCGATCCGAGTCGCTGAGCTACTCGCTGCTCGGTGAGTTGAACACGCGCCCGCGCACGACGTACCTGGCGGCGCTGAAGAACAGTAACTCCGCGCTTGGGGATGGGGCGGAGAAGAAGCAGGGAGTGTAGGCCGGGGGGTCCGCCTTCGCCCAAGGCTTCGGCGGACCGCCGTCGCCTTGGCGGAAGAGGTCAGACCCACCGACACAGGAATCGCCGAATGTCCGATACCAACGTGATGCCGACTTCGGGTGCCGCGCGCCACGAGCCGCTGCCGGCGTTTATCGCGCCGGGGCATTCGTTCGCGACGGTCACCGACAAGATCAGCTCGATCGTCCTGACGCAGAAGTTCTCGGTGGGCTGGCTCGCCGGGCTGGCCGTCTCGTCGATGCTGGCTGGCTTGCTGCTCGTGTCGGTCAGCTACCTGTTCGCCAAAGGCATCGGCATCTGGGGCAACAACATCCCGGTCGGCTGGGCGTTCGACATCACGAATTTCGTCTGGTGGATCGGCATCGGCCACGCGGGCACCCTCATCTCGGCCATCCTGCTGCTCCTGCGTCAACAGTGGCGCACCTCGATCAACCGGTTCGCCGAAGCGATGACGCTGTTTGCCGTCGCCTGCGCCGGCATGTTCCCGCTGATTCACGTCGGCCGCCCGTGGCTGGCCTACTGGCTGATGCCCCTCCCGAACACGATGTCGGTCTGGCCACAGTTCAGGAGTCCTCTGATCTGGGACGTGTTTGCGGTGTCGACGTACGCCACCGTCTCGCTGCTCTTCTTCTTTGTGGGCCTCATCCCCGACCTCGCCACGCTGCGCGACCGCACGCCGTCGAAGATCGGACGGGTGATCTACGGCATCTTCGCGATGGGATGGCGAGGTTCGGCCAGGCACTGGCACCGCTACGAGACAGCCTACCTGCTGCTGGCCGGCCTGGCGACTCCGCTGGTGGTCTCGGTGCACACCATCGTGAGCTTCGACTTCGCGGTATCGCTCGTCCCGGGCTGGCACACAACGGTGTTCCCGCCGTACTTCGTCGCCGGCGCCATCTACTCGGGATTTGCCATGGTGCTGACGCTTGCGATTCCCATCCGGGCCGTCTACGGACTCGGCGACTTCATCACGAAGCGGCATCTCGACGTGATGGCCAAGGTCATGCTGTGTACGGGCCTGATCGTGGCGTACGGCTACTTGATGGAAGCATTCATCTCCTGGTACAGCGGCAACATCTACGAGCGGTCGACGATGTGGAACCGCATGACCGGGCCGTACTGGTGGGCGTACTGGAGCCTGATTCTCACCAACGTCGCGATCCCGCAGTTGCTGTGGGCCCGGCGCGTGCGGGCTAGCGTGGTGGCCCTCTGGATGCTGTCGATCGTCATCAACATCGGGATGTGGCTCGAGCGGTTCGTCATCATCGTGACAAGCCTGCACCGGGATTTCCTGCCCTCGTCGTGGGGCATGTACAGGCCGTCGTTCTGGGATTGGTCGACCTACATCGGCACGATTGGGCTGTTTCTGACGCTGTTGTTCCTGTTCATCCGCTTCCTGCCGATGATCTCGATCTTCGAGATGCGCACGATGGTGCCGGGAGCGAAGGTGGACAGGCGCGAAACGTAGGGGCGGCCCCCTGTGGCCGCCCGGGGCAACCACGGGGGGTTGCGCCTACGGTAATCCACGACCCGTTGCGGCTTCGCCGCCGCGGGAGTCGGGGTTCGGGATTAGAAACTCGGGGTCGATTGGGTAAAGACCGGGGTCTTCGCGCTGGAGGCCGGGTCTTCAGACCCGGCGAGGGATGGGACTATCGTGACGCATGGCGCAAGGCATATGCAGCAACGAGATCTCTACGGCCTGATGGCCGAATTCGAGAGTCCGACCGCGCTGGTCGCCGCGGCCAACAAGGCGCGCGAGGCCGGCTACCGGAAGATGGATGCGTACTCCCCGATCCCGATCGAGGAGCTGCACGACGCTCTCGGCTTCGAGACGACGAAGCTCCCGATGCTGGTCGCCGGCGGCGCGCTCATCGGCGCGCTGGCGGGATTCGGTCTCCAGGTGTGGGCGTCGACGGTGGCGTACCCCGTCAACATCGGCGGACGGCCGCTGCTGAGCTGGCCGTCGTTCATCCCCGTGACGTTTGAAACGGCCATCCTGTTTGCGGCCTTCGCGGCGGTATTCGGGATGCTGGCGCTCAATGGTCTGCCGATGCCGTATCACCCGGTGTTCAACGCCGCGCGGTTCGTCATGGCGAGCCGCGATCGGTTCTTTCTCTGCATCGAGGCGCGGGATCCGAAGTTCGATCACGCGGCGACGCGCCAGTTCCTCCAGGGGTTGGCTCCGCGCGAGGTGTCCGATGTGGAGCACTGACGCGACACGGGGTCGCGAATCGGGTCAGACCCCATTCAGGCTGCGGCATTGGGGTCTGACCCCATTGCTGGCTGCGGCCCTGCTGATGGCAGGCTGCCGGCAGGACATGCACGACCAGCCGAAGTTCAAGCCGTACGCGAAGAGTGACTTCTTCGCCGACCAGCGATCGGCCCGCCCGCTGGTCGACGGCACGATCGCGCGCGGCCAGCTGCGAGCCGACGAACTGCTCGAGACGGGCAACGTGGCGGGCAAGCCATCCGACCTGTTTCCGTTCCCCGTCACGGCGTCCGTGCTGGAACGCGGTCACGATCGCTACGACATCTACTGCTCGCCGTGCCACGGACGGACCGGCCAGGGTGACGGCATGATCGTGCGGCGAGGCTATCGCCGGCCGCCCTCGTTTCACCAGGACCGTCTCCGGCAGGCGGCGCCCGGCTACCTCTTCGATGTGACGTCGCGCGGATTCGGTGCGATGCCAGACTACGCGACGCAGGTGCCGCCAGGCGATCGGTGGGCGATTATCGCCTACCTGAGAGTCTTGCAGCGGAGCCAGCGGGCCACGCTGGCCGACGTGCCCGCGCGCGATCGGCAGCAGCTCGAGGCTTCGGGCAAGCGTGAACAGTAACGACATGCACGACGCCACGTACGCGCCACCCGCCAGCCTCGACCTGCTGCGCCGGCGATCGCTCATCCTCGGGATCGTCGGCCTGGTCGCTTCCGGGGCCGGTGCGCTCATCGACCCGAATCAGTTTCTGCACTCGTACCTCCTGGCTTTCCTGCTGTGGCTTGCCGCCGCGCTCGGCGGCCTGGCGTTGACGATGCTGCAGCACATGACCGGCGGCGGCTGGGGTGTGGTCCTCCGGCGAATCCTCGAGGCCGCGGCCCGCACGCTGCCCTGGATGGCCGTGTTCTTCGTGCCGATCGCGCTCGGCGCCACCCGCCTCTACCCGTGGACCGACGCGGCCCGCGTCGCCTCCGATCACGTGCTGACGCAAAAGGCCCTGTACCTGAACCTGCCCTTCTTCTACGCGCGCGCTGTGCTCTATTTCGCAGTGTGGTGCGGCCTCGCGTGGTTCCTGACGAAGTGGTCGGCCGAGCAGGATGTGACAGGGGCCCCGGATCTGCAGCGACGGATGCGTGCGATGAGCGCCGTCGGCCTGGTCGTGTACGCGTTGACGATGACATTTGCGTCGATTGACTGGGGCATGTCGCTCGAACCGCACTGGTTCTCGACGATGTACGGGTTCCTCTTCATCGGCGGGCAGGCCCTGATGGGACTTTCGATCGCCATTGTCATGGCGCGGCGGCTGTCGCTCGAGCCGCCGATGTCGAGCGTTTTCAACGCAGGGCACTTCCACGATTTCGGCAAGCTGCTGTTCGCGTTCACCATGGTGTGGGCGTACCTGTCGTTCTCGCAGTTCCTGATCATCTGGTCGGCGAACCTGCCCGAGGAGATTCCGTGGTACATCCACCGGATGCATGGCGGCTGGGAGGCGATCGGGATCGGCTTGATGCTCTTCCACTTCGCCGTACCGTTCGTGGTGCTCGTCAACCGGAAGACCAAGCGGAACTCCGCAATCCTGGCCGGCATGGCGCTGTGGATGATCGCGGTGCGTTTTCTCGATCTGTTCTATATCATCGGGCCTGAGGCGTACCCGGAGGGATTGCGCATCCACTGGCTCGACCTCGCGACGGTGGTCGGTGTCGGCGGCGTCTGGGTGGCCCTCTTCGCGGCGAACTTGAAGAGCCGACCGCTGCTGCCGCTCAAGGAACCGGAACTGGCGAGCGCGCTGCGGGGACCGGGGGGACACTAGGGAGTGGGGGGAGTTCGCAGGCATGAGCTGCGGTGCCTGAGGGATGACGGCGTCCGAAGCGGCCCCTCGAACCAAGCCGACCAGCGAAGTCCTGAGCGAAGTCGAAGGGCGTGAGTTCGCAAGACGCAGGGGCGCGCGACAAGCGGAAGATCGATATGGCAGAACACCCACCGGGAAGCAAAGACGAGGGACGGTCGGACAGCGCCGCGTACGAAACGCGAGACATCAAGATCCGCCCGCTGGTGGTGTTTGCTGCGGGCATCGCCGTGTTGATCATCTTCTCGTTTCTCGTCGTGTTGTGGGTGTTCCGGCTGTTCAGCGCGCAGCACACCACGCAGGACGCACAGTCGGCCGCCTCGTCTATTGCGCGCCCGGCCGCCGCCGCCCGGGCCGACGAGCAGCTGCGGTGGCCGGAACCCCGTGTCCAGAGCCGCCCGGCTGATGATCTCAAGGCGCTGCGCGCGGAGGAAGACGCGTCTCTCACGTCCTACGGCTGGGTCGATCGCGACAGCGGTGTGGTCCGCGTGCCGATTGATGTGGCCATGCGCCTGGTGTTGAAGGAAGGGCTGCCCGCACGTCAGCCCGGAACGGGCTCGCCGGCAGCGGGCACGCCGGCTCCGGTCATTGCGCCGAAAGGCGAAAGAAAGACACAGAAGGCTCCATGAAGTCCCTGATTGCTGCTCTTGCGATCGGTCTGACGCTCGGCCCGCCCATGGCCAACGCCCAGCCGCCCCGCTTCACGGGCGGAGGTCTGCCCCGGGAGGAGGGGATGACCGGCCCCGGCACGCCCTCAGAGCTGGTGCCGGACATTCTGGCGAAAGTCGGTGTCGATCAGAAGCTGAACGCCCAGGTGCCGCTCGATCTCGCCTTCCGGGACGAGGCCGGCCGACCGATCAGGCTGGGCGACTACTTTGGCAGAAAGCCCGTCGTCTTGATGCTCGTCTACTTCGAGTGCCCGATGCTCTGCACACAGGTGCTCAACGGCGCGGTCGCCGCGATGAAGATCCTCAACTTCACGATCGGCGACGAGTACGACGTGGTGACGGTCAGCTTCAATCCCAAGGAAACGCCGGCGCTCGCGCAGTCGAAGAAGACGACGTATGTGGCGAAGTACGGGCGGCCGCCGGCCAGCGCCGGGTGGCATTTTCTGACAGGCGACGAGCCGTCCATCGCGGCGCTGGCGAGCGCCGTGGGCTTCCGGTACACGTTTGATCCGACCACCCAGCAGTACGTGCACGCCAGCGCGATCATGGTGCTGACGCCGCAAGGCCGCGTCTCGAAGTACTTCTACGGCATCGACTATCCGCCCAAGGATCTCCGCCTGGGCCTGATCGAGGCGTCCAACGGCAGGATCGGCAGCGCAGTCGACCAGTTGCTGCTCTATTGCTATCACTACGATCCGCATACCGGGAAGTACAGCATGATGGTGCTGAACGTGCTCCGGCTGGCGGGCGTCGCGACGGTCGCGCTCATTGGCGGCTATATCGCGGTGATGTGGAACCGGGATCGACGGAAACTGAAACGCGCCGTGGCCAGTGCGCCGTCGGTGACGCAGTAATCGCGTATGCCTCAGACGCAGCTACTTCCGGAACAGGCCTCCACGATGGCGCCCCGCGTGGATGCGTTGTACTACTTTTTGATCGCCGTCACGGCGTTCTTCACGCTGCTCATCGCGGGCCTGGTCATCTACTTCGCCATCAAGTACCGCCGCCGGTCGAAGAATGAAGCTGGCGTGCCCATTCACGGCGCCATGTGGCTGGAAGCGACGTGGACGATCATCCCGCTGATCATCGTCCTGGTGATCTTCGGCTGGAGTTCGAGCATCTTCTTCTCGATGGCGCGGCCGCCGACGCAGACGCTCGACGTCTATGTGGTCGGCAAGCAGTGGATGTGGAAGTTTCAGCATCCTGACGGCCGCATGGAAGTGAACGAACTGCACGTGCCGGTGGGCGTGAACGTCAAGCTGACGATGACGTCGCAGGACGTGATCCACGACGTGTACGTTCCGAACTTCCGGCTCAAGGCGGACGTGCTGCCGGGCAAGTACACGCACATGTGGTTCAAGGCCACCAAGCCGGGCAAGTACCACCTCTTCTGCGCGGAGTACTGCGGCACGAACCACTCGGGCATGGTCGGATGGATCATCGTCCAGGAGCGGGCCGAGTACGAGCAGTGGCTCGCCGGGAGCGTCGGCCAGGGGACGACGATGGCCCAGGCGGGAGAGAAGTTGTTCAAGGACCTGGCGTGTTCGTCGTGTCACCAGGCCGACACGATCGGCCGGGGACCGACGCTCATCGGTTTGTACGGCAACAAGGTGACACTCGACAACGGATCGACTGTGATGGCCAGCGACGCGTACCTGCGAGATTCGATCACGAATCCGCGGTCGAAAGTGGTCGCGGGTTTTCAGCCGGTGATGCCGTCGTTCCAGGGCATCGTCAGCGAGGAAGGCCTGCTGCAGTTGCTGGAGTACATCAAGTCGCTGAAGGCCACGCCCTCGAACGCCACCGGCGCTCTTCCCCCACCCGCTCCCGCGATCCCAGCGAAGAAGTGAGCCTATGGATACCGCCGCCACGCCGCACGTGAACTATCTGACCGACGGTTACGGCTTGAAGTCGTGGCTCCTGACGCGCGACCACAAGCGGATCGGGCTCCTGTACCTGTTCAGTGTCTCGGCGTTCTTCGTGCTGGGCGCGTTCTTCGCGGCCCTCATCCGCGCGGAGTTGCTGACGCCGGCCGGCGACCTGGTCGCATCCGACACCTACAACCGGCTCTTCACGATGCACGGCGTCGTGATGGTGTTCTTCTTCCTGATCCCGGCGATTCCGTCGGTGCTGGGCAACTTCCTGGTGCCCATCATGATTGGCGCCAAGGACCTGGCGTTCCCGCGCCTCAACCTGTTGAGCTGGTACCTGTACACGTTCGGCGGGATCTTCACGCTGTGGGCCCTGGTGACTGGCGGCGTGGACACGGGCTGGACCTTCTACACGCCGTACAGCAGCGCGTTCTCGAACTCGAACGTCGCGCTGGTGATCGTCGGCATCTTCATCAACGGCTTCTCGTCGATCCTGACGGGGCTCAACTTTATCGTCACCATCCATAAGATGCGCGCGCCGGGCATGACCTGGTTCCGGATGCCGCTCTTCGTCTGGGCGCACTACGCGACGGCGCTGATCATGGTGTTGGGAACGCCGGTTGTCGCCATTACGCTCGTGATGGTGGGCGCGGAGCGCTTGCTGCATTTGGGCATTTTCGACCCGAAACTGGGCGGCGATCCGGTGCTCTTCCAGCACCTGTTCTGGTTCTACTCGCACCCGGCGGTCTACATCATGATCCTGCCGGCCATGGGTGTCATGAGCGAGCTGGTGGCCGCTTTTTCGCGCAAGTCGATCTTCGGCTACTCGTTCGTCGCGTTCTCGAGTCTGGCGATCGCGGTGTTGGGCTTTCTCGTGTGGGGCCATCACATGTTCGTCAGCAGCGAGTCGGTGTATTCGGCAATGGCGTTCTCGCTGCTGAGCTTCCTGGTGGCGATCCCCTCGGCGGTCAAGGTCTTCAACTGGGCCGCGACGATGTACAAGGGCTCGATCTCGTTTGAAGCGCCGATGATGTACGTGTTCGGGTTTATCGGCCTGTTCATGATCGGCGGGCTGACGGGTCTGTTTCTCGCGGCGATCGCGGTGGACGTGCACGTCACCGACACGTACTTCGTCGTGGCGCACTTCCACTACATCATGGTCGGCGCGAGCATCATGATGTTCATGGGCGGCCTGCATTTCTGGTGGCCCAAGATCTTCGGCAAACTCTACAACGAGTTCTGGGCCAAGGTGGCCGCGGCGACCATTTTCCTGGGCTTCAACCTGACGTTCTTCCCGCAGTTCATCGTTGGCTACCTCGGGATGCCGAGGCGGTATCACGCGTACCCGCCGGAGTTCCAGTTGTGGAACATCCTCTCGACAGCTGGGGCGACACTGCTGGCGGTGGGCTACGCAATGCCGGCGTTCTACCTGCTGCACTCGCTCGTCAAGGGCAAGCCGGCCCCGTCGAACCCGTGGGGCGCGAAGGGGCTCGAGTGGGACACCACGTCGCCGCCGCCGACCCATAATTTCGAGACGCCGCCGGTGGTGACCGAACCGCCGTACAACTACGCGAAGTGAGGAGTTGATGTCGGGCACGCACTCAGACGAACCCTCGGTCCTCCAGCACCACTTCGACAATCTCGGACAGCAGTTCGAGGCGTCGGCGCTCGGGATGTGGCTGTTCCTGGTGACCGAGATCCTCTTCTTCGGCGGGCTGTTCACCGCGTACATGGTCTACCGGCTCACCTATCCGGAGGCATTTGCCGAGGCCAGCCACCACTTGAACATCGTGCTCGGCGGCACCAACACCGCCGTGCTCATCGGGAGTTCGCTCACGATGGCGATGGCCGTCTACGCGGCGCAACAGGGCAACCGCAACAGGCAGGTGCTGTTCCTGCTGCTCACGATGGTGCTCGGCCTGGTGTTTCTGGGCGTCAAGTCGGTGGAATACAGCCACAAGTTCGCCGAGGGCCTGGTCCCGGGGCCGAACTTCCGCTTCGAGGGCGACGCGATTCACACGCAGTTGTTCTTCTCGCTGTATTTCGTGATGACCGGTCTTCATGCGCTGCACATGATGGTCGGCATCGGCATCATGGCCGTGCTGACGGTGTTCGCGTGGAAGGGGCGCTATACGAAGCGCTACCACACGCCGGTCGAAGTGAGCGGCCTCTACTGGCACTTCGTCGACATCGTCTGGATCTTCCTGTTCCCGCTGCTTTACCTGATCGACCGGCACGGGGCGGGCGGTTAACGCCATGGTGAACGACGTGACCGACGCGAATCTCGAATATGGCGGGGCCGAGCCTGCAAAGCACCTGGTTCCCCTGCGGGTCTACTTCACGGTGTTTGCCGCGCTGATGGCGCTGACCGCGCTGACCGTCTTCGCGGCCATGAGGGACCTCGGGCCGTTCAACACGGTGGTGGCCCTGGTCATCGCCTGTATCAAGGCCGTGCTGGTGGTGCTGTACTTCATGCACGTGCGGTACAGCACGAAATTGACGTGGGCCGTGGTCGCCGGCGGATTCTTCTGGCTGCTCCTCCTGCTGCTCATGACGCTCAGCGACTACATCACGCGCGGCCCCGGCTGGCTGCATTTCGGATAGCTCAGGCGCGGCCTGCGTGGTATAAGAAAGAGACGCGCGTCTTCAGTCCGATCAACCCCAGAGACACGACCGACGTCGAGTGGAGCGGTGCCATGGCCGACAGCCTGCTCTTTCTCACCGAACTGATGGGGATGAAGGTCTACGACCTGAAGGGCCGGAAGATCGGCCGCCTTCGGGACGCCTGCATCGTCCCCAGCGGCGATCCCGTTCTGGTCGACCGGTACCTGGTCGGCGGGGAATTGACCTGGTGGACCGTCCGCCAGGACCAGGTCGAGCGCATCTCGATTGACGGCATCTATCTCCGCGACGAGCAACTCGTCCCGTACCACGAGGACGAGTACATGCTGCGGATGGTGCGCGACCTGCTCGATCAGCAGATCATCGACATCCACGGACGCAAGGTGGTCCGTGTCAATGACGTCACCTTCGAACTGAAGCGCGCCAACAGCCACGATCAACTCTGGGTACTCGAAGTCGATGTGGGCCTGCGGAGCATCTTCAGGCGTCTGTGCCAGGGCATCATGCCGCCGCGGCTGGTCCGCCGCATGATGATGCGCATCCCGCCGAACTCGATTCGCTGGGAATTCTGCAACATCGTCGAACCCGACCCCCAGCGACGGCTGCGGCTGAACATCGATATGACAGCCCTGGAAGGCATCCACCCGGCCGACCTGGCCGACATCGTCGAAGAACTCAGTCACGAGGATCGGGAGGCGGTGTTCGAAGCGATCGACAGCGAGGTCGCGGCCGACACCCTGTCGGAGGTCGAGGATCCGCGCACCCAGGCGTCGATTCTCGAATCCCTCGAGGCCGATCGTGCGGCCGACATCGTCGAGGAAATGGACCCCGACGAAGCCGCCGACGTGCTGGGCGAACTGGAGGACGAGAAGTCGGAAGCCATTCTCGATGAGATGGAGGCAGAACCCAAGACCGAAGTCGAGGAGTTGCTCGAATTCGACGAAAAGTCGGCCGGCGGCATGATGAACAGTGAGTTTGTCGCCGTCGCCGACACCGGAACGGTCGCCGACGCGATGGCGGCGGTCCGCGAACAGATCGAGAACATCGACACGCTGACCAATATCTTCCTCGTGGACGCCAACGGCCGCCTGGCCGGGGCGCTGCCGGTGGGACGACTGCTGCTGGCCGAGGCGCCGACCCTGCTGAGAGATCTCGCCAAAGACGAGGAAGTCGTGTCGGTGATCGTCACCGAACGCCGCGATCGCGTGACCGAGATCGTGGACAAGTACAACCTGATGGCCCTGCCGGTGGTGGACGAGCGCGGCGCGCTGGTCGGCGCGATTACGGCGGACGACATCATCTCGGTGCTCAGGCAGGAGTAGTCGCGTGCGGCTTGTGGATCGTCTGCCCCGGTCGTGGCTGGTCTTCTTTGCCGTGATCGGCCCTGGCTTCGTCACGGCCATGGTCGATAACGACGCGGGCGGTATCTATACCTACTCGCAGGCGGGCGCCAGGTTCGGCTACACGATGCTCTGGACCCTGCCGCCGATCGCGCTCCTGCTGGTGGTGACGCAGGAGATGAACGCCCGCATGGGCGCGGTCACCGGCAAGGGCCTCTCGGATCTGATCCGCGAGGAATTCGGCCTGCGGACGACATTCGTCGTGATGATCCTGCTCGTCCTGGGGAACTTCACCAACGTCATCGCCGAGTTCGCCGGCGTCGCCAGCGCGCTCGAATTGTTTCACATCAGCAAGTTCGTGTCGGTGCCGCTCGCCGCCCTCGCCGTCTGGTTGCTCGTCGTCAAGGGCACCTATGCGAGCGTCGAAAAGATCTTTCTCGGCGCCTGCGTGGTGTACATCGCCTACATCGTGGCGGCCGTGCTTATCAGCCCGGACTGGGAAGCCTCGGCGCTGGCCAGCGTCAAACCGGTGCTCCTGCTGGATGCCGCGTACCTGACGCTGCTCGTAGGACTGGTGGGCACGTCTGTCGCGCCGTGGATGCAGTTCTATCTGCAGGCGGCGGTGGTCGAAAAGGGCATCACCGTCAAGGACTACAAGGAATCCCGCGTCGAGGTCATCGTCGGCTGCATCGTGATGGTGGTCGTGGCGTTCTTTATCATCGTGGCGTGCGCCGCGGCCATCTACAGGACCGGGCCGCGCGACATCAACAACGCGGCCGAGGCGGCCAAAGCGCTCAGGCCCTTTGGCGAGTACGCCTACCTGCTGTTCAGCGCGGGATTGCTCAACGCGTCACTCTTTGCGGCGAGCATCCTGCCGCTCTCAACCGCGTATTCGGTCTGCGAAGGTCTGGGATTCGAATCCGGCGTCAACAAGCGCTTCCGCGAGGCGCCAATCTTCTATTGGCTGTACACCGGCCTGATCGTCGGCGGCGCGGCCGTTGTTCTTATGCCGGACTTCCCGCTCATCAAGATGATTCTGTTCTCGCAGGTCGTCAACGGCGTCTTGCTGCCCGTCATCCTGGTGTTCATGATCAAGCTGGTCAACAAGACCGACCTGATGGGCGAATGGGTCAATCCCCGCGCCTACAACGTGATCGCGTGGATAGCCGTCACCGTGCTGGTGGGCCTGACGTTCGTCATGGCGGGCTTCACCGTGCGCGACATGTACTTCGCGGGATAGGGCCGCGCAGGGCGGCCACGGGGGGCCGCCCCTGCGAGACGGAGAATTGTCAGACCCGGTTTCTTCCCTGGCGGGCCGCCCCCACCGAATCTGCTCCTGTGGGCGTAGGGGCAACCCCCCGTGGTTGCCCGACCCCGCGCGTGCTATTCCCCTATGTCCGCCCACAGCCGGCTGAGCTCCAGATCGATCTCCACGAACGGCTCCACTCGCACCACCTCGTCGCCCAAGTGGGTCGAGATGATGCTCCATCGACCCGATTCGAGGCGCAGGACTTCGAGTGATCGGCCAAGCGGGTCGATCAGCCAGGCGTGCGGGATCGACTCCCGGGCGTAGATGGTCAGCTTTCTGACCCTATCGAGCGCAGCCGTCTTCGGCGACACGACTTCGCAGATCCAGTCTGGAGCCAGCGGGAAGTAGGCGGTCTTCGGCGGCTGAGCCATCCGGCTGCGGCGCCACCCGGCGAGGTCTGGCACCAACACGTCCGGGCCAAGGTGGAGCTCAGGCTCGCCCAGAATCCACCACCCGCCTGGTCCGCCCAGCCCATGGTGGTACGGACCTCCGACGAATACGCCAAGAGCGGATGCGGCGATGACGTGGCGCGGTGCTGGCTGGGGTGAAGCGTGCAGTTCGCCATTGACGATCTCGGCCACAAGGTTGTCGGCCAGTTGAACGAGATCCTCATACGTGGCGGGACGATCGAACGGTGGAACGCGCGGCATGGGCGGCATTGTACATCGTCACAATGCACGTGACGTGCCGCAGACAGGCCGGTCCAGGAGTGTGGAAATCGGTGCGTTTCGCGTGGGTGGCGGAAGCGCATGGCAGAATCTGCAAGTTCCGCAGCCGATGAGGGTTGCAGATTCCGCCAGGTACCGGCGCAGTCGAAGATCGGGAGCCAGGCTCCTGATTTGCGAAAAGAATTCTCCCGGAGACGCCCTCGTGGCTGCCTCGTGGCAGAAAGGCGGGGCGGCCACGGAAATGGGGTCTGACCCCATTTCGTGGTCCGACCCCAGTTGCTCCTACATCCCGCCCCTCCCGGCTGGCGCCGGCGAGAAACGGCTCAGATTGCTCTGACCCGGCGCGCCGGGCGCCCCGGCGGCGGCCACACCCACCATGGCGTTGATCTCATCGCGGCTCCACTTCGCCTTGAGGAGCGCAATGTAGAGCTTGCGTGTCGCGTCAGCGCGGTCCTTGCTCGCGCCCATCGACAGCAGCAGGTTGTTCTTGCCGACCACGGCCGCCGACGCCCCGAGCTTCCTGACGCAGCCATCAACATCCGCCGCGTCGCACCCGACAAGGGCCAGCGCCTTCTTCGCTTTGAACTTCTCGGCAAGCGCGGCGTCCATGGCGTTCGGCTCGGTCACCATCACCGGCTTCTGGGCGTTGTCGAGCACGTCGCCGAGAAGGCTGGCTTGCGGGCGCACGAGATTGACCACGATGTTGGCAGCCTCCATCGCCTTCAATGCCACCTTGCCGTCGGCCGTCAGTTTGTCGCCAAACCACGCGCCGTCTGGCCCGGCGACGTCGATACGGCCGAAGTTCAGCAGTGCCGCTGCGGCTTCCATCGTCTCAATGCTGCCCTGGAACACGCCAGGACCGCGGACGCCGGTGCTGTACCTCGCCCCGCCACCGCCACCGCGGCCGCCGCGACCGCCGGCCGCCGGCGTGGCGCTAGCCGCCTGCATCTCTTTGATGCGCTGCGTCATGGCCGCCATCAGTTCGCCGTTGCTGGACGCCCGCACAAACGACCAGCCGCCGCCGCCGCCGCGCCCGCCGCCGCCACCGGCCACGGCCACGGTCTCGCCCGACGCGTTAGGCACGACGAATCGCTGCGAGTTGTACTGGTCGAGACGGTCGGCGATGATCAGGTTGGTCTCGGTCTCGTTGGCCACGTTGATCGTGCCCTGCAGCACGAACTGCCCGGTCCACCCGAGAATATCCGCCTCGATCTTCGACGGGTCATCGGTGGAGTCGTGGTAGTCGGGATGGCCACCGCGGCCGGCCGTCATCAGCCCAAGCGCTTCGATGCCGCGCGAGATGAACGCCGAATAGTCGCTGCCGCCCGGGCCGGCTTCGGTCGCGTCCACGATCTTCGCGACAGCCGGATCCTGGTCCTTCATGATCACCTTGAAGATCGACGGAAAATTCAGCGCGCCCGCTGCGCCGATGCGATCGCCGAGGCCGACCATATCCATGTTGAAGTTGGTCACGACGGTGTCCATCTTGACGCCGTCGGTCGGGTTGTCGGCCCAGTAGGCGGAGCCCAGCAGCCCCTGTTCCTCACCGCACCACAGGCCGAAGATGATCGTCCGCTTCGGCTTCTCCTTGTTGACGGCCATCACGCGGGCCACCTCGAGCACCACCGCGGATCCCGACGCGTTGTCGTCCGCGCCGTTGTACACAACGCCGTCGCGGACCCCATTGTGATCAAGATGGCCGCCAAGAACGACGTACTGCGCCTTCAGTGTCGGGTCGGTGCCCTCGAGCTTCGCGAGAACGTTGCGGGAGAAGTTGTTCTTGTACGCCTCGCCGTAGAGCGTGGCCGACGAGTAGCCCTTGATCTGGGCCGTCTTGCCGGTCTGCGTCGAGTGGGGCTTCTTGTTCTTGATGTCCTGCCGGTACGTGCCAAGCCGGCGGCCGTACGCGTTGGCCGACTCCTGCGGATCGGTCCACATGATCGAATCGAATACGCTCTTCGCGATGTTCGTCACGTAGACAAAGGTGGTCTTGAATGGCGAGGGGCCTGCTGCCGCACCCCTGCCTCCACCGCCGCCCGGCGTG
>Ga0315286_10000679_pt1 | contig 29290 bp, 19 predicted proteins | sample YL17G10_0_MG_FD_205038 | JGI IMG/M metagenome (GOLD analysis project Ga0315286, IMG submission 205038) | Sediment microbial communities from Yellowstone Lake, YNP, Wyoming, USA - YL17G10_0 | ecosystem: Environmental > Aquatic > Freshwater > Lake > Sediment | place: USA: Wyoming | collected... | reverse complement strand
TCGCCATTGTCGAGCTGGTCAATGAGAACTCGATTGTCGAGGCGTGGTTCAGCGACCGGCTGCTCGGCAAGAACACGCAGCGAAACCCCGGCACGTGGACCGATATCACGGCCTGGTACGCCGAAGAGCTCACGGCCAAGTACAACCAGTGGTTGAAGGAGACCTTCAGTGCCGAGGAATTGAGCGAGCTTCGCAAGATCGTGGGCGTCGCGGAAGGCGAGCCGGTCCCGCGTCTGACCAAGGCCCAATTCAAGGATGCCCCGGCCAAGCGATTCCACGCCGAGGCGGCGTTCTATATGCGCCTCGAACGCGAGTATTTCGGCGGCATGTACAGATATCTCAAGAACGACCTCGGCGTGAAGGCCCTCATCGCGGGCACGAGCGACCACAACCACTACAACACGGGCTATCCGCTCCTGGTCTCGACCTCGCAATGCGACATCATCGACGGCCACATCTACTGGCAGCACCCGAACTATATCCGAGACCCCGAGACGAAAAGGCAGGGCTTCTCCATCCCGAATACGCCGATGGTGGACGACCCCGCGAATTCCACCGTCGTCCAGTTGTCACGTTCGCCCGTCGCGGGCAAGCCGTACACGGTCTCGGAGATCAACCATCCGTTTCCGAATGAGTACGCGTGCGAAGGCTTCGGCATTTTCGCCGCCTATGCGGCTTTCCAGGACTGGGACGGCGTGTTCTTCTACACGTTCGAGCACAAAGTCCCCAGCGAATGGACCGCGAAGATGCCCAGTCATTTCGAGGTCCGCCCCGATCCTGTGAAGATGATGAGCATCGCCGCCGGAGCGTGCCTGTTCCTGCGCGGCGATGTGCAGCCCGCCAAAGAGACGGTCTATCGATCCTACTCGCCGCAGGAAGTCCGCGAGAGCATCCGGCTCCCCCCTTCTCAGCGACCGTTTTTCACTCCCGGCCTCAATCCGGCCACGACCCTGGTGCACGCCACACGAATCCGCAGCTTTGATGTAGCCCAGCCGCCCTCGGCTGGGTTCGGGTCCCAAACGCAATCCTCTGCGTTTGGGGGCCCGATCACCCCCGCGGGCGGGGGTGCCACATTGACCTCCGACACCGCCCAACTCGCATGGCATCACGGCCAGAAGCGACAAGGCTTCGTGACCGTCCAGACGGACCGGTCCCAGGCCCTCATCGGTTTCGTCCGGCACGCCGACCAGTCGCTGAAGAACCTCACGGCCACGGTCGAGAACGAGTTCTGCTCGCTCATGCTGACTTCACTGGACGAAAAGCCCATCGCGCAGGCGAATCGGCTGCTTCTGGTTGCCACCGCCCGTGCGGCCAACACCGGCATGAAGTGGAACGATGCGAGAACTTCGCTCACCGACTGGGGCACCGAGCCCTCAGTCATCGAACCGGTCAAAGGATTCGTCACGTTGAAGGACATCGGCTCGGTTGGGCAAGTCGAGGCAGTGCCTCTCGACAGCGGGGCCAAACCCCTCGGCAAGCCAATTCCGGCCGAGAAGACCGCCGACGGTTATCGCTTCCCGCTCGGCGAGCCGGCGACACCCTGGTATCTGGTCCGCATCATACGTTAGGCCCTGAGCTCCAACGCGTGGGTTGAGAACCCACCCTACACGCGAAAGACGGGATCGAGCGGCTGGGCCATCTGGCGGAGCGTTTCGATCTCTTTCTGTGAGATCGGACGGAAGTCCATCGCCAGATCCAAAGCCAAGCGGAACAGCGATTCCTCGCCCGGCGGGATCGCCGCGGTGATGGACTGGCTCAGGGTGAAATACAGTGCCAGCTTGGCCTCGGTACGATCCGTCAGCGGCCGGTACCAGCATTTGGGATACTGCTTTCGCGCGGGGTCGTCCTTCGGCCACTTCTGCCTCGCCATCGCCTTCAGTGCGAGCCTCGCGACACCTTTTAACTTGGCAGTTTCCATAACACGATGGCCGAAGTTGCCCTGGTAGAACGTGGCGAAGTTGATCGGCAGTAGGATCGAGTCGAAGTCATAGCGATCCATCGCCGCCAGGGCCGCTTCTTCGGAATGTGCCGAGAAGCCGAGATAGCGAACCTGCCCCTGCCTCCTGGCTTCGAGGAAGACCTCCATGGCGCCGCCTTTGGCGAAGACCGCATCCACGTCCTTCTGAACATCGGAGATGGCATGAAGCTGATAGAGATCGAGGTAGTCCGTCCGCAGCCGCTTCAAGGATTCCTTCAACTCGGCCGCCGTCTCTTCCTTGGTTCGATGCTCGGTCTTGCAGGCGAGAAAGACATCCTTGCGGCACGGCTCCAGGGCCGGACCGAGCTTGATCTCGGCATCGCCGTAGCTCGGTGCGACGTCGAAGTAGTTGACTCCCTTTTCGACGGCCTCCGCCACCACTCGATTGGCGTGCTCCTGCTCGACGCCGCTGACCACGATCCCGCCGAAACCGATGATCGACAGCCGCTCGCCGGTATCGCCATAGGCCCGCCGCGGCAGCTTGCCCGCATTACTGTAACAGGAGCAGTCCGGCCCACAATCACTCTGGGCCGCCTCAGCGTACGGCAGGATTCCCCCGGCCACAGCCGAGCCGGCCGCCAGCGTGCCTCTCAAGAACTCTCTGCGTTCCATCTTCGACGCTCTCCACACGGCAACTCATGCTCCCGGCACGATGTCGTGAAACGATGTTACCTCTTTGAGTCATCGTCCGCAACCGATAGCTTCCGTTGAACGGCCGGTGCATGAAGAAAATTTTTCGGAAATCTCGAAATCCTTATTGACACCTATGACAGATGTCATATATTAGTTATGACACTTGTCATAGGAGATGCAGTATGGTCAAGAGCAAACGTCCCGCGATGAGTCCTGCCGAAACGGAAGTCCTGCGGCTCGTCTGGCAATCCCAGGAAGCCACGGTGCAACAGGTGTACGATGCCCTGCCCGGCAATCGAAAAGTCACGTACGTCACCATTGCCACGCTCCTGCGCCGGCTGGAGGAAAAAGGGTATCTCAAACACCGCCTTCACGGCAAGGCATTCGTCTACGGGCCCGCCGCGAAGAAGGAGGACGTCATCAAGAGGACCATCAGCGATCTGGTGGAGCGGTTGTTCGGCGGCAATCCCGTGCCTCTCATGCAGCACCTGGCGCAGCACAGCGGGATTACCGACGAGGACATCGAGAGGCTGAAGGAGTTGGCGAAGAAACAGTAGTTTGCGAGCCTTCTGTGGAGTGATTGCCATGAATGCGTACGCAAATCACGTGGTCAGCTATTTACTGGCTCAGAGCTGGCAGATCGCAGTTCTGGCTGCGATGGTGGGCCTGATATCCATGGCCCTGAGAAACCGAAGCGCCCACCTACGCTATCTATTGTGGCTGATTGTTCTGGCCAAATGTCTCGTGCCGCCTTTTCTGACTGTGCCCTTGGCGGTCCTGCCGGAGAGGTCTTCGAGTCCATTCGTTGCGGGGATCGCCCTGGGAGAGGAGTATTCTGCGCTCGAAACCTCCATCCCAGTCGGGGGCACGACACAACCACAAGAATTGAAGACTGCCGTGCCAAGCGCCCGTGAGTTGATTGCCCTTGTGTTGGCGGCAGGAGCATTCTTCTTCTTGTTGTGGGTCGGCGGCAGAGCGGTCCGGTATACCTCCTGGCTCCGTGATCGACGAAGGCCGCTTCCACCTGCTCTACAGGAATCCATCCGGGAGTTGTCTGAAGGCTTCAAGTTCCGGAAGTGGCCGAGGATCTGGCTGCTGGAGGACATCGGTCAGCCCTTCGTGTGGGGCCTGCTTCGGGGAAGTGTCTATTTGCCGGCCGACTTCGTCGGTTTGAGCGGTTCGGACCAGCAGCGCAGCGTCCTGGCCCATGAGCTCAGTCACATCGCACGTTTTGACGCCGGGGTCAATCTGCTGCAAGTCCTGGCGCAGGCGGTGTACTGGTTTCATCCGTTCGTGTGGTGGGCCAACAGGAAGATACGGCAGGAACGCGAGAAATGTTGCGATGAGATGGCCGTCGCTCATCTCAATACGCCGCCCGAGCATTACACCGGCGCTATCGTGGACGTGCTGGCGGCAGAGCGCCGGTCGGCTCGTCCGATCCCATCGTTAGCCATCGTAGGTTCCGTCAGAGACATTGAGGAAAGGATAAAAACCATGTTGAAACCAGGTAAGAAATTCCACAAGCGCCCGAGTTTGGTGGCCGCCACAGTCGTATTGTTCATCGCACTCGTGACCATCCCAACCGCACTTGTCCTAACCGCCAGAGGCCAGACGCAGCCAATAGCCCAGAGCGTGGACAAGGCGCCCCAGTTGCCGAACAAGCCCATTGCGGACAGCGAGAAACCGACGCAGCCTCGCTTTGCAGCCCGGACGTTCAACTCCGAAGTAGCGTTCAACGTCTGCGTTCGGGAGACTTCTGGGTCCGTAACGAGGTCGATTGGACATACGCCGAGCGCCGCTGCAATCGAAATCCCCGCGTGTTATATCTGGTGGGTGAAACCCTCGGCTCCGGTGCAGAACTGGGACTTGCTGGTCCGGGAGATAAGCAAGAACAAGGTTCCAGGTCTGGTATTGGGTTCGGCTACAGATTCCGATGTGCAGCATTTGGCGGGTCTGACGGAGCTGCAGCACCTGGATTTGGGGGGCACCCAGATCACGGACGCCGGCTTGGCTCACCTCAAGGGCCTCCGTGGTTTGCGGTGGTTGAGACTGTTGCGCACCCCGATCACGGACGTAGGCCTGCAACATCTGAAGAGCCTGACTGGACTAGAGTGGTTGATGTTGGAATATACCCACATTACGGATGCGGGGCTGGAGCACCTCAAGGATTTGACCAAACTGCAAGGATTGGATTTGGAGAACACGCAGATCACAGGTGCGGGGCTGGAGCACCTCAAGACCCTGACCTCGCTACGATCGCTGGATTTGGCAGGCACTAAGACCACCAATGCGGGGCTGGAAGCCCTCAAGGCCTTGCCCGGATTACAGGAACTGTATCTATCCGACGTCCCGATCACAGACGGGGGTCTCACGCATCTCGAAAGCCTGACCACCCTGCAGGAGTTGGACTTGGGCAAGACCAAGATCACGGATGCCGGGCTGGAGCATCTCAAGGGCCTGACCGATTTACGTACACTGTACCTGTCCGACATGCCAATTACAGACGCGGGTCTGGGACACCTCAAGGGCCTGACCCGATGGCAGTGGTTGGATTTGTCCGGCACCCGAGTCACGGATGCAAGTCTGGTCCTCCTCAAGGATGCCACTGGGCTGGAACACTTGGATTTGGGCGGCACCCAAGTCACGGATGCAGGCTTGACCTATCTCAAGGACCTGACCGGATTGCGCGATCTGTGGTTGGCCGACACCAAGATCACCGACACAGGCCTGGCCCACCTCAGGGGTCTAACCGGGCTGCGATTCCTGATTCTCTCCGGCGCACAAACAACAGATGCGGGTCTGGCCCACCTCAAAGGCTTGACCGAACTGCGCCGGCTGCAGATGTCAAACACGAAGACTGCGGACCCCGGCCTCGAACATCTCAAGGGCCTGACCAAGTTAGGGGAACTACGGCTGGAGAACACACTGGTCTCGGACGCAGGCATGGAGCATCTCAAGAGCCTAACCGGACTGCAATGGTTAGGCTTGTCCGGCACCCAGGTCACGGACGCGGGTGTCCAGCAGCTCAAGCAGAGCCTCCCGAGGTTAACCATAGCACGATAGAGAGAAACCGGGCCAAGTAGAGCACTGCGAACTGCTTATTCTGCGAACTCGGATGTCTCGTGAACCGCCGGGCCTCTCCGTCGCCGGTGGCGGTAAAAGCCTCGCTACGGCTTGGCCGCCAGGTCGGCGCAGACCAACTCTTTGTCGTTGCGGGCGTAGATGCGCTGGTTGGCAAAGGCCGGGTGGGACCAGCAGACGCCGCCGCGCTGGCCGAGCTGGTCCTCGGTCGGGTCGATCAGCTTGGCCCGGCTGATCTCGTGGAAACCGTCGGGCGCGAGCCGGCTGATAATAAGCTCGCCCCGCTCGTTGAACATCCAGACCTTGTCGCCGTTGCGGACCATGTGAATGTTGGACCAGCGGGCCTTGGGCGTCGCGGTCGGTCCTCCCCCCAAAAAATTCTTGCTTTCTTGCAGATTTTCTTGTTGACAGGTAGTATTACCATGATAGTATTACCAAATGTACACAACCGTATTGAAGGAGCTGAATATGCCGAAGAAGCCATTGGAGATTCGTCTGGGCCGCCTGGGACTGCAAATCATGAACGTGGTCTGGGACCGGGGCAAGGCCACGGTCCATGACGTGAAGGAGACCGTCTCCCTCGGCCGCACGCCCGCCTATACCACGATCCTCACGATGATGAGGAAGTTGGAGGCCAAAGGGTATCTGGAGCACGAGGTGGACGAGCGGACCTACGTCTATCGCGCGACCGTCAGCCGACAAGAGGTTCGACAAAGCCTGCTCGCTGACTTGTTGGAGCGTGTCTTTGAGGGATCGCCCGCGTTACTGGTCAACAGCCTCGTCGAACAGAACAAAGTGACCGAGGAGGAGCTCCGGGAGATTCAGAGACTCCTCGGCAAAAGGAGGAAACAAAATGAATGAGATCGTGCATACCCTGACAGACGGCGTGCTGCGCTACCTGGTCGTCGGCTCTGCGGCCGCCCTGGTCCTGGTCTTGTTGGCCTTGGCCTTCCTCAAGGCCGCCCGGCTGCGAACGCCCGTGTACCGCCACATGGTCTGGCTCTATTGCCTGATGGGCATCGTAGGGCTGCCGCTGATCTGGCTCTATGGGCCCAAGCTGACGCTCGCCATTCTACCTGCCAGCGCAGAGACGCACGAGGTCTTTGCGTTGCCAGGGGACGGGCCTCACCTCGACGGGCCCTCCCCTGACGCCGGACTGGCCCCTCCACGTACCCTGACGGCCGAAATGTCATCCGCACGTCAGGAACGCACCCTTTCCTGGAAGACGGCCGCCGCGGCCGTGTGGTTCCTGGGTTTCTCCCTCATGCTGACAAGGCTGGCGGTCGGATGGGTGCGCCTTCGACGAATCTGCCGTTCCGCCATACCCCTGCAAGGGAGTGAGTGCCCCGTTGGCATAGCCAGTCCCGGACTCAGGCTATGCCTGACCTCTCAGTTGCCGGGGCCGGTGTGTTTCGGCGTGTTCCGTCCGATCATCCTGCTGCCACAAGACATGGTTCGCGGCGGCAGTCCCGAAAACCGTCGGATGGTCTTGACCCATGAGTTGGCCCACGTCGAGCGCCGGGACTGCTGGGCCAACCTGTTCCAGCGGATCGTGGAAGCGGCGTACTTCTTTCATCCGCTCGTCTGGCTGGCCAGCCGGCAACTGACCCAGCAGCGCGAAGAAATCTGCGACAATCACGTCCTGGCCGAGGGCGTCTCCGCCGACGACTACACGACGTTGCTCTCCCACCTCGGTGCGCAGTCGGTCCATGCCGGCTACCTTCAAACGGTAGCCCTCTTCGAGGGTCAACTGCTGTCACGGATTCGCAGTCTGCTGGACCCCTCGCGCAGCCGCCAGACCAAATTGCCTTGGCGCGTCGCAGCGATCTGCACGGTCGCCGTCCTCGCGGCATTCCTCGTGTTCGGCAGCATCCGACTCGCCGCCCAGCCCAGCGACCGCGCCGCCGGGGCCTCCCCAGAAGGGCCCCTCTCCTCCTCCGCGTCCACAGAGCAGAAACCCACCCAATCCCCCACCAAGGCCCCGGCAAACAGCGAGAAGCCGGACCAACCTCGCTATGCCGCGCGGACCTTTAACTCCAAGATGCGGTTCAATGTGTGTTATCGGAATTTCCTTCGATGGTCATCGTGGGGGATCGGGCAGACGCCGAGTGCCACTCCTCTGGAAATCCCTACGTGTTGGGTTTGGTGGGTACAACCCCAAGATGCCGTGGTAGACTGGGACTTGCTGGTCCGCGAGATAAGAGAGAACAAGGTTCCCGGTCTGAAATTAGATCGAGCCACAGATTCCGATGTGAAGCGTTTGGCGGATTTGACGGGGCTGCGTCACCTGGATTTGATCGGCACCAAAGTCACGGATAGCGGGCTGGAAAACCTCAAGGACCTGACCAAATTGCAGGACCTACGGTTAGGCAAGACCCTGCTCACAGATGTCGGCCTGGAGCATCTCAAGGGCATGACCGGATTGCAATTGCTGGATTTGGGGAGCACCCAGATCACGGGTGCCGGTTTGGCCCATCTCAAGGGGCTGAGCCGACTACAATCGTTGTTTTTGACCCTAACCCCAGTTGCGGATGCGGGCCTGGAGCATCTCAAGGGTCTGACCGAATTGCAGAATCTGAGGTTGAGCGGCACCCAGATCACGGATGCAGGTCTGGAGCATCTCAAGGACCTGACCCACTTGCAGTCACTTATGCTGTCCGCGCGCAGGGTCACGGGCGTGGGTCTGCCCCATCTCAAGGGTCTAACGGGATTGCAGCGGTTGAATCTGAACCTCACCCAGACTACAGACGCCGGCCTGGAGAGTTTGGGGAACCTCACCGAGATGCTGTGGTTACATCTGTCCGTGACCCAGATTACAGATGCGGGCTTGGCCTGCCTCAAGAACCTGACCAAATTGGAGGACTTGAGTTTGTCGAACACCCGGATCACGGATGCCGGTTTGGTCCACCTCAAGGGCTTGGAGCGATTGCAGCGATTGAATTTGACCGGCACGCAGGTCACGGAGGCGGGTGTGCAGCAACTCAAGCAGAGCCTCCCGAAGGCGATTATAGAAAGGGGTGAACTTCCCCTGTAGCTTCTGCTACAGACTCAAAGATATTCTGAAGCGTTGAGCATCTCCGTCGCCGGCGGCGATGAGAGCTGTGCTACGGCTTGGCGGCCAGGTCGGCGCAGACCAACTCTTTGTCGTTGCGGGCGTAGATGCGCTGGTTGGCGAAGGCGGGGTGGGACCAGCAGACGCCGCCGCGCTGGCCGAGCTGCTCCTCGGTCGGGTCGATCAGTTTGGCCCGGCTGATCTCGTGGAAGCCGTCGGGCGCGAGCCGGCTGATAATCAATTCGCCGCGCTCGTTGAACATCCAGACCTTGTCGCCGTTGCGGACCATGTGAATGTTGGACCAGCGGGCCTTCGGGGTCGCACGCAGGTCTTCCCAGACGCGGTCGCCCGTCTTGAGAGCCAGGCAGCGCAGCTCGCCGTAGCTGTCCACGCCGTAGATGTGCTCGCCCAGGACTATCGGCGTCGAGATGCAGCAGTGCAGGGCGTCCGTCTTCTGTTCGCTGGCCCCCCGCCGCTGCCAGAGCTGCTCCACGGCGAGTTTGTCCGGGCTCACGTTCAGCAGGAGCATGCCGTCGTAGAAACTCGTGACCAGCAGATGCTTGCCGTCGAAGACCGGCGTGGCAATCGTGATCTCCATTTCCTTCGGCACGAAAGGATGCTCCCAGCGGAGTTGCCCGGTCTGAGGGTCGAGACCGACGATGCGCTCGTCCGTGATGCACACGAGCACGCGCTTGCCCGCCTGGTCGATGACGATCGGTGCGGCATAGGAAACCCCGTCTTTCAGGGCCCGCCACTTCTCCTGCCCCGTCGCCTTGTCGAATGCCATCAGGCAGGCGTTGTCCTTGCCGCCAATCGGAACGATGAGCAGATCGCCCTCCACCAGCGGGGCGCCGGCAATCCCCCAGATGGGCACCCGGGCCGCGTACTCCTTCCGGCAATCGTGGCTCCAAAGCACCTTGCCCGATTTCACGTCTAAGCAGTGCAGGTGCCCCATCGTGCCCAGGGAATAGGCGCGGCCGTCGTTGATCGTGACGGATGCTCGCGGCCCCGCCTCATATTGCACCCGCTCGTACACGCAGTCATACGCGTACGACCAGACCGAATTGCCCGTCTCGGCATCGAAACAGTGGACCCGCTCCTGCCGGGCCGGTTTGATCACACGATCCATAACGAACACCCGCCCGCCGGCCACGGTTGGACCGCAGTAGCCGCTGCCGATGGCGACCCGCCATTTGACCGGCAACTGCGCCGCTGCAAACCGCTCCACGAGCCCCGTCTCGGTCCATACGCCATCTCGGTTGGCGCCGCGCCACTGGGGCCAGTCGGCGGCGGGAGACACTCCTGCCCACACGCCCGCAACAACAATCACAAACAGCATGGGTGCCTTGCTGAACGCTCTGCCCATCGAATTCCGAACCTCCATTCTGCCAAAGCTCAGTTCCCAACAATCCGCATGAGCGGACCTGCCGCCCATCGGCGGGCCACTGTAGCACGATTCTTGCCGCATCACAATACAAACCCGTGTATGCTATGACCCGACGTTCGGGACCGTGGGTGGCTGACAGGTTCAGCCGTCAAATCCGAAGGAAAGGGGCTATGATGAGACCATCGCAAACCTCCAATTGGCTCTCGAGACGCATGTTCCTGCAAGCTTTCGGGGGAACGGCGGCGACCCTGTCATTGAGCTCGCATCGCTGGCTCGGCGGTCTTGCCTTGGCCCAGCCGGCGGGGCAGACAAAGAAGCCCGCCATTGTGCGGGCGGCTTTCCTCTATCCGCCGACCGAGTCCCTCCGCAAAGCGGGCTACTATAGCTGGCCCGGCTCGACGTTCGACGCCGAGGGCCGCCAGATGCACTATACAGGCAGACTCCAGGCGCTCGAAGCGAAGCTGGGCATCCGCGTCGCCGCGGAGCGAAAGCCGCTCGACGAAGAAGCCGCCGTCACGCAGTTCATCAATCAGGTCAAGGCCGAGCGGCCGGACGCCCTATTCCTCGTGCCCTTGAAGAAAGGGCATTGGCCGCACGTCACACGGATTGTCGAGGAGACGAAACTGCCCACCGTGGTGCTAGGCCCGCTGGGCGTGCTCCTGGCCGTGCAGGTGCGCGAGCTCCATCGCAAGCCGGGCGTCTACATGATCAGCTCGCTCGACAATTTCGACGCGGTCGAGCAGGGCCTGCGGATGGCCAGGGCCGCCTCGTGGATGAAGCAAGGCTGCATCCTCAACATCGCGAAGTCGGCCGCCGCGGATCGGACGGTCCCCCACCTTGGAACGAAGATTCGCACGGTGGCTAACACCGAGTACATTGAGGAATTCAAGCGAACCGGGGCCACGGACGAGGTCAGAGAACTTGCCGCCAGGTACAGGACCGGCGCGACGAAGATCTTGCAGCCCGACAATGAAGACATCTTCGATGCGGCCAGGGCGAGCATCGCGCTGCGGCGGGTCGTGGAGGCGGCGAAGGTCGATGCCGTGATGATGGACTGCCTGCCCGGCCTGCAATATCCGCATCAGCACGTGCCGCCCTGCATGGGATTCATGGATTCGAGGGACCGGGGCGTGCCCGCCGGCTGCGAGTCCGACCTGGACGCGACGCTGACGATGATGCTCCTGCAATATCTCTTCGATAAGCCCGGCTTCCAGCACAACCCGACCGTCGAGACGGAGCGGAATCACTACTTCTGCGCCCACTGCACGAGCGCCACGAGAATGAAAGGGCTGGACGCACCGCCGGAGCCTTATATGCTGATGAACCACGCCGAGGCGGGCTGGGGCTGTGTGCCCCGCGTGCTCTTCTCGCCCGGCCAGGACGTGACCATCACGAAGTACCTGTCGGTCAAGGCCGACTCGGAGAAGCCGCAGATGCTCGTCTACTCCGGTCAGATCATCGGCTGCCCCAGCGTGCCGCAGGCCGGCGGTTGCCGGACCAACGCCGAAACCACGATCAACGAACTGCAGGACGTGACCGAGCTGAAGGGCCACCACCTGATCATGGTCTACGGCAACTACGCCAAGGCCCTGGGCCACTTCTGCCAGATGTACAACATCGAGGCCACCGTCTAATGAGGGATCGCGTCTGGGACCTCCGTTACCGGCCCTCACACAGCGTGTACTCGTTGTCCCATGGGAGGAATCTTGAATGGTCGCCGCAACTGGTTTTTCGATGGATGAAACGATGAGGAGGAGAGTGCTCACGGCCGTCGGCTTGCTGCTGATCGATCTTGGGGTTTTCGCGGCAACCTGCGCATGTCTTCCGCCTGCGACTTCCTACGGCTGGCGCGGAGCTTGGAGCCATTTCGTCAACTCGCGTGTCCGCTGGGACATCGCCTGGGGCGCGCTCGTTGCTTCTCTTCTTGTTTCGGCAGGAGTCTTCCTTCTGATGGAAGCTCTGGGAGTCTTCCGAAGAGGACCGAAGGCCATCGAACCAGCCGATACAGACGACGCTGTGTCCAGTCGCAAGCAAAGCTAATCACTCAGGTGGATCACGCTACAAGAGAAGCCGTCGCGGACCGGCATTGCGCCGGCGGCTCTGATCCCCGCCACCAAAGATCAAAAGGCCTCACCTGAGGGCGGCCTTTCGTCGTGGAACCATACGCTATGGGCCGACAAACCCGCTGGAATAGGAGTTCGGGCCATACCAGAGCGACCACTCCACCACGTCCGAGGTCGTGCTGTAGATCTCCAGCTTGTGGGCGGCGAACGTGCCGGTGTCGCGCACGCCTCCAAGGTCCGCGATAGAAAGCAGGGTGTCCCTGGTCGTGTTGCCTATGTCCGCCAGCCGACCGCCCACCAGGGTGCTCCCGACGATGACGTTGTCATTCTCTCTGGCGAAGATCCACCCGGCCTTGCCCCGGACGGGTCGGCTGATCTCCACCGTGAAGGAATGGTAGTGCGGAAAGTCAATCGTTGATGGGCTCCCGGCGCTGGCATACCCGCTGGAGTAGCCGTTCGGGCCATACCAAAGCGACCACTCCACCACATCCGAGGTCGTCGTGTAGATTTCCAGCTTGCGAGCACCGGAGGTGCCGGTGTCGCGTACGCCTCCAAGGTCCCCGATAGCAAGCAGGGTGTCCTTGGTCGTGTTGCTGATGTCCGCCAGCCGGCTGCCCACCAGGGTGCTCCCGACGATGACGTTGTCGTTCTCTCTGGCGAAGATCCACCCGGCTTTGCCCCGGATGGGCCTGCTTATTTCCACGACAAAGGAGTGATAGTGCGGGAAGTCAATTGTTGATGGACTCCCGGAACTGGCATACTCGCCGGAGTAGAAGTTCGGGCCGTACCAAAGCGACCACTCCACCACGTCTGACGTCGTGGTATAAATCTCCAGTTTGCGGGCACCGGAGGTGCCGGTGTCGCGTACGCCGCCAAGGTCCGCGATGGAAAGCAAGGTGTCCTTGGCCGTGTTGCCGATGTCAGCCAGCCGGCTGCCCACCAGCGTGCTCCCGGCGATGACGTTGTCATTCTCTCTGGCGAAGATCCACCCGGCCTTGCCCCGGACGGGCCTGCTGATCTCCACAACAAAGGAATTGTAGTGCGGGAAATCCATCGTAGCCCCAGCGATCACGACCGTCAAGGAGCTCGACCATCCCGAGACTGCACCTTTGGAGTCCGTGGTCCTGACTTTGACCAGATACGTGCCTGCCGCGGCCCACGCGTGCGAGGCGCTCGCGGAGGTCCCGGAGTTGACAAGGCCCGTGGTCGTCTGCTGGCCATCGCCCCAGTCGAAGGTGTACTTCACTTGGTCGCCGTCCGGATCGGCGGCCGACGTGGAATACGAGTACGACACCCCCGTATTGCCCGAGGTTGGCCCGGAGGGGATCGAAGGGGTATTCGGCGCCCGGTTCACGTTCGTGATGACGACGGACAAACTGCTTGACCATCCCGAGCCTGCACCCTTGGAGTCCGTGGCCATGGCCTTGACCAAGTACGTGCCTGCCGCCGTCCACGCGTGCGAGGCGCTCGCGGAGGTCCCGGAGTTGACAAGGCCCGTGGCCGTCTGCTGGCCATCGCCCCAGTCGAAAGTGTATTTCGCCTGGTCGCCGTCCGGATCGGTGGCCGACGTGGAATACGAATAGGATGTCCCCACGGTACCGGAGGTTGGCCCGGAAGGGGTCGTAGGGGTGTTCGGCGCCCGGTTCGCGGCGGCGATGGTAATGGGTTTGGAGAGCTGATTGTTCCCCTCATCTGATTCTGCGATGACGTTTCCTGGATCCACGTAGGCAATCACCGTGAAAGTCCCAGCCGTCTTAGTCAAGTCTGAATTCGGCATCGTGATTGCTTTAACAGTCAGCTCCTGGCCCGGATCAAGGCACTCCGTGTTCAAGGGGGACCACAGCACCTCCCCCACAAAGTTGCTAAGATTATTCTTATACAAGGAGAGCTTCATGTTTCTCAGATATGCTCTTGTCCGCCCCTGGTTCTTAAGGACAATGTCAAAATAAACGTAGGAGTCGCCAACCTGCGGTGGCGGGGTGCCAGGACTCTGACTCAGGGACTTGACAATCAAATCCGGCAAACCCGGCGCGCGTTGATAGTTGACGATCAATCGAGGGCGCTCGCTGCAGTTGTCCCACTCAGAGGAAGGGAACGCTGCCATGAGGCGTGCATCCCGACCGAGCTCAGCAGTCGCCTTCACCACCACTCCCTGCTGAGGCCGGAGAAGGCTGACCCAGCCTTGGACCAAGTCCTTGATGTCCCAACGGACAAATGCGTATGGCCCTTGAGAGACGAGACGAGGGAGAGGAAGAACATCCTCAGGTACTTTATCGAAAGCCGGCTGATTGTTCCAGGTGATTGTCCCCTCGTCCCAGGAGCCACCGACTGCATGCACGCCCACGTCGTGCAGGTTCGGGTCACTGTCGTGAAGATGGTAGAACAACTCGAGATCCGCGCTCACGATGACCGCGTCAATGGGAATGACGCTCAGATCAAAGTCCAAGTAGGTCCTCGCGGTGCATGACTCGTAGTCAACGACGTAAAGCTCAGAGTCGTTGCCAAAGTTGAGAGCAGGCTCGCAGGACCGGACGGACGAATCGTTCCCGTCAGCGGGACCCGGTTGTATCGTCACCGTCGTTGTTCCACTGGGAGTCCAGACAGCATCATCAATTAGCATGTCGTAACCAGGTGTAGACTCGAACGCTATCCTGACATAGGCAGCAGTAGGAGGAGCTATGAACGTATTCGGGCCATACGCGGTCCAATTCGTAAATGCCGTTATAAAGGTGGTCGGAAATGCCCCTATTGAACTAAAGGATGAATCCAACCACTCCGTCTTTGCATAGCCGACAATGGCGGGACCGGCAAAGGTGGTCTTGGTCCACCAACTGAACTGGTAGTCTCTGCCAGGGGCGACTTTGACCATTTGTGAGATAACCGCTCCAGTCTCAACCTTGACGGAGTAGGTACCCGTGTGCGCATCCGTTGACCTCGTTACATTCACTACATTGCCATTGGCCCAGTAGGCTGGAGAGACCTGCCCTATCCAGGCTTCGAAGGCGCCGTTCTGCAAAGTGGGTTGGGTCCCATAGACGATGCCTACCTGGGTCTCCCCGGACACGGCGACACCGTCAATCCCGGCCGAGGCGGCGATCGTTGCCTTTCCCGGCGTATTCCCTCCGATCCATCCAATGACCGCTCTGCCATCGGGGTCCGTTGTCACTGCCGAGGGATAGCGATCAAAATCGCCGGCGTCTCCCGCCCCGGAACTCCCAAAGGACAGAAGCACTCCCGCCGCGGGCTTGGCATTCCCATGCAGGGCATAAGCAGTAACCTTGGTCATGCTACCTGCCGTTATGGTCGCAGGATTGGCCACCAGGGTGATCGTCGGCCCTTGAAGAGGGAGGGGGTCAGGTTCGGCGCCGAACCCGTTCATAGTCATTTCCCACCCGGCAATGGCCACGGCAAAGACGAGCCAAACCGACAGTGATGGTATGATGGACGTAAGGTGTGCCTTCGCCCCACAAGGGAACTCTCGCGTGTTCATAGTGTACCTCCGTCATGTCAGGTCCCTTTCGGAGGTCGGACGGGCGGATCTCTTGACCCCCGTGGGACAAACGCCGGGTTTCGAGGGCCGTCAATCAAGGGGCTCCTGGAGCGTGCGGTCGGCCGTGGTGTAAGCCTTCGATGAGTTGCCTCGTAGGGCCAGGGGCCTCTGACAAAGTATCGATAAACACTAACACTACTTTAGGCTGATGTCAAGAGGTGTTTTCGAAAAAGAGCGTTTTTTCACCTCTGCGACGATGAAATCACCTGCCGGCAAATAGCGCGTGCATTCCACGACGGTCGCTCATAGAATACGGCAGGTTGCGAGTTGGAGGTTTCGACTGCGTAGTGGGCTGTCAGACAGCCTGCGGCCGCGGATCCCTCAGCTTGCGGCATCGAACATGCAGCGTACGAAAGGAGTACTGGCTATCAGCGCTATGACGTTGTTTGCCCCCATGTATGCTTCTTTTCTTGTGGCGTCGGGCCGTATCAGACGCCGGCGTACAGCCTGTGCCGACTTCGGCAAGCACGTCAAGGTCATCGCCCATCGCGGGGCATCGCATTTGGCCCCGGAGAATACCCTGGCGTCCGTGGAATTGGCGTGGCAACTGGGGGCGGACGCGGTCGAAGTGGACGTGCATCTGACACAGGATCGCCGGATCGTGGCCATTCATGACCCCACGACGGACCGGACCGCCGGCACGCATCTGGAGATCGCCGCGACCCACTCGTCGCATCTCCGCCGGCTGGATGTCGGCCGCCACAAGCACCCCCGGTTCATCGGCGAGCCCATCCCCTTCCTGGAAGAAGTGTTTCAGACCGTGCCGGCCGGCCGGCAGCTTTTCATCGAGGTCAAGTGCGGCCCGGAGATCCTGCCCCCGCTGGCGGAGACCATCGCGTGCAGCGGCAAACGGTCCCAGGTCGTCACCATCGGGTTCGACCTCGACACGATGAAGACGGCCAAGGAGATGATGCCGGATGTCCCCGCCTACTGGCTCTGCGACAAGCGGCTCCTCGTATCGTATGGCCGTTCCATCGCCGAGAAGGCAAAGGCATGTGGCCTCGACGGTCTGGATGTGCACTGGTCGGGCATTACGCGGCGTTTCGCTCGCGCCGTCAAAGCCGCCGGCTTGAGGCTCTGCATCTGGACCGTGGACAACCCGGATGAGGCCCTCCGCTTCCAGACGATGGGCATCGAGGGCATCACCACCAACCGCCCCGGCTGGCTCCAAAGCCGGATAGCGAACCTGGATCAACCTCCGGGGCTACATGCTTGACAGTAAGTGCTCGCGAGAGACCGCCGAGTTTCAGCATCTGCTATTGTACCCACGGCGGACAAGCCGAGAGAGGTGAACAACACATGGCCCTCGTGAGAAAGGGTCAGAGACAGGCAATCGCTCGAATTCGCCCCTACCGGCCTCCGATCTGGCCTCTCCTTCTCCGCAGCCAACCGACCAGGCCGACCCCGAGACTGCCGAGCACGAGCGCCCCAGGTGCGGGGATAACGGTTGCCGTGAGATTGATCGAGTCATTGCCGCACCAGTTGGCCATGTGGATGCCCACCAGATTGCCGGGATGAAATCCGCCCAGAATGCTCCACGGGACCGCCGCCTCCAGAATGTAGGTGCCGGATTCCATGCCAGGGTAGTATTGAACCGCGACGGAACCGGAACCTACCACTGTACCCCCCAACGCTCGGAACGGCGATCCTTGCCATCCATCCGGCCACTCATAGGCCGTAGTCAGCGACCAGACGGGATCGCGCCGGACTTGTCCCACGTTGTCGGCTCCGACCAGCAAAGCGTACTCCAATCCCGTGGCCACGCCGTGCGTCGAAATAGTCATGTCTTGATTGAGGTCGATGCCGATATCCCCTACCCCCATCAGGGGTACCAGGGGATGCGAGCTGACAACCCCCAAATAGAGAGTTGTTGCATTGTTATCATAATACATCGCCTCAAAATCAAATTCCTCGCCGTAACCCTTGGCCTGGTAGAGATTTACATTGTCGGTCTGCGTGTAGACAGCAGGCGGATTCGGAACCCAATCCACGAATGGAGTGACGCCCCAATCCGACAGACCCCCATCAACCGTGTAGGCTGCAAATCCCGGGCTCGCCAGTGCCCACCCCAGTATCACCAGAATAGTCAGTCCCTTTTTCATCACCTGCTCCTATCCCTCGATTTTCTCATGCGGAGATTCTTCCGCCAGCCAACAACAGGCCGTACCGAGAACAGATCACCTTTGTGACCCTCACTCCTACGCGAATGATACTCACGCGTTCATTGCCTTGTCAAGAAATATCTTTTCTGCTTCGGTTTCATTTTCATCGTGTCGGGGAGAACGGCGGGCGACAGCCACTTGCTTGTCCGTTGACGGGGGCAAGAACGGAGTAGTAGACTGGCCGTATGCTAAGGTTAGCCAGAGCCGCTGCCGCCGGGCGTGCCCATCCTGTCACGCGGCGCGGGAACAACCGTACGTCTGTGTTCTTCGCGGACGAGGACCGGCAAATGTACTTGCAGCTTCTCCAGGAGCGGGCGGACAAGTACGGCTCAGAGGTCCGGAGAAGTACCCCAAGGAGAGAACCATGAGCACGCTCCCGCCTCGCCGGCTGTTTGTCCTGATGTTTCTCGTGTTGCTAACGGATGCGGGAAGTGGCCCCGGTGCCGCAGGTGTCGAGAAGGCGCCCGGGACCCCGGAGATCTATTTCATTCCATTCTCACACTTGGATTTCTATTGGGGCGGCACACGGGAGGAGTGTGTCTCGCGCGGCAATCGTATTATCGCCAAGGCCATCCAGCTTTCGAAGGAATCCCCTCACTTCCGTTTTCTGCTCGAAGACAATGTCTTTGTCGCCAATTTCATGGACTCGCACCGGGGCTCGCCGGAAGTGGAAGACCTGAGGCGGCTGGTTCAGGAAGGACGTATCGAGATCTCGCCGAAATGGGTGGGGATCTTCCAGGAGCTGCCCGATGGAGAAGTGCATGCCCGCAACATGGCTATCGGCAAGCGATACGCGAAGGACGTTTTCGGCGTTGATGCGCAAGTTTCCCACTTGGGCGACCTGCCCGGCTACACGCCGCAGTTCCCGCAAATCCTCGAGCAGTCCCGCGTCCCGTACGTGGTGATCACACGCATGGGACCATCCGACAAGTCAGCCTTTCTCTGGACGTCGCCGAACGGCTCCAAAACGCTGGCCTGGAACGCACTGAAGGGCTACGGATGGGGTACGTTCCTCACCTCGAAAACGGCGTCCCTGGAAGAGAAGCGAGGACGCTTTCTGAAAGACCTGGCCGATGTGCAGAAGACGGCAGGGGGACCGATCCTGATGCACTGGGGCACCGATCTCTGGGCGCCTCCGGATGATTTGGTCGAGACGATAGAAACGTTTTTCAAGTCGGTCCAGGCGAGACTGATCATCGCCACGCCTTCGGAGTTCTTCCACCGTTTGGAAAAGGGCGTCTCCCTTCCTGAGGTTTCGGGCGAGATTCCTTCCTCCTGGCCGAACATCGGCTCGTCGCTGGTCCACATCTGGCCCGGGATCATTCCGGCGACGAACACCCTGCTGGCCGCCGAGAAGTTCGCCGCCATCAACTACGCCCTCGGTTACGCGGACTATCCGCAACAGGAGTTCGATTTCCTCTGGAAGAAGCTCATCGAGTCGATGGACCACAATCACAACGGCCAGGGCGGCGCGATCGGCGATAACCGCAAGATCGAATACATGCAGTTGGCGGTGATCCAAGGCGGCGAGATCCTGCGCGACCGGTTGCGCAATCTGGCCGAACGGGTGCAGGTGCCGATTCCCGACAGCTTCCCTATCGTCGTCTTCAACCCCCTCGGCTGGGACCGGGACGACGTGGTTCGGGCCCACGTGACCCTGTACGGCAAGGTTGGCCCCGCGGACCTCGGGGCTTTTCGCAAGGGAACGCGACTGCTCGACGAAGCGGGCAACGCGGTGCCATGCCATGTGCTGGAGTGGAGCGAGAATATCTCCCGAGCGGTCCAGCTTGTCTTCGTGGCCCGTGGGGTCCCCTCGATGGGCTACAAAACGTACTACCTGGTCGCGGCGGAGAAGCCGGAGACCTTCCCTCCGGCCGTCGGCGTGAAGCTCGATTCCGACAACGACCGCCGGGAGCCGCGTCGCCCGCTGGGCAGCGACGTGCTGGAAAACGCCTTCTACCGCCTGGCGGTTGACCGGGCCACGGGCCGAGTCATCCTGTTCGACAAAGCTCTGAACCGCGACGTATGCCGGGACATGGAGATCGTGGCCACCGAGGAACGCGGGGGCAACTACATCGGGGTCGAGCCGCTCAGCGGCCGGACCATCTTCAGCATGGTCGATCGCGTCGTCATGGAGGAGAACAACCCCGTTCGCGCAGTGGTCCGGATCGACAGCCGGATCGCCGATATTCCGATTACACAGCGTCTGACACTGTATCAGGGGCTCAAGCAGTTGGATATCGAGAACACCGTCGAGTGGAAGACGCCGCGGCTGGTGCGCATCGAGCAGTGGTTCCCGCTGACGCAGCCGAACGCCGCGATCCATTACGGGCTTCCCTTCGGCGCCAACGCGGCGGACAACCTCATGCCCAAGACCGGGCCGCACGCCACCGACGAGATCAAGTATGACTCCTGGAAGAACGCCCGCCTGATCCACGACTGGATTCACGCGGGCACGGCCGATGGGGGACTGACGATCACCTCCGATCACCAGCAGTTCCGCCTGGCCGAGAACCTGATCTGCGCCGAGATGGTCCGGGGCACCCGGTTCGTTTCCGTGAAGGTCGTCCGCGGCGACGAGGTCACCTCGCTCCACTATCCGCCTCCGGGCGCCTATGTCTTCCGCTACTCGCTCTCCTCGGGGCCGGGGGACTGGAAGGCGTCCAAGGCCTATCGTGCGGGGATCGACTGGAACAATCCGCTGTTGCCGATCAGCGTGGCGGATGACATCACCGGCAAGTCACTGCCCCCCACTCGCTCCTTCTGCTCCCTGAAACAGGGCAGTCTCGTCCTCAGCTCGTTGAAAAAATCCGACCGCGGCCCGTCGATTCTGCTCCGTGCGTACGAAGTGGAAGGCGCCCCCGTGGAGACACCGGTGGAGTTCCTCGGTCGCACGGCCGCTTTCGGCGAGGTCAACCTTCTGGAAGAGGACCTGAACCCGGCGCCGCAGCAGGTGCTCCGCGCCGGCCCGTACGCAATCAAGACGATCAAGCTCAGCGTCGATGGCAGGTGACGACGGATGGGAACAATCCGTGCGCAACGTAAGACGAGGAGGACCGCATGTTGATGGCTACGGCGACAGGAATCGAGACCCGGGGGCAGTTGTCTTTTGCCCTCACTATGAAGACAGCATTGTTGTTCCTATTCCTGGTAGCTTTCGCCGGCGTTGGCTTCGCGGCGACGGCCGTTCGAGTGAATTTCACATTGAACACCACCGACGAGAACGGCGAGCCGCTCACCGAGAGCCGGTATTACCATGTCTACCGGCCGGACGGTCTGTCCCGGACGACCCCTGCCCCCATGATCCTCGTCATGGAGGCCAGTCCCGCCAGCGGCGCGGCAGGGTTTCTCAATCGCAAGGCCGACCAGGCGGGCTTCGTCGTGGTCTCCTGCTCGTTCTCAGGCAACTCCACGGGTACGCCTGGAACGGTTTGGAACAACGACGATCCGCGCATCACCGGATGGGAGGACTTCGATTACATCACCGAGGTGATCCATCGGGTGAGACTGTCCGACAACTGCAACGACGCCTTCATCTGCGGACTCTCCAAGGGCGGCCACATGACGCACGCCTACGCGTGCGAGAGGCCCTCCGAGATCAAGGCCGCGGGCCCGATGGATGAGTTTATGGGGTTGACTTCCAATATTCCTGCCGCGCCGGTGCCGATGATCGTGTTTCAAGGCACGGCGGACAAGAATGTGCCGTACACCATGGTGAAGGATTCGGTGGACGCCTGGCGCACGATTGACGGCCTATTGAGCGTGACACCCGTCACGACCTGCGAGTCGTCATTTCGCCTGCCGGGCAAGGTCACCCAAACGACGTGGCGGGGCGGGATTGGCGGGACCCAGGTGGCGTTTGTCACGATCATCGGCGGCACTCATCGGTACGCGACGCCGGACGTCGAGACCGGCTACGATTGCGCGGACGGCATGTGGTCCTTCTTCAGCCAGTTCCTCACCGGCACGCAGGGCTCGCCAAGGATCGTCTCACAGCCGGTGAACAACGTCCAGCTCAGCGGCCAGCCGGCGAGCTTCTGGGTCGCGGCCACGGGAAACCCGCCGCTGGGCTATCAATGGCAAAAGAACGGCGTGGATATCCCGGGAGCGACCACGAACTGGTACACCACGCCGGCAACGACCCTCGCCGACCACGGCTCGACGTTCCGCGCCGTGGTCAGCAATGCATCGGGCAGCGTCACCAGCACCGCGGCGACGTTGACGGTGAACGCCGTGCCCGCCGACCCGAGGATCATCACCCAGCCGGCAAATCAGACGGTAATGGCGGGGCAGCCCGTCAGCTTTGCCGTCGCCGCCACCGGTGCGACACCGCTTCGGTACCAATGGAGAAAGAACGGCATGGATATCGTGGGCGCGACCGCCGACTCGTTCACCATGCCCGCGGCCGTCACCCCCGACTCCGGTGCGACGTTCAGCGTGGTGGTCAGCAACAGCTCGGACAGCGTGACCAGTGCCGCAGCGACGCTGACGGCGACTCCCGCCATCGGGGCCCCAATCATCATCACAAACCCGGTCAGAGCGAGGGTGCTCACAAACCAGACGGGGACCTTCTCTGTCATCGCCTGGAACCCGACACCGATGAGCTATCAATGGCAAAAAGGGACGTTCACCGGCAACATGGCGAACATCCCGGGCGCGACCACCGCCACCTATACGACCCCAGCAACCACCCTTGCCGACCATCTGACGCTCTTGTGGTGTGTGGTGTCGAACTCCGCTGGCAACGCGACGAGCGCCAGTGAGATGCTGTTCGTGACCACGGCGGTCAAAGCGCCCACGGATGTCACGAGCCCCATCACGGCTTTCGCGCAGGCGGGAGCCTCGTTTCGCTACACTATTGCCTCTTCAGGCGGTACGGCACCAATCACGTTCAGTGCCGCCCCACTGCCGCCCGGGCTGTCCGTAGACGCCGCCACGGGCGTGATCTCCGGCACTCCAACCGCCACGGGCACCACCAAAATCGTGATTGGCGTCAGCAACAGTGCGGGCAGCACGTCGGCCACCCTGGTGTTGACCGTGACACTCATTCCCCCGGTCATTCCGATCGATTCGTGGCGGTCCGCCCACTTCGGCGCCAGCGCGGCCAACCCGGACGTCGCGGGAGACTCGGCCGACCCCGACGGCGACGGGGCGAACAACCTTCTGGAATACACCCGTGGCACCGACCCACTGGCGGCAGACCCGCTGCCAGCCTTTCGTGGCTTCGAGGAATGAGAATCGTTGAAAGGGACCGCATCTGCGGAGACAATGGGATCAGGCATTGGGCCGTGGATGGAACTGACTTGAATGGAGAACGAAAATGCGTGGTTGGAGTCGACTTTGCCTGATTGCGGCGATGATGCTGGCGAATGGCCGTGTCTATGCTCAGAGCGATATACCTGCCGATTGGATCGATTCGGACACAGGTCATCGCGTCGTGCGGCTGTCCCGCGAGGACGGCAGCCAGAGCTCGTATTTCCATCAGAATGAGTTCACCCCCGACGGCAAGAAGCTGGTCTTCACCTCCCCGACGGGGCTTTACACGGTGGACCTGCAGACGCACGCGATCGAGCAGATCCGGGCGGGCCGGACCGGCCTGATCTGCGTCGGCCGCAAGACGGGTCTGGCCTATTATTACACCTCCAGAAGCGATCAAGGGGCGGCGATCTGGGCTGTAGACCCTGGCACCAGGCAGGACAAGAAGGTCATTGACGTCCCCCAGGGCCTGTCGATTGCCAACATCAACGGCGATGAGACGCTGGCGGGCGGCACGTTCGACCTGAAACGGCCGCAGGGCTTTACCGGATTCGGCGGCGAGCGAGGCCGGGGCGATGCCACAACCCCTGGGACACCGGCCGGCTCCGAGGCCGCTCGACGAGGCGGGCGCGGCGATTCTCGCGGCGGACAACGCGAGGAGCAACGGCCGGGTTTTGGCTCCCCCAACACCGACCGTCTCATGCAATTGATCACCCTCGATCTCAAGACCGGCGAAGTGAAAAAGTTCAATGAGAGCCGCGCCTGGCTGAACCACGTGCAATTCTCGCCGACCGATCCGCACCAGATGCTCTTCTGCCACGAGGGAACCTGGCAGCTCATGGACCGGACCTGGATCATCCGCACCGACGGCGCCGGACTGACCAACGTCCACCCGCGAACGATGAACATGGAGATCAATGGCCATGAGTTCTTCAGCCCGGACGGCAAGAGCATCCTGTACGATCTGCAGACGCCGCGAAGCCGGGTCTTCTGGCTCGCCCGCTACGACATCGAGAGCAAGAAACGCACGTGGTACAACGTGAAGCAGAACGAGTGGTCGGTGCACTTCAACGTCTCGCCCGACCAGACGCTCTTCTGCGGCGACGGTGGCGGCCCGAACAGCGTCGCGGCCCCGGACAACGGCCAGTGGGTTTACCTCTTCCGCCCGCACCTGATCCCGCCCGTGACCGGCGGCGCCAGCGACCCGGCCACGCTGATCCAGAGCGGGCATCTCGAGGCCGAGAAGCTCGTCAACTTGGCCAAACACAACTACTCGCTGGAGCCGAACTGCCAGTTCACCCCCGATGGCAGATGGATCGTCTTTCGCTCGAATATGTATGGCCCCAGCCACGTGTTCGAGGTCGAAGTGGCCAAGGCAAAGCAATAAGAGGACGCGTGATAGACGCTGCGATAACGCCTGCGGACTTGCGTAGACGCGGGTCGAAGGTTAAAATGGTGTAAATAAGCCTTGGTGGAGAGCAACCAGACCGTCAGGGTGCAGGTAGTCCTGAAGGAAGGAGAAAAGGTGTATGAGTCGTAGAAACGCCTTTACACTGATCGAGCTGCTGGTCGTTATCGCCGTCATTGCCGTTCTGATGGCCATCTTGATGCCCGCCCTGAGCCGGGCCCGCGAACAGGGCAAGCGGGCGGCCTGCTTGAACAACCTCAAGCAACTGGCGCTCTCCTGGAACCTGTATGCCGACGATTTTGACGGCAAGATGGTGAATGGAAATACGGCCAGAGGGACTGGCACAGTCAACCACGATACCGCCTGCTGGGTTTACTGGTTGAACTCGACGACGGAGGAGCAGCGTCTTCAGGGAATCCTGGACGGCTTGCTCTATCGCTATTGCCCCAACACGAAGCTGTACAAGTGCCCGACGGGCATTCGGGGCGAAGTGGTCACCTATTCGATCCCCGACACCATGAATGGCTACTACTACATTCCAGGGGCCAAGGAGCAGATCAAGACCCTTCGAACCCAAATTCACAACCTGAGCGAGCAGGTCATCTTTCTGGATGAAGGCCGGCTCAGTCCCTCCAGTTGGACGGTCTGGTACGATCAGGAGCGATGGTGGGACCAGATCACCGCCCGCCACGGCGACGGCACGAACTTTTCCTTCGCCGACGGGCACAGCGAGTACTGGAAGTGGAAGGACCCCCGCACGCTGGATGTCGCGAAGGCGGACTACTCGGTATGGCAGAACACGACGCGCAACGGCGCCGACTCTTTCGCGTACGGCAGTGAGGACGTGCACCGCGTTCAGCGAGGCGTCTTCGGCAAGCTCGGCTACACGCCGGCCGCCCATCCGTAGAGAGAACACGTTGTCGGCGATGTGCGGGAGGCTGGCTTCACGTTGGCCAAGTGCTATTTCGTGCTTGTGCCGGCCTCGAAGTAGTGGAGGAAAGCCTCGCACAACTGCTCCCCGAAGAGACCCCATCTCTCGGCCGATGGGCAGGCGTTCAGCCCGGCGATCCAGTTCGCGTTGAGCTCCAGCACGCAGGCGTACACGCCGAAGCGGTCGAGCAGCCCCTCGCCGATTGACCCAGGACTGCTGGAGGCCGCACGTGACGTGCGCTCCGTGTACCAGGTATACTTGCGAAGCACCGTCTCCAAGCGATCCATGCTTCGCAGGTACTCATCCAGTCCTTTGCTCGGGCGGTCGATGTGGAGACCCCCGGACTCATCGTTGTGCAGGTCGATCATCAGGTCAGGTTTGCGTCCTTTCGCCGCCATCGACTGGAGCCAGGTTTCCAGGGCGTAGTTCTCGGGATTGACAGACGGATCGGCCGGCTTGTCCCATTTGCGGTTCAGATCGGCCCCGAGCAGATTGAACCGCGTCCGGCCGCGGGCGACACCATCCTTGTTCGCCATTGGCAGGATGTAGACAGAGTATCTCTGCAAGTACCGTCTGGCGTCGTCGTCGTTGCGGAGCAGTCGCTTGCTGAGACCCTCGATGACCCAATTGCCCCCCGGCTCCCACGGGTGGGCGCGGGCCCGCAAGAACACACGATGCGCCGCATCGGGATTCCCAATGCAGATGATCTCCAACTCCCGGCGGTCCACCGTCTTGCCGATTGCCGCGATCTCCACCCGCCGGTCATCGCGGATGTCCTGCTTGAGCCTTTCCAGATCGGACAAGCGATAGGGTTCCAGCCGAGCCAGGTAGAGTGATCCCGTGTCCACCCGCACCTTGAACCGCAGGCGGTTGTCGGCCGTCTTCTCCGTACGGAAGGCCTGCCACGTCCGGCCGTCTTGCGAGAGGAAGCCAATCGTCCGGTTGTCGATGGGCGAGCCCTTCTGGCCGTTCCATACGTTGTCGAAATTGTGCAGCACAAAGGTCAGCTCGGCCCCCGGCTTCGCCTGGACCTGGAAGAGCCAGTGCCCGTTGGCCCGGTTGGGAGAGGCCCGCTCCTGGTCGTAGATGAGGTAGACGTTGACCAGGTTGTTCGCGTCCGCCTCCCAGTAAAGGGGCGAAGCATTTTCGAAGTTCGTGTTGATAAAGACCAGATCCGACGTCCACGTGACTGTCTCGGCATGAGCCGCCGCCCCGAACAATGGCCAGAGTGCAAGCCAGAGGGCCGCCATCACGACGTGTGCCCTTGGACTCCTGCGCCGAGTACGGTGAGCCGAATCATGGTTTCCTTCTTCGCATCGCATGGCTTTCTCCTTTCGTTGCGAGCCGGTGACCACCAGAGGGTATCACAAGCACAAACCAATCGCAATCCGCCGGGCGAACGCAAAGTCGCCTGGCAGATCATATGTATGTCATTGCGAGGAGCGCAGCGACGAAGCAATCTCAACTCCCCGCGTGGGAGATTGCTTCGCTTCGCTCGCAATGACATCAGAGGGGGTGCTATCGAACGACTTTGCGTTTGCCCTGTCGCAATCCGCCACAAGGCTTGACCGCCCGGGGTCAATCGGTAGTATGGGGCGTTCTTGCCGAGCGGTCAGAGCTTCGGCACAGGAAAGGATTGACCGATACATGACCTCTTGTGACAAGAAGTTGGGTGTGATTTTCGATATGGATGGGGTCCTGGTCGATACGGGCTGGGCCCATCGGCGGTCTTGGTACGATCTGGCCGAAAAGGAAGGACTCACGATGTCCGAGGCGTTCTTCCGCCGGACGTTCGGCATGCAAAACGATGCAATTCTCCCGATGCTCCGGCCGGGCATATCGAAAGAACAGATGGAGCGGCTGGCGGACTGGAAGGAGCAGCGATACCGGGGCATCGTGAAGGAGCGAGTGGAGCTCGCGCCGGGGGCCGAGGCCCTGCTCAAGGACCTGAAACGCCACGGCTTTCGCTTGGCCATCGGCTCCTCGGCCCCGCCGGAGAATCTGGATGTCTTCTGGGAGCCGCTCGGTTTGGCGGACTGGTTCGACGCCCGCGTGACAAAAGAAGAGATCGCCCGGAGCAAGCCTTCGCCCGAGACATTTCTCAAAGCGGCCGAGAAGCTCGGCCTGGCGCCGGCCTGCTGTGCGGTCGTCGAGGACGCGGTGCCGGGCGTGCAGGCGGCCCGGGCCGCCGGGATGCCCGTCGTGGCCGTGACCGCGACGCGGAAACGCGACGACCTGGCCCAGGCGACCCGCATCGTCGATAGCCTGTCCGAGTTGAAGGCTACGGACTTCGTCGCCCTGCTCGCGGGGAAGGATTTGGACTCTGAAACTTGAGATCTTCCGCGGTCTACATCAAGCTGGTTTTGACCGCCTTATTCTGGGGCGGGACGTTCATTGCGGGCCGGCAGGTCTCGCACTCGCAGCACCTCGGCCCGTTCACCATCGCGTTTCTACGCTTTGCGATGGCCTCCGTTCTGCTGATGGGCCTCACCCGGATCAAGGAAGGAAGGCTCCCGCCGGTCCGGGGACGGCAGGTCCCGCTGGTCCTCCTGCTGGGCATGACCGGCATCTTCGCCTACAACGCCATGTTCTTCAAAGGGCTGAGCCTGATCGAGGCCAGCCGGGCCGCGTTGATCGTCGCGACCTGTCCGGCCTTCATCGCGGTCGCTTCCGTCCTGTTGTTCCGAGAGAAGCTCGCTCCCGTGCAGGCGATCGGCATACCGCTGTCCATCCTCGGGGCCGCGGTAGTGATCTCGAAAGGCCATCTGGGTCAAATCGTCGCGGGCGGCGTCGGCCCGGGCGAGCTGTTCATCCTCGGCTGCGTCTTGAGCTGGGTGGCCTATTCGCTGATCGGCAAAGTCGTCATGCGCTGGCTCTCGCCGCTCGTGGCCGTCTCGTATTCGTCGCTCGCCGGCGCCATCGCATTGGCAGTCCCGGCCCTCTATGAGGGTCTCGCGCAAACCATCGGCCGCGCCTCCTTGCTCGATTGGACCTCGATTGCCTACCTGGCCGTCTTTGGGACCGTGATTGGCTTCGTCTGGTTCTACGAGGGCGTCAAGCTCATCGGCACCACCCGCGCCGGGCTTTTCATCAACTTCGTCCCCATCTCCGCCGTGATCCTGGCGTTCCTCATGCTCCATGAGCCCATCACCTGGTCGCTGGCCGTCGGCGCCGTTCTCGTCCTTTCCGGCGTGTATCTGACGAACCGAGCCTCCCCAAGCCAAAGGCCCCCACGGGCGTCATCTTCCGAGTAGCGTATACGCTCGCCCCTGTATCATGTCATCGCGAGCGGAGCGCGGCAACCCCTCGGTCACAACGAAATCCACTATAGCCGAAAGAAACAAGAAAGTCCGAACAAAGCAGCAACGCCGAGAAAACGCTACCTGTCATGGGCAGGTACTGCCGCCGAAAAAAGTATGCTGTCCCCGGAATTCAAGCCGTCGCAGGCATACCGGCTGTAGTTGGCCGCACAACTCAATCGGTGCGTAGTTCACTGGAGATTGGTATCATGTCCCCGGAATTAAGGGCACTTCTTCGTGAAATCCTTGACCGGATCAGACAGTTGCGTTTTTTGACAATACCAGCGAGGCCGGGATGATCTGTGGAACTGCAGAAAATCGGGCTGAAGAAATGGAGAGCAACGGCGGTGGCCTGCCAAAATGATGTGTAAAAGCGGGTTCTTGACGTATGTACGCGACTGTTTGACGGTTTCCGGCATGATATGCTTGAGTTTTCGAGACAGATTTGACATTCAATTAGAAAAGAGGCTCAGTAGCGTAGCTGGGCTGA
>Ga0315286_10000678_pt1 | contig 29337 bp, 25 predicted proteins | sample YL17G10_0_MG_FD_205038 | JGI IMG/M metagenome (GOLD analysis project Ga0315286, IMG submission 205038) | Sediment microbial communities from Yellowstone Lake, YNP, Wyoming, USA - YL17G10_0 | ecosystem: Environmental > Aquatic > Freshwater > Lake > Sediment | place: USA: Wyoming | collected... | reverse complement strand
CGCCACGCCCGCGACAGCCAGCACCGCATCGAGCTGGCGTGAAACCACGGCAGTGGTCTGGTTTGCTTCGCGCTCCTCCAGGGTTTCGCCGACGCAAAGCACCGGCACCAGCCGCTGTGACTGGACCGCGACGAACTTGCGGGCGACCAGCGCGTCGCTCTCGGCGTAGATCTGGCGCCGCTCGGAGTGGCCGACCAGGACGTACCGGCATCCCACGTCCTTCAACATGGCGGCGGAGACTTCGCCGGTAAATGCCCCCAGCGCCTCGGCACAGACAGACTGCGCGCCCAGCGCCACATCCGTGTCTTTCAGCAGCCGTCCGGTCTCGATGAGATACGGGAACGGCGGGCAAACGAGCACTTCCGCGCGCATGTCCGGTCGCAACTGGTCAAGCAACGCCCGGACCAGACTGGCGTTTTCGGCCCGCAGGCCGTGCATTTTCCAATTGCCTGCGACTAGCGGCTTACGCATGCGGAACTCCCCAGCCTGACGCCAATCTGCATCCCGAATCAGGGCGCGGACCGCGAAAGGCGCGCGATCTTAGCGGCGGGGTGCCGGGATTGCAATGCGGCCGGCTCGCCGCTCAGACCGCTGCACGCACCGTATCGGCCAGTTCATTTGCATACCGGGTGACCAGGGCCTCCTCGCGCCCCTCCACCATCACGCGAATCACCGGTTCGGTGCCCGAGGCGCGCAGCACCACCCGTCCCGTCGAGCCGAGCACCGCTTCGACACGCTGCACGGCCGCCTGGATCGCAGGCGATTTCGCCAGGTCGATGCGCTCCCTGGAACGCACATTGATCATGACCTGCGGGAACCGCGGCATTCCCACCGTCAGGTCGGCCAGCGATTTACCTGTGCGCTTCATCACGGCCAGCACCTGCAACGCGCTGACGAGGCCGTCGCCCGTGGTTGCGCGATCGAGGCACAGCAGGTGGCCGGACGTCTCCCCGCCCAGCATGCCGCCGTGCTCCTTCAGCATGGCGAGCACGTAGCGATCGCCCACTTTCGCGCGCATGAAGGGCACGCCGAGCGACGCGAGGGACTGCTCGAGGCCGAGATTGCTCATCACGGTACCGACGACCGGGCCCTTGAGTTCACCCGTCGCCTGACGGTCCACGGCGATGACATAGAGCAACTGGTCACCATCCACGGCGCGCCCGCGATGATCGACCATCACGAGCCGGTCGCCGTCGCCGTCCAGCGCGATGCCCACGTCGGCCCGGACCCCGGCCACCGTCGCCTGCAGCAACTCGGGCGCGGTCGATCCGCAGCGCAGGTTGATGTTGCGGCCGTTCGGCGAGCAGCCGAGCGGGATGATCTCCGCGCCGAGGTCGGCCAGAACGCGCGGGGCCACCTTGTAGGTGGCGCCATTCGCGCAGTCGATGACGATCTTCAGCCCCGCAAGATCCACGCCGCGCGGAATGGTGGAGGCGCAGAACTCCTGGTAGACGACGCGTGACTTGTCGATGCGCGTCGCGCGACCGAGTTTGTTCGATTCGCAGGTGAGCGCCGCCTCGCCGAGGTAGGACTCAATCTGTTCCTCGAGTTCGTCGGAGAGCTTGCTGCCCTCGCCGTCGAAGAACTTGATGCCGTTGTCCTCGTAAAGGTTGTGCGAGGCGCTGATCACGACACCGAAACGGCAGCCGAATTTCCGCGTGAGATACGCGATGCCGGGAGTAGGCAACGGACCGATCAGGCTGACGTTGACGCCGGCCGCGACGAAACCCGCCTCGAGCGCCGCCTCGAACATGTAGCCGGAAAGACGGGTGTCCTTGCCGACCAGTGCCGTGCCGCCCTCAGGCGCCAGCACACGCGCGGCGGCACTCGCCAGGCGCAAGGCAAACTCCACGGTCATGGGGTGCTCGCCGACATGCCCACGGACACCGTCCGTACCGAAAAACTTTCTCGCCATCGTCAGACTCCTGCTGTTGCCCCCCGCCGCGCCAGCGCCGCCGCGACCTTGACCGCATCGACCGTCTCGGCCACGTCGTGTGCCCGGACAATCGACGCGCCTCGCTCCACACAGAGCGCCGCCAGTGCGATGCTGCCCGCCAGGCGGTGCTCCGCCGGACGACCGGTGATCATACCGATCAGCGACTTGCGAGACACACCGACGAGTACCGGAAAGCCAAGACCGGCAAGTACCGGGAGACCCTCGATCAGCGCCAGGTTGTGTTGCAGGCGCTTGCCGAAACCTATGCCAGGATCGATGCAGAGGCGTCCCCGCTCGATGCCGGCGGCCGCGCAGGCGGCGACGCGTTCCGCCAGAAAGGCAGCCACCTCGCTCACGACGTCCTGGTAGCGCGGATCGGACTGCATGGTCGCCGGTTCGCCCAGCATGTGCATGACGCACACGGCCGCGCCGCTTGCGGCCGCCGCTTCGAGCGCGCCCGGGGCGCGCAGTGCCCGCACGTCATTGATGATCCCCGCACCGGCCTTGACGGCAGCCGCCATGACTTCGGGCTTGCTGGTGTCCACCGACAGAGCCACGGCAGTGCGTGCCACCAGTCGCTCGATCACAGGCGCCACCCGATCGATTTCTTCCGCCGCGCTGACCAGCGCCGCGCCAGGGCGAGTGGACTCGCCGCCCACGTCGATGATCGCCGCGCCCTCCTCGGCCATGCGCAGGCCGCGCTCGACGGCGGCAGCGCAGCCCAGGTAGCGACCGCCGTCCGAGAACGAATCGGGAGTGACGTTGAGCACGCCCATCACCGCGGGCGTCGTGAGGTCGAGAACCCTGTTGCGACAGGCGAGCTTCATCGATGAAGGATCGGCGGGCCGGAAACGAAGCGCCCGGCGGGTGCCGGGCGCTGCCACAGTTGCTTGATCAGTGCTGCTCGGCGGGGCGGCCCGTCGGGGCGTCGCCGTCACGACGCTCGCGCGCCTTCGGACCGGAACTCGGCAGGTCGCGATCGTCCCAGTCGGCCGGCGGCGAGGGCTCGCGCCCTTCCATGATTTCCCGGATCTGGCCGTCGTCGAGCGTCTCGAACTTGATGAGCGCTTCGGCCATCTTGTGCAGCTTCTCGACTTCGCGCCCGAGGATGACCCGCGCACGGTCGTAGTTCGTGTCGATGACACGGCGCACTTCCTCGTCGATCGCGTCGCGAGTCTTGTCGCCCACCTGTTTGTGCTGCGTCACCTGGCGGCCGAGGAAGACTTCGCCGTCTTCCTCGGCGTAGGTGAGTGTGCCGAGCTTGTCGGACAAGCCCCACTTGGTGACCATGTTGCGGGCGATCTCGGTTGCGCGCTCGATGTCGTTCGCTGCGCCTGTCGTGACGTACTCCGGCCCGAAGACCATCTCCTCGGCGACGCGGCCGCCGAACAGCGTCGCGATGCGGCTCTCGAGCCGGCGCTTGCTGGTGCTGTAGCGGTCGGTTTCCGGCAGGAACATCGTTATGCCGAGCGCGCGGCCGCGCGGGATGATCGATACCTTGTAGACCGGATCGTGGTCGGGGACGTTCAGGCCCACCAGCGCGTGGCCCGCCTCGTGGTACGCCGTGAGCTTCTTCTCGTTGTCGTCCATGACCATGGACTTGCGCTCGGCGCCCATCATGATCTTGTCCTTGGCGCGCTCGAACTCTTCCATCGTCACCGTCCGCTTGTTGGCGCGCGCGGCGAACAGCGCCGCCTCGTTGACGAGGTTGGCGAGATCCGCGCCCGAGAAACCCGGCGTGCCGCGCGCGATGATCGACGGCTTGACGTCCTCGGCGAGCGGGAGCTTGCGCATGTGGACCTTGAGGATCTGCTCGCGGCCGCGCACGTCAGGCAACGGCACGACCACCTGGCGGTCGAAGCGGCCCGGGCGCAGCAGCGCGGGGTCGAGCACGTCGGGCCGGTTGGTGGCCGCGATGACGATGACGCCCTCGTTGCCCTCGAAGCCGTCCATCTCGACCAGCAACTGGTTGAGCGTCTGCTCACGCTCGTCGTGACCGCCGCCAAGACCGGCGCCGCGATGGCGGCCGACCGCATCGATTTCGTCGATGAAGATGATGCACGGCGCCTGTTTTTTCGCCTGCTCGAACATGTCGCGGACACGCGAAGCGCCGACGCCCACGAACATCTCGACGAAGTCCGAGCCGGAGATCGTGAAGAACGGAACCTTGGCCTCGCCCGCGATCGCGCGTGCCAGCAGCGTCTTGCCGGTGCCCGGCAAGCCGACCATCAGCACGCCACGCGGAATCTTGCCGCCGAGGCGCTGGAACTTGCCCGGGTCCTTGAGGAAGTCGACGATCTCGCTGACTTCTTCCTTCGCTTCGTCCACGCCCGCCACGTCGGCGAACGTCACCGTCACCTGGTCCTCGTTCAGCAGGCGCGCCCGGCTCTTGCCAAAGGACATCGCCCCCCGGCCACCCGCGCCGCCCTGCATCTGGCGCATGAAGTAGACCCAGACGCCGATGAGCAACAGGATGGGGAACGAGGAAATGAACAACTGCATCAGGAACGACTGCCGTTCCGGCGGCGCGGCGCTGAACGTGACGCCGTTCTGCTGCAATGTGCCGATGAGTGCGGAGTTATCCGTCTCGGGGTTGTAGACGACGAACTGCTCGCCGCCGGTGCGGACGCCCGAGATCTTGTCGCCCGTGAACGTGACCTGCGCCACGCTGCCGTCCTTCACGTGCGTCAGGAACGCCGAGTAAGGCATGTCCTGGACCGTGCCGGTGCGCGAACTGAAATTGCTCACCACCGTCGCGAGCACCACGGCGATGACGATCCAGAGGACGACGTTCTTGGCCAAATCGTTCAAGTTCCTGACCTCGGCAACACCCGGGACGCCCGCCACGACGGCATCGGCCCCGCGCAATTGACACTACACCAATCGATACCCACGTGCCAGAACGTACACCTCGGGGCTGCGTGCACGTGACGCCTTCGGCTTGCGCAACTTCACGGATTCAAACCGCTCCCGCAACTGCGCCACCAACGGCTGGAAACCACGCCCCTGGAACACCTTGCCGAGGAAGTCCCCACCGGGTCGCAGCGTGCGGGTGGCGAATTCCACTGCGAGCTCCACCAGGTTCATCGAACGGTCGTGGTCCACGTCGGAGATGCCCATCATGTTGGGGGCCAGGTCGGACATTACAAGGTCCACTTTGGCGCCGCCGAGCAGCTCCAGCAGCCGCGCAAGAACGGCCTCGTCGTTGAAGTCGCCCTGCAGGAACTCGACTCCGGGGATCGCGGGCATGTCCAGGATGTCGAGAGCGATCACCCGGCCCTGCCTGGCCAGGGCGCGGGCGGCGTACTGGCTCCAGCCGCCAGGGGCTGCGCCCAGATCAACCACCGTCATGCCCGGCTTCAGCAACCGGTCGGTCGTCTGGATTTCCTCGAGCTTGAATGCCGCCCGCGAGCGCCAGCCTTCTTCATGGGCGCGTTTCACATAAGGGTCCGCGGCGTGCTCTGCCAGCCAGCGGGCGGAACTCTTGGAGCGCTTGGACATGGCGAGGCTACAGGCTATTGCCCACAGGCTACAGGCAGCCCGGCCGGCTGGAAATCGGATTCTTGCTGTAACCTATCGCCCATCGCCTGGCGCCTTTCCATGCCTCTCAACAACGCACAACGCACGCACCTCCGCCGCCTCGGCCACGACCGCGAGCCGATCGTGCTCGTCGGACAGGGCGGCATCAGCCCCAATCTCGTCGCCGAACTCGAACGCGCGCTCAACGACCACGAACTCGTCAAAGTGAGGGCCCGTGTGAGGGACCGCGAGCAGCGGGATGCCATTCTCGACGAGCTGGCCCGGACGACCGGCGCCGACATGATCCAGCGCATCGGCCACGTCGCCCTTTATTACCGCCGCAATCCCGAGCAGCCGGGAATCGTCCTGCCCGCCTGAGCGGTCAGACGTAACTGATTGCCACGATCTCGAACGCGCGCGTGCCGCCCGGCACTGCCACGTCCACGACGTCGCCTTCGGACTTGCCGACCAGCGCCCGGGCGATCGGCGAGGTGATCGAAATCAGCCCAAGGCGAACGTCCGCTTCCGGCTCGCCGACGATCTGGAAAGTAACTTCCGCTCCGCCGTCCTGATCCTCGAGGTGCACGGTTGCCCCGAAAACGACCTTGTCGGTTTTCGGCAGGCTGGTGACGTCGATGATTTCGCAGTGGGACAGGTCGTGCTCGAGTTCCTTGATGCGGCCCTCGCAGAAGGCCTGCTGCTCGCGCGCGGCGTGGTACTCGGCGTTCTCGCTCAGGTCGCCATGGGCGCGCCCCTCGGCAATCGCCCGGATGATGCGTGGCCGCTCCACCTGCTTGAGTCTCCGAAGCTCAATCCGGAGACGCTCTGCACCCTTTGATGTCAATGGCTTACGCCTCATACCTGAACCTCCATGTGAAGATCCTGGAGGCGATTCACTTCGACCTCCTGCAGGTGGTCGATCGCGTCGCAGGTGGCCAGCGCCCCGGCCAGCGTCGTGTAGTAGGTGACCTTCCGGGCGACCGCCTCGCGACGAATGGTCTGCGATTCGCGCACCGCCTGCTTGCCCTCGGTCGTGTTCACGATGAGGCTGATTTCGTCGTTCTTGATCATGTCCACGATGTGCGGCCGGCCCTCGCGAACCTTGTTGGCGCGACGGCAGGTCATCCCGGCCCGTTCGATCACGTCCGCGGTGCCGTGCGTAGCGATGATCTCGAAACCGCGCTCGATGAGTCGCCGAGCCAGTTCCACCGCACCCGGCTTGTCGCGCTCGTGCACGCTGATGAGGCACACGCCGCGAGTCGGCAGCACTACGCCCGACGCAGCCTGCGCCTTGGCATAGGCCTCGCCGAAGCTGCGCCCGGTGCCCATCACCTCGCCCGTCGACTTCATCTCGGGCCCGAGGATCGGATCGGCATCCGGGAACTTGTTGAACGGGAACACCGCTTCCTTGACCGAGAAATAGCCCGGCACGCGCTCGCGGGTGAGTCCCATCTCGTGCAGCGTCCGGCCCGTCATCACGCGGGCGCCGGCCTTCGCCATCTGCACGCCGGTCGCCTTGGAGACGAACGGCGCCGTCCGCGACGCGCGCGGATTGACCTCGAGCACGTAGACCACGCCGTGCTGGATCGCGAACTGCACGTTCATCAGGCCGATCACGTTCAACGCCAGTGCCATGCGCCGCGTCTGGTCCTTGATCTGCGCCTGCAGATCCGCGCTCAGGCTGTTCGGCGGGAGCGAGCAACCGGAATCGCCCGAGTGCACTCCCGCCTGCTCGATGTGCTCCATGATGCCGCCGATGTAGACGTCCTTGCCGTCACAGATGGCGTCCACGTCCACTTCGATGGCGAGATCGAGGAATCGGTCGAGCAGCACGGGGCTGTCGTTCGACACCTGCACGGCGTTGGTCATGTAGGCGCGCAGGTCTTCCTCCCCGAAGACGACTTCCATGGCGCGTCCGCCGAGCACGTACGACGGCCGCACCACGAGCGGATAACCCACTTCGGCGGCCAGGCGAACGGCATCATCCTCCGTGCGCGCCGTGCGATTCGGCGGCTGCTTGAGGTTCAGGCGGTCCACCAGTTTCTGGAAGCGTTCGCGGTCTTCCGCGACGTCGATCGAGTCCGGGCTCGTGCCGATGATCGGTACGCCGGCTGCGCCGAGCGCCCGGGCGAGCTTGAGCGGGGTCTGGCCGCCGTACTGCACGATCACGCCGAACGGCTTCTCGACGTGCATGATCTCCATCACGTCCTCGAACGTGAGCGGCTCGAAGTAGAGCCGGTCGGACGTGTCGTAGTCGGTCGAGACCGTCTCCGGGTTGCAGTTGACCATGATGGTCTCGAACCCGTCCTCGCGCAGCGCGAGCGCTGCGTGCACGCAGCAGTAGTCGAACTCGATGCCCTGCCCGATGCGGTTCGGCCCGCCGCCGAGGATGACGATCTTGCGCCGATCGGTCGGCTGCGACTCGCACTCCTCCTCGTAGGTCGAGTAGAGATAAGCGGTGGACGTCGCGAACTCCGCCGCGCAGGTATCCACGCGCTTGAATACGGGCCGCACGCCGAACCCGTGGCGCAACTCGCGGATCGCCTGCTCCCTGGTCCCGGTCAGCCTGGCGAGGCGGCTGTCGGCAAATCCCTTGCGCTTCAGCGCGCGCATGCGCAGCGCATCGAGCGATGCCGCACCCCCCTGCGCGACCGCGCGCTCCTCGCGGATGAGGTCCTCGATCTGCGCGAGGAACCACGGGTCGATGCACGACGCGCGGTGGATCTCCGCGAAGGGGACGTCCGCACGAAAAGCGTCGGCGACGCAGCGCAGCCGGTCGGGCCCGGGCATGCGCAGCTCTTCGAGCAGCGCGTTGCGGGCGTCGTCATCCGGCAACGGCAGCGCAACGACCGGCGTCAGGCCGTCGATGCCGGTCTCGAGACCGCGCAGCGCCTTCTGCAGCGATTCCTGGAAGGTGCGGCCGATCGCCATCACCTCGCCCACCGACTTCATCTGCGTCGTGAGCCGCGTATTGGCGCCCGGGAATTTCTCGAATGTGAACCGCGGGACCTTCGTGACGACGTAGTCGATCGTCGGCTCGAACGATGCGGGCGTCGCGCCGCCGGTGATGTCGTTGCGCAGCTCGTCGAGCGTGTAACCGATGGCGAGCTTCGCCGCGACCCTGGCGATCGGGAAGCCCGTTGCCTTCGACGCGAGCGCCGAGGAGCGCGACACGCGCGGGTTCATCTCGATGACCAGCATGCGGCCGTCGGCCGGGTTGATCGCGAACTGCACGTTCGATCCGCCGCATTCCACGCCGATCTTGCGCAGCACCGCAATCGACGCGTCGCGCATCAGCTGGTATTCCTTGTCCGTCAGCGTCTGCGCCGGCGCCACCGTGATCGAGTCGCCGGTGTGCACGCCCATCGGGTCCAGGTTCTCGATGGAGCAGATGATGATGCAGTTGTCGTTCCTGTCCCGAACGACCTCCATCTCGAACTCCTTCCAGCCGAGCACCGCTTCTTCGAGCAGCACTTCGCTGGTCGGCGACGCGTCGAGGCCGCGCGCCACGATCTGCTCGAACTCCTCGCGGTTATAGGCGATGCCGCCGCCGCTGCCGCCGAGCGTGAACGAGGGCCGGATGACCGTGGGAAAGCCGATCTCGGCCTGGATGGCGAGTGCCTCCTCCACGCTGTGAGCGACGCGCGAGCGCGGGCACTCGAGGCCGATCTCGCGCATGGCGTTGCGGAACAGCTCGCGGTCTTCGGCCATGTCGATCGCTTCGCGCGACGCGGCGATCAACTCGACGCCGTGCTTCTCGAGCACGCCTTCGCGCACGAGATCGAGCGCGCAGTTGAGCGCCGTCTGGCCGCCCATGGTCGGCAGCAGGGCGCTCGGCTTTTCCTTCTCGATGATGCGCGCCACCGTGCGCCAGTTGATCGGCTCGATGTAGATGGCGTCGGCCATCTCGGGGTCCGTCATGATGGTGGCGGGGTTCGAGTTGACCAGGATGACCCGGTAGCCCTCCTCGCGCAGCGCCTTGCAGGCCTGCGCTCCTGAGTAGTCGAACTCGCAGGCCTGGCCGATGACGATCGGGCCGGCGCCGATGATCAGGATGCTCTGCAGGTCTGTGCGCTTCGGCATCGGTCGCGGGCTCCTGCGTCAGACCTGCCTACGCTGCGGCAGGGCCGCCTTGCGCAGCATCGACTCGACGAAATGCGAAAACAGTGGCGCGAGATCGCGCGGACCGGGGCTCGCTTCAGGATGCCCCTGGAAACTGAACGCCGGCCGGTCCACGCAGGCGATGCCCTGCAGCGAACCGTCGAAGAGCGAGCGATGGGTCGCCCGGACGCTGGACGGCAACGTGGCCTCATCAACGGCGAACCCGTGGTTCTGGCTGGAGATGAACACGCGGCCCGTGTCGAGTTCGATCACCGGGTGGTTGGCCCCGTGATGACCAAACTTCATCTTGACGGTGCGGGCCCCGGTGGCGAGCCCGAGCAACTGATGCCCAAGGCAGATGCCGAAGACCGCCAGTTCTTCGTCCAGGAAGCGTTTGATGGCGTCGATAGCGTAGTTGCAGGGCTCCGGATCGCCTGGGCCGTTCGACAGGAAGACTCCGTCGGGACGCAGCGCCAGCACCTCTTCGGCCGGCGTCTCGGCCGGCACGACCGTCATGCGGCAGCCGTGGTCGGACAGCAGCCGCAGAATGTTGCGCTTGATGCCGAAGTCGTACGCCACGACGTGCAGGCGCTGGCCAGGGCGACGTCGTGCGCCTTGTTCGAGCGACCAGTTGGTGCCCTCGTTCCACTGGTAGGACTGCTCGGTCGTGACGACCTTGGCGAGATCCATTCCCTTGAGCCCAGGGAACCGCCTGGCGGCGGCGAGAGCGAGGTCCGGACGCAGCGCGGCTTCGCCGCTGGCAATGCAACCGGCCAGGGCACCCTTCTCCCGCAGGATGCGCGTCAGCTTGCGGGTGTCGATCTCGGCGATGGCCACCACCTTGCCGCGGTTCAGGAACTCGGGCAGCGACTCGGTGGCCCGCCAGCTGGAGTGGAGCAACGGCAGGTCGCGGATGACAAGGCCGGCCGCATGGATCGAGTCCGACTCGAGGTCGTCGGGATTGGTGCCGGTGTTGCCGATGTGGGGGTACGTGAGGGTGACGATCTGCCGGGAGTAGGACGGATCGGTCAGGATCTCCTGGTACCCAGTCATCGCCGTATTGAAGACCACCTCGCCCGTAGCGGTGCCGGCTGCGCCAATGGCGACGCCGCGAAACACGGTGCCGTCCTCGAGAGCCAGCACAGCGGGTGTCGTCACGGGTTCGCCTCCGTAGCCAGCGTCCTGACCGCGGGCGAGCCGCCCGCGGACGTATGTCGCGCGTGCAGGAACCACCGGGGCTGAGGTTGGGCTCAACTCCGGGGGCATTTTGTCGCACGGGCTAAGTGAAGAATTCTACGCGAGCGTCTCGGGTCGCGCCACGCCAACTGCTCGCCAGGTGTGTTTGGGTTGGCGTCCCGCCTGGGTTCCCGATCCGGATCCAGTTCGCGGGGACGCCGTAAACACATCCCTGTGGGCTCCGGCCGCGGCGTCCATGCCGCGGACGGCCCCGCAAACTGGATCCGGACCGAAAGCCCGAGGGCCGCGACCTGCTGACGCGGTTGGCGCGTGGACGCGGTCTATGCGCTCGCGCACGGGAGGTGGCGGCCCATCAGCGCGGAGCGCGGTGGCGACAGCCAGCTGCGAACGCCAACGCGAACGCGCAACCGCTCCCGGTGAAGCCGGACATCGGGCGTGTCTGGAAGGCCATCCGCGGCATGGACGCCGCGGCCGGAGCCCACAGGGATGTGTTTACGGCGTCCTTCCGGACACGCCCGATGTCCGGCTTCACCGGGAGCGCCGAGCGAGACATTGGAGTGTCGGACAGAACAACCGACCGAAGCGTGAGCTAGAGTCCGAGCACATCCATCATCGAGTACAGGCCGGGCGGCCGCCCAACGACCCAGCGAGCCGCGGCCAGCGCGCCGCGGGCAAACCCCGACCGGTCCTGGGCGTGGTGCGAAAGCTCCACCTGCTCCCCCGGACCCGCGAAGATCAGCCGGTGGTCGCCGACGATGTCGCCACCCCGCACCACGCTGAACCCGATCTTGCCGCGCTCGCGCGGCCCGGTATGGCCGTGCCTGACGAACTCCCCGACGGCCTCCAAGGCCGTGCCGCGCCCGCGTGCCGCCGCCTGACCGAGCCCCAGGGCCGTGCCGCTCGGCGCATCCACCTTGTTACGGTGGTGCGCCTCGAAAATTTCGATGTCGTAGTCCGCATCGAGCGAGCGCGACGCAAGCTCGGCGAGCTTGAAGAGCAGGTTCACGCCCAGACTCATGTTCGGAGCGAGGACGACCGCAATGACCTTGGCGATGTCGTCGAGCTCGGCACGTTGCGCCGGATCGTGACCGGTCGTGCCGATCACCATGGCGCAGCCGAGGCCGCGGCAGAGTCGCGCGTTGGCCATCGACACCGCGGGCAGCGTGAAATCGATCGCGACCTGTGCACCGGCGAGAGCAACGGCGGCATCGTCCTCCACAGCCACCGCCATGGAGGCAACGCCGGAGAAGACGCCCGCATCCTGTCCGACCGCCATATCACCCGGCGCGGCGAGCGCACCCGTCAGCCGAAAATCAGTGCTCGCGAGCACCAGTGGCACGATTGAGCGGCCCATGCGCCCGGAGGCACCGAGCATCGCGACATTCAAGGGCTGCGCCATGAGCGGTCACTCCCCGAGGCTGGTAAAGAAGCGCTTCACGCCGTCGAGCCAGGATTCCTCGCGCGGATGGTGGTGCTTGGAGTCCTTCTGCAGCGATTCGTCGAACTTCTGCAGCAGATCCTTCTGCTCGCGCGACAGGTGCACCGGCGTTTCGATGACCACCCGGCAGAACAGGTCACCCGTCGGGCCACCGCGCACCGGCTTGATCCCTTTTTCGCGCAGGCGGAAGACCCGCCCGGACTGCGTTTCGGCCGGCACCTTGATGGTGACTTCGCCATCGAGCGTCGGCACTTCGATCGATCCGCCGAGAGCGGCTGTCCTGAACGTGATCGGCAATTCGCAGGACAGGTGACTGCCGTCCCGCTCGAAGATCGCGTGCTGCCGGACACGGATCTCGACGTACAGGTCGCCCGCAGGACCACCATTGCGTCCGGCCTCGCCCTCGCTGCCAAGACGAATGCGATCGCTGGTGTCGACACCGGCCGGCACCTTTACGGCGAGCGTCTTCTGCCGGCGCACGCGGCCCTGGCCGCGGCACTTGCCACAAGGATCGCTCACGACCTGGCCGCGCCCCTGGCAACGCGGGCACGTCTGCTGAACCGTGAAGAAACCCTGCTGCATGCGGACCTGACCCGCACCCTGGCAGGTCGTGCAGTTCGTCGGCTTCGATCCCTTGGAGGATCCGGTGCCCTTGCATTCGTCGCACTCGCCGAGCGTCGTGAAATCGATGTTTACGGTGTCGCCGAGGACAGCCTGCTCGAGGTCGAGCTCGAGCTCGTAGCGCAGGTCCGCGCCGCGGAAGACCTGGGAGCGGCCGCGGCGACCGGCGCCGAAGATGTCGCCGAACACGTCGCCGAAGATGTCGCCGAAAGCATCTCGCGGATCGAAACCCTGGCCACCGCCGGGCCCGCCGCGCGCAGCCGCATCGACGCCGGCGTGGCCGAACTGATCGTACGCCGCGCGTTTCTGCGCGTCGGAAAGAACCTCGTAGGCCTCCTTCGCTTCCTTGAACTTGCCCTCGGACCCGTCGTCGTCCGGGTTGCGATCCGGATGGTGCTTCATCGCCAGGCGACGATAGGCCTTCTTGATTTCGGCCTCGGTCGCCGTCCGCGACAGCTCCAGGACCTCGTAATAATCGCGCTTCGCCATGCGGTCTTCAGCCCGTTCCGGAATGCAGCAACGCCGCGGGCGTTGCGGCCCGCGGCGATGTGGATCGTCGCTTCATCATAACGACTGGCGCCGTTACGCGTGGTATCCGATCAGTCTTTGCGGCCCTTGTCCTTGTCGACCTCTTCGAACTCGGCGTCGAGCACTTCGCCCTTGTCGCCCGCGCCGCCCGGCTGCGTGCCGCTGCCGGCCGCGCCCGCCTCGCCACCCGGTGCGCCCGGCTGCGCGGCATAGGCCTGTTGCGCAATCGACGCGGAAGCCTCGGCCAGCGCCGCCGCTTTCTTCTCGATCACTTCCTTGTCGTCGCCCTTGATCACGGACTTGAGATCCGAGATCGCGGACTCGGCTTTGGCGCGATCGGCCGCCGACACCTTGTCGCCGAGATCCTTGAGGGCTTTCTCGGTGGCGTGCAGCAGGCCGTCGGCGCGGTTGCGCGTATCGGCCAGCTCGCGGAACTTCTTGTCCTCTTCCGCGTGCGCTTCCGCATCGCGGACCATGCGCTTGATCTCGTCCTCGGTGAGGCCGCTCGAGGCCTTGATGACGATCTTCTGTTCCTTGCCGGTAGCCTTGTCCTTCGCGCCGACGTTGAGGATGCCGTTGGCGTCGATGTCGAACGTGACCTCGACCTGCGGCATGCCGCGCGGCGCCGGGGGGATGTCGGACAGGTCGAACCGGCCGAGCGACTTGTTGTCGGTCGCGCGGTCGCGCTCGCCCTGCAGGACGTGAATGGTCACCGCGGTCTGGTTGTCGTCCGCGGTCGAGAACACCTGCGTCGCCTTGGTCGGAATCGTGGTGTTCTTCTCGATGAGCTTGGTCAGCACTCCGCCGAGCGTCTCGATGCCGAGCGACAGCGGCGTGACGTCGAGCAGCAGCACGTCCTTGACCTCGCCGGTCAGCACGCCGGCCTGGACCGCCGCACCCACCGCCACGGCTTCGTCCGGATTGACGTCCTTGCGCGGCTCCTTGCCGAAGAAGTCCTTCACGAACTTCTGCACCAGCGGCATGCGGGTCTGGCCGCCGACGAGGATGACCTCGGCCACTTCATTGATCGACAGGCCGGAATCCTTCAGCGCGATGCGGCACGGCTCGATCGTCTTCTGCACGAGCTCTTCGACCAGCGACTCGAGCTTGGCGCGCGTGAGCTTCATCGCGAGGTGCTTCGGGCCCGCGGCGTCCGCCGTGATGTACGGCAGGTTCACTTCGGTCTGCTGGCTCGACGACAGCTCGATCTTCGCCTTCTCCGACGCTTCCTTAAGACGCTGCATGGCGAGCGGATCGCGCCGCACGTCCACGCCGCTTTCCTTGAGGAACTCGGCCGCGAGGTAGTCGATGATGCGCTTGTCGAAGTCCTCGCCGCCGAGGAACGTGTCGCCGTTGGTGGCGAGCACTTCGAACTGGCGCTCGCCGTCGACGTCCGCGAATTCAATGATCGACACGTCGAACGTGCCGCCGCCGAGGTCATACACGGCCACCTTGCGGTCGCCGCCGGCCTTGTCGAGCCCGTACGCCAGGGCAGCCGCTGTTGGCTCGTTGATGATGCGCTTGACGTTGAGGCCCGCGATGCGGCCGGCGTCCTTGGTCGCCTGGCGCTGCTGGTCGTTGAAGTACGCGGGCACCGTGATCACGGCCTCGGTCACCGGCTCGCCGAGGTAGTCCTCGGCGGTCTTCTTCATCTTCATCAGCACGCGCGCCGAAATCTCGGGCGGCGCCATCTGCTTGCCGTGCACTTCGACCCACGCGTCGCCGTTGTCGGCCTTGACGATGTGGTACGGGACCATGCCCACGTCCTTCTGCACGACCGAGTCTTCGTACTTGCGGCCGATCAGGCGCTTGATCGCGTAGAGGGTGTTCTGCGGGTTGGTGACGGCCTGCCGCTTGGCGGACTGGCCGACGAGCACCTCGTCGTCCTTGGTGAAGGCGACGATGGAGGGGGTGGTGCGATCACCCTCGCTGTTCTCGATCACGCGGGGCTTGCCGCCGTCCATGATCGCGACGCAGGAGTTGGTGGTGCCGAGGTCGATGCCGATGACTTTTGCCATGGAAGTACTGCTCCGCAGAGTCGGTTGGTGTCGTTGCTGGCTAAGGTGGGGGTCCGGGGGCCGGATTCAAGTCAGGACGCGGCTTCCGGGGCTCGCGCGATGACGACCCGGGCCGGCCGCAACAGCCGCCCGTTGAGGGAATAGCCCTTCTGGACGACCGCCAGGACCGTTCCAGGCGCCTGGTCCGCCGTGGGCTGGGTGACCATGGCTTCGTGGAATTCGGGGTTGAACGGCTGGCCGGCCGGGTCGATGGCGCTGAGACCCGCCTTCTCGAAGGCCTTGTTGAGCAGGCGCAAGGTGGCGTCCATGCCTTCGACGAGCTTGCCTGCGTCCACCCCGGGGCCGGCGGCAATACCGAGTTCGAGGCTGTCGCGGACCTCGAGCAGGTCGCCGGCGAACCGCTCGACCGCAAACCGCTGGGCGGCGTCGAGATCGCGCTGGGCACGCTTGCGGGCGTTGTCGTTCTCGGCCAGGGCGCGCAGGTAAGTGTCCCGGTGTTCCTGGGCTTTGGCCTGCGCGGCCGCCAGCTCACCCGACAGACGCTCGATGTCGGCCTGCAGCACCGCCAGCGGGTCGGCAGGGGCTTCGGGATCGACGCCCGGGGGCTCGGGGTCGTTTCGGGGGTCCATGCTCATGTCACCTTGCCTGATGCGATGAAAGACCGTTGGGCGGGCCCGGCGCGGGCCACCCATCGATCGCCAGCGTGGTTATCGGGGCTAACGGCGGGAATTCAAGGCGGCGCCCAGCAACCGGGCCGTCACGTCCACGATCGGGATGATCCGGTCGTAGGCCATGCGCGTCGGCCCGATCACCCCGAGGACACCCACGGTTTCGTTGTCGAGGGTGTAAGGGGCGGTGACGAGGCTGCAGTCGTCGAGGATCTGGTACCCCGACTCCTGGCCGATGAAGATCTGCACGCCCTCGGCGCCGAGGCTCTGGTCCAGCAGGTGCAGGATGTCGCGCTTGGACGTGAACGCATCGAACAGCCGGCGCAGCTTCTCGACGTTCGAGAGCTCCGCGAACTCCATCAGGTTCGTCTCGCCGGCAATCACGTACTCGTGCTCGCCCTGGTTGCCCGGCTCACCCACGACCTGCTGGGCGACCTTGATGGCGTCGAGCATCAGCTGATTGAGCGTGGCGCTGGTCTGGGCAAGCTCCGCCACGATGTCGGAGCGGATCTGCGACAGCTCCTTACCGCCGAACTGCTGGTTGAGGAAGTTTGCCGCGCGGCGCAGCTCCTCGGCGTTGTAGTGCCGCTCGAGCTGCACGATGCGGTTCTGCACGTCCCGGCCGTTCACGACCATCACCACCAGCACGCGCTCGTCGGACAGCGGCAGGAACTCGATCTGGCTCAGCGACTGATGCGGCTGGCGCGGAATGGTGACGACGCCGGCGAGGTGCGTGAGCGACGACAGCACCTGGGACGCCACCGAGACCAGCGCCTTCGGGTCACGGCCTTCCTCGTCGTCGAGGCGGCGGCGCAGTTCGTCCATCACGTTGTCGATCGACCCCTGCTGGCGCTGGCGCAGCAGCGTATCGACGAAGAAGCGGTACCCTTTGTCCGTCGGCACCCGCCCTGCAGAGGTGTGCGGAGAGGTGACGAAACCGTATTCCTCGAGATCCGCCATGACGTTGCGGACGGTGGCCGAGCTCAGCTGCAACCCGGAGTCGCGCGTCAGCGACCGCGAGCCCACCGGCTGGCCTTCGCGGATATAGCTCTCCACCAGCACCCGCAGCAGGTGCTGGGCACGATCGTTGAGGACGTCTTCCGGGGAATCGGCCATACAGATTCGACCAACGTGCGGAACCAGTGATTCACGTCCAGGCAACCGCAAACCTAGCGTGGCCATTTCTCCCAAGTCAAGGCGGCGATTTCCAGGGCATCCGCCCCGCAATGCCGCTGGCCCGTGACGATGCGTGCGTGCTAAAAGGCGGGGCACCCATGAGCAACCTCGCTGCCGATCGCAGATGCGTCGCCTTGACCGGGCGCGCGGCCGAGCCGCGCGTCGGCGAGGCCATACGCGCACTCGTCCACCACCTGCTTGCCCAAGGCTATCAGGTCCGGGCCGTTGCCGATGACGTAGTCGACCTCGGGCTCGGCGCAATCGAACGGGTGACCGAGGCCGAACTGACCATTGGCGCGGAACTGCTGGTGGCCGTCGGCGGCGATGGCACCATGCTCCACGCCGCCCGCATGGCGGCCGTCGCCGACGTGCCCGTCCTTGGCGTCAATCGCGGCCGGCTCGGCTTCCTGGCAGACGTCGGGCCGGAGCACATGCTCGAGCGCGTGGACGACGCACTTGCGGGCCGCTGCCAGCACGAGCGGCGCATGCTCCTCAGCGCCACCGTCCCGGCCCATGGCAAGCCCGTCAGTGCGCTGGCGCTGAACGACGTCGTCGTCGCCAAGCGCGAGACCGGCCGCATGGTGGACGTGCGCACCTGGGTGGACGGTGCCTACGTGAACACTCACAGCGGCGACGGCTTCATCATCGCCACGTCCACCGGTTCGACCGCCTATGCGCTGTCGTGCAGCGGGCCGATCGTGCACCCGAACCTGGACGCGCTCGTGCTGGTGCCGATCTGCCCGCACACGCTATCCGACCGGCCGATCGTCGTGGCTGGCAGCAGCGTGATCGAACTCGAGCTGTCGGACCGCTTCGAGTCCCGCGCCCAGGTCGTCTGTGACGGCATCGTGCTGTGCGATTTCGAGCCCGGCGTGCGCCTGCGCATCGAGCGCGCGGAAGTGAGCGCGACCCTGCTCCACCCGCCGGGCCACGACTACTACCGCATCCTGCGCTCGAAGCTGCACTGGGGCCGGGGGACGCGCGACGGACAGCCGCCGGGAGCCTGAGGCGCCGCATGCTGACGCACCTGCAGATTCGCGACTTCGCGATCGTCGAATCCGTCGAACTGGAACTCAGTCGCGGCTTCACGACCCTGACCGGCGAGACCGGCGCCGGCAAATCCATCCTGGTCGATGCGCTACTGCTCGCGGTCGGCGGCCGCGCCGACAGCGGAGCCGTGCGCCACGGTGCCGAGCGTGCCGAAGTGAGCGCAACCTTCGACGTCGCTCGCAACGCTGCGGTGGCCGCCTGGCTCGAGGAGCAATCGCTCGCCCAGGAGGGTGAATGCGTGCTGCGCCGGGTCATCGGCACGGACGGTCGCAGTCGCGCCTACGTCAACGGACAGACCATGCCGCTGCAATCGATGCGCACGCTCGGCGAACTGCTCGTCGACATCCACGGGCAACTCGAATTCCAGTCGCTGTCGCGACGCAGTTACCAGCGCGAGCTGATCGACGGCAGCGGCGAGCTTGCGCCGCTCGCCACCACTGTCCGCGATGCGCACCGCGCATGGCGCGCGATCGACGCGGAGCGCACTGAATTCGAGCAACGGTCGCGTGACCGCGATCACCGTCTCGAACTGCTGCGCCATTACCTCAGGGAACTGGAGACGCTCGAGCCAAAGGCGGGCGAAACGGAGTCGCTCGGGGAGGAGCGCAAGCGGATGGCGAGCCTCGGGCGGCTGGCCGAGGGTACGGCCCAGGTCGAATCGCTGCTTGCCGGGGACGGCGGCGGGGCCAGCACCGCCCTCGCCCGGGCGCAGTCGATCCTGCGGCAACTTACGGCACTTGATGCGGAACTCGGCGACACCGAACGGTTACTCGATGACGCCGCGATTACCTGTCGCGAAGCGCTGGCCGGCCTGCGCCGCTACTCGAGCGCGCTCGAGGCCGACCCGGCGCGGCAGGAGTGGCTTGAGAACCGCCTCGCGGCGCTGGAGGCTGCAGCGCGTAAACACCGCGTCGAGATCGGCGACCTGCCGGCCCTGCGGGACAAGCTGTCGGCGGAGCTGACGGCCCTCGAGACCGCGGCGGTGAGCCAGGCCGCCCTCGAGCGACGGCTGGCCGCGGCGCGCGATCGCTATGCGCGGGAGGCGCAGCGCCTGACGGCCGCCCGCCAGGCCGCCGCTCGCGCGCTCGATGCAAAAGTGACGGCGCTCATGCAAGGCCTCGGGATGGCCGGGGGCGTGTTCGCGACACGGGTCGAACCACACGAGCCACTGGAGTTCTCGGACAAAGGCAACGACGAGGTGGAATTCCTGGTCAGCGCAAACCCGGGCCAGCCCCCGCGCCCCCTCGCAAAGGTGGCCTCGGGCGGCGAACTCTCACGCATCAGTCTTGCGCTGCAAGTGGCGGCGCTCGAGGCGGCGCACCTGCCCTGCCTCGTTTTCGACGAAGTGGACGCGGGCGTCGGCGGCGCCGTCGCGGAAATGGTCGGCCGGCAACTGCGCGCGCTGGCTGCCTCCGGCCAGGTGCTCTGCGTGACGCACTTGCCGCAAGTGGCTGCGCAATCGGATCACCAGGTGCGCGTATCGAAGTTCACGACGAGCGGAACCACGCGCACGCGGATCGAGGCGCTCGACGCGGCGGCACGTGTGGAGGAAATCGCGCGGATGCTGGGCGGTGCCAGCATCACGGAGCGCACTCGCGAGCACGCGCGGGAGATGCTGGAATCGGTTCAGCTGCGTCAGGGGCGCGCCGGCGAACCCGCGGTCAAGACCGCTTCGGTCGATAAGGGCAAGACTCGCGCGCGCACCGGCCGTGCAGGGTAAGCGCGTGATCGGTGATCTCGAAGCCCAGCCGGTCCGCAACCGCGCGCTGCCGCTCCTCAATACCCTCGTCCGAGAACTCTTCGACCCGGCCGCAGTCTATGCAGACGATATGGTCGTGGTGCGTACCCTCGTTCAATTCGAAAACGGCCGTGCCACCTTCAAAGTGATGACGGGTCACGAGTCCGGCCGATTCGAACTGAGTCAGCACGCGATAGACGGTGGCGAGGCCAATGTCCTCGTGCATTTCAAGCAGGCGCCGATAGACGTCCTCGGCGCTCATGTGTCGCGCCTGGGCATTCGCGAGGATCTCGAGAATTTTCACGCGCGGCACGGTGATCTTGAGACCAGCCCGACGGAGATGTGATGGTTCCACGGAGTGACTGTCCCTGTAGAGTGACCCGCGCCCGGGCGCGGTTGCGGTATGATTCGGCGCCATTATCACCGGCACCGGCCGGCAACTCCATACAGATGAATCCCGCCAGAATCGTGATTGCCACGCATCGCTCGCTGTCGGTCCTGGTGCTGCTCGGCGCCCTGCTCCACCTGGCGGCCGGCTGCGTTTACCGGCCGAACATCCAGCAGGGCAACCTGCTCAAGACGACGGACATCGACCAGATCACCATTGGCATGACCCGCAGTCAGGTGCGCTACCTGCTTGGCACGCCGATGGTCGCCGACCCTTTTCACCCGGATCGCTGGGACTACGTCTACACGCTCAGGCGCGGCCGCGAGCGCCACGTCGATCGCGCGCATTTCGTGGTGCATTTCGAGGCCGACAAGGTCAGCAAGGTCGAGAAGCCCGAACTTCCGCAGCCGACCGAAATCGAGAAAATGAAGGCAGGAAACGCCAAGGACGCTGGTCCGGCGCCGGCGAGTGAGCCGCCGTCCCCGCCTTCGGTCCACCAGCCGCAACCGGATGCTCCCGGCCCGGGCGGCACCTGAGTCAGGCCGGAGGCCCGCGCGGGCCTCAGCGACTGCGCTTGCGGCCGGTAGACCCGCCTTGTGCTGCCAGACGCCGACGCCTTGCGCGCAGATCGTCCGACAGGGGACGATAAATCTCCACGCGATCCCCGGCCTTCAGCACCTGGGACGATTCCACCAGTTTCCCGTAGATACCGATGTCGAGGGGTCGCCCCGCGAGTTCCGGAGCGTTGGCGAGAATGCCGGACGCCTGGATGGCCTGCAGAGCCGTCATGCCCTTGCCCAGCGGCAGCTCGATCACACGCTGGCAGTCGGGAAGCACGTAGGCCACTTCGACCCGCGCGCCCTTACGCTCCCGTGCCATGGACCTGCCTCGCCCGGGCGATGAAGGCGTCGATCAACTGCCCGCAGCTCTGCTCGAACGCCTTGCCGAACAGCAAGGACACGACCGGGTTGGCGAACTCGAAGCGCATGCCGAGTTCGACGCGCGTGCCGGCTGCGCCGATGGCCGTGAATGCCCAGCGCCCTTCGAGCAGCCGGAACGGCCCCTCCACGAGTTGCAGCGTCATCCAGTGCGGCCGCTCCATGACGTTGCGAGTGGTGAAGCGCTCGCGCACGCCGGCGCGCTGCATTTCCATGCTGGCCAGCAGGTCGCGCTCGGACTTCTCGTGCACCTCGGCCGCTGCGACCCAGGGCAGGAATTGCGGGTAGTGCTCGACGTCGACCACGAGGTCGAACATCTGTTCGGGGCTGAACGTGACGAGCGCGCTGCGCTGGATTTCGCGAATGGCCATGAGCCTCGGCTCTGTAACCGGGCGCAAGTGTATGCGGGACGGCTAGAATGCGCGACCGGCGACGCTGAACCGACATGGCCTCACCCAGCAAGCAAAAGGACGCTCCCAACTCCGTGATCGCGCTCAACAAGCGCGCTCGCCACGAGTATTTCATCGAGGAAAACTTCGAGGCGGGGATGGTTCTGCAGGGCTGGGAGGTGAAGAGCATGCGCGCGGGCAAGGCGCAGATCACCGAGGGCTACGTGCTGATCAAGGACGGCGAGGCCTGGCTGATCGGTGCGCACATCTCGCCCCTGCGCACGACTTCGACGCACGTGGTCGCGGATCCGACTCGCACCCGCAAGCTGCTGCTGAACCGCCGTGAACTCGATCGGCTGGTCGGCGCCGTGGAGCGCAAGGGGCATACCGTGGTGCCCCTCAAGCTGTATTGGCTGAAGGGCAAGGCCAAGCTCGAGATCGGGCTGGCCAAGGGCAAGCAGAGCCACGACAAGCGCGCGACGGAGAAGGATCGTGACTGGCAGCGCGAGAAATCGCGGCTGATGAAGGTCCGGTAGAGAACCCTCACCCCTCGCGGCTGCGCCGCTCGTGCCCTGTCCCGTTCATGACGGGAGAGGGCCTTGCACGACGTATCCCGGCTTTGCGGGAGAGGTCGGCCGCAGGCCGGGTGAGGGCAATCCTTGCATTGCCGCGCCCGGCCCCTACACTAGGGCTGTCCATCTGGGGGCGACCGGTTTCGACGTGGGTCGCGAAACTCCATGTGCATGCCGAGGTGCAAGGTTCCTCGTTAAACCGCTTGCAAACAACTAGTTGCCAACGAAGACAACTACGCTCTGGCGGCTTAACCCCGCCTAACCCTCGACTGGCGTGTGCTTGTGCATCCAGACCCGAGGGACGCGCTCACAAGCTCGCGGGTCCAGTGTGCTGAGGGCTGGCTCGCTAAAACGATCCTGAGCTGGTCGTGCGTCTTCCCTGCCGCTTGGGTAGCGACCGACGAGAAACAAAAAGACGGCTAAGCATGTAGGTCCTGGAACGTAGGGCTTGCGGACGCGGGTTCGATCAACGATGGGTCGCCTTCACCCGTGAGGGTGAAGTGACAACGGGGCTCACATCGGTGAAGCCTGACGTGCCGATGATGGCGGCACGAGGTAACGCCGAGGGGTAGGAAGAGGGCCAACCTCAGGCCTGCCCTGTAGAGACTCATAGACCGGCTGAACTGACCGCAGTGGAGCCGGCACTAGGATTCGGGTTTCACCCCCTCTGCCAATTGCGGTAGAGGACCGGGGTGAGGGCTCGAATAAGACGCCCCGCCCCCGGCAGTACGGCCGGGGTGAAGGCATAGTCCAGCCTGTCTCGGAAGAGGCAGAACAGCTGTCCCGCCGCCTCCACCATCAACAGACCCCCGGCCATGAGGCCGGGGGGTTTCTGTTCCCCTCGTCGGGTCAAATGGCACAGGCGGCCATCGGAAACGCCCACATCTCCAGATCTCCGGTGTTCAGGCGCTCGAGCCTTGTGTCGAACACGCTCTCGTAGAACTTTCTCGCGCGAGCCATCTCCTGCACGTAGATCTCGAACCAGCGGATCGGATTGCCGTTCACCATGACACCTCTGCTCCTGTATGGGCCATCGGCACGTGGAAGACTGCGCCTGAGCCAGGCCCCGAACCGATTGCCATGCCGCACACCTACCCGACGCTCGGGCGGGGCTACGGGCGAGCTGCGTCGACTTCGACGGGCGTGCCGTTCAGCACGGCGTTACCCGTCAGGACGTCGATGAGTTGATCATCGACCACGTCATTGATGCTGACGCCAGCGTGGGCTTCGGCCACGGCCAGGCGGATGCCGCGTCGATCATGGCCCCAGCCGTGCGGCAGGCTGACGACCCCGGGCAGCATGTCCTCGGTCAGTTCTGCGACCACCTTGACCTCGCCCACACGCGAACGGAGCTGCACCGTCGCGCCGTCCTCGACGCCGCGCGCGCGGGCATCCTCGGGATGCATCATCAGCGTGCAGCGCGGCTTGCCTTTCACGAGCCGCTGGCTGTTGTGCAACCAGGAGTTGTTGCTGCGCACGTGACGCCGGCCGATGAGCACCATGGCGGGAGCGGCAGACCGCAAGGCGAGCGCGGCCCGTTGCAGATCCTTCAGGTACATCTCTGGCGCGAGGTGCAGGCGCCGGTCGGGCGTGGCGAGCCTTTTCAAGAGGCATGGCTGGAGCGGACCGAGATCGACCCCATTGGGTGACGCGGCCAGTGTTGCAACATCGAGTCCGTGCGGCACGCGATCCGGTGCCTCGAGCAGGTTGCGCATGGCGGACATGCCGGGCAGTGACGCCAGCATGCGGATCGCGCCGCGATTCGGAGCGCCGTACTTGCCCGTCTTCAGCATCCAGTCGAGCGTGCCATCGGGACCCAGCCGTCGTGTCAGCCAGCCTTTCGCCTGCGCCGCGACGCGCTGCGAGCCGGGCGCAGTGCCGAGCCTCAGGGTGAGTTCTGCCAGGATCTCGTGATCGTGCAGCGCGCCGGGCGGCTTCTCGAACAGCGCGGGCGAAAACTTTGCGACGTTACGCACCGCAAAGCCGCTGAGCGCGATGTCGTAATGGCTGCGCTCGAGCGGACTCGTCGGCGGCAGGATCAGGTGGGCATGCCGCGTCGTCTCGTTCAGGTAGATGTCCACCGACACCATGAAATCAAGCGTCTCGAGCGCGCGATCGAGCTGCCGCCCGTTCGGCGTAGAGAGCACCGGATTACCGGCGAAGGTAATGAGCGCCCGCACCTGACCGGCCCCCGGCGTCGCGATTTCCTCGGCCAACGCCGCCACCGGCAATTCGTTCGAGAACTCCGGCAGGCCGCGCACCCTGGAGCGGAACCTGCCGTAGTGTCCTCGCGAACCGTAGGCGCGAGTCAGATCCACGGCCGGTTCGGCGAACATCATGCCGCCCTCGCGATCGAGGTGGCCGGTCACGGCGTTGAGGCAGTACACCAGCCAGAGCGTGAGACCGCCAAACTCCTGCGTGCAGGCCCCGACCCGCCCGTAGACGAGCGCGCGCGGTTCGGCAGCAATTGCGCGTGCGAGTTCTGCGATACGCTCGTACGCGATGCCGGTGCGAGCGGCAAGCTGGCGCGGCTCGAAGCCGAGCACTGCGTCGCGCAGTTCATCGAGACCGTCCGCGTGCGGGCCGAGATGCGCCATGTCAACCTTGCTCGACGCGAAGACCTCGTGCAGCAGCGCCAGCAGCAGGAACACGTCGGTGCCCGGCCGGATGGCGAGGTATTCATCGGCTACGGCTGCCGACTCGGTGCGCCGCGGGTCGATCACGACGAAACGCCCGCCGCGCCTCTGCAGCGCCGCGACGCGCTTCTCGAACCCCGGCGCGCCCATGATCGAACCACCGGAAGCGACCGGATTGCCGCCGATGCAGACGAAGAGCTGCGTGCGATCGACATCCGGCACCGGCATCAGGAACTGGTGCCCGAACATGGCCCACGACGCCACCATGTGCGGCAACTGGTCCACGCTGCTCGCGGAATAGAGATTATGGGTGCGGACAGCCCGGATGAAGTTTCCGACCGTGAGCATCGCGCCCAGGTTGTGGACCGTGGGATTGCCCACGTAGAGAGCGACCGCATCGTTGCCATGCTGCGCGCGAACCTCGCCGATCCTGCGCTCGATCGTCTCGAAGGCTTCGCCCCAGGAGATTTCTTCCCAACCAGTCGCCGTGCGGCGCAGGGGCTGGCGGAGCCGATCAGGATCGGTATGGAGATCCTTGAGAGCCACTGCCTTCGGGCAGATGTGCCCGTGGCTCAGGATGTCATCAGGATTGGGCTTGATGGAGAGCACCTGACCATCACGGTGCTCGACGAGGACCCCGCACATCGCCTCGCAGATGGAACAGGTCTGGTGCTGGATCCGTGTCTCGCCCATGGCTCTCACCCCTGCGAGCCGCAACCGCTGGCCGCTACCGGCGGCGGCGGCGCGCCCAGCCGAGCCCGCCGATCAACAGCAGCGCGACCGGACCGGTCGCTCCACTACCGTAGCTGTTGCTCTTTTTCTGCCCGCACTTGGTATTGCCTGCGACCGTGTCCCCGGCGGAGCTGTAGCGGAAGATCGTGCCGGAGCCGCACTTGCCGCCGCTGCCCGTCGTGCCCACGAATACGGTGTTGCTCAATTGCAGCAGCCGGCCCGCCGGCGCAATGCCATTGGTGTTGTCGAAACTGTGCAGTTTCGTGAAACCGGTGCCATCGCGCGCGATTGAGAAAATCGTGCCAAGGGTGGATGCCGTGCCGGCCGAGTTGGTGCCGCCGGCGCGCGTGGTGCCGTAGAGCTTCCCGTCGCTGAAAATGGCCAGTTCCGCCACCGGGCCCGAGCCGTCGTTGCCGTCGAAACTGTGCAAGACCGTGAACGTCGCACCATCGGGCGAAATACTGAAAATCGCGCCATTGCCCGAGGTGCCCCCCTGGCTCGCGACGCTATAGAAAAAGCCGTCCGGGCCAGCGGTCAAGCCGGCAATCGGCGTCGCTCCGTCCACGTTCTTGAGCAGACCCGTGGTTGCGTCGGCGGTGGTCGCCGTGAAGGCATGGAGGACCTGGAAACCCGTGCCGTCGAAGTTGATGCGAAACACCGTGCCGCGGCCGTTGGTTCCGCCAAACGAAGCCGTGCCGTAGAACTTGCCGTCGGCCCCCTCGACCAACGGCCCGACCGGCGAGATGCCCTCGACATTCACGATCGGCACGGCACCCGTTGCCGACGTGATGGCACTGAACGCATGCAGCAGCCGGAATCCCGTGCCGTCGCGCGCGATGCGGAAGATCGCTCCCGTGCCATCGGGACCGCCCGCCTGCGTAGTGCCGTAGAAGTTGCCGTCGCTGCCTTCGATCAGCTCGGCCTCCGGATACGCGCCGTCCGTGTTCTTCGGCAACGAGGCAATGTTGGCCGAAGTAAACGCGGCAAAGCGGTAGAGCGTTGCGAAACCCGTGCCGTCCTGCTTGACAGTGAAGATCGTGCCGGTGGTGTCGAGGGTGCCCGGCTTCCCGAACTTGGTGGTGCCGTACAACTTGCTGTCGCTGGCCAGCAGGAGTCCAGCCTGCGGCGCGATGCCGTCGACATCGGTCAACTGGTAGAGGGTGGTGACGGAACTGCCGTCCACGGTCGAGCGATAGATCAGGCCGCCGGTCACTGCAGTCGACGTGGACGCCGTGCCGTACAGCGCCCCGTCGGAACCCTGGACGAGGTTACCGGCCGGCACCGAGGCGCTGAACGCTACGACGGTCGATACCGCCGGCGTCGTCTGCGCGGCCGCCACGAGGGGCGCCGCGGCGAGCACGAGCAGCGGCAGTAACAGGAACGGGCGCGCCGTAACGGCGGCCAGGGAACGCTTCGACGACATGTGCGGCAGATACTCCAGGGTTTCCGGCTGGCTCACCAGGCGGTATGGGCTGCGAATTGTGCCGGATTCCGCCGCCCGACGCATGAAGTCCGCCATGGGCGCACCGGACCGCTAAAATGCGCCCCCCCCCCGCACCCTGCCGCGAACGCCACGTTGATCCAGCTTCGACACATGACCCTTGCCCGAGGTTCCCGGCGCCTGATCGAGGACGCCTCGGTACAGATGCACGCCGGCTGGCGGGTAGGCGTGGTTGGTGCAAACGGCAGCGGCAAGTCGAGCCTGTTCGCGCTGCTGCGTGGCGAACTGCACACCGAGGCAGGTGACTGCGAAGTGCCGCGCGACTGGCGAATCGCCTCCGTGGCCCAGGAGACACCGCCCCTGTCGCGGCCCGCCGGCGAATTCGTGCTGGACGGCGACCAGGAATTGCGCTCGGTGGAACGAGCCATGGAGGCTGCTGATCGGGCGCATGACGGCCACGCACTGGCCGAACTGCATGCGCGGCTGGAGGCGATCGATGGCTACGCGGCCCCCGCACGCGCGGCAGGCCTGCTCGCCGGCCTCGGATTTTCGACGACCGACCTCGACAGGCCGGTGGCCGACTTCTCCGGCGGCTGGCGCATGCGCCTCAATCTCGGCCAGGCGCTGTTGAGCCGGGCCGACCTGCTGCTGCTCGACGAGCCCACCAACCACCTGGACCTGGACGCGGTCGTGTGGCTCGAGCGCTGGCTCGCGAACTACCGCGGCACATTGCTGCTCGTTTCGCACGATCGTGACTTTCTCGACGCCGCGGTGACTCACGTCGCGCACCTGGAGCACGCGACGTTGACCCTGTACACGGGCAACTACTCGTCGTTCGAGGAACAGCTGGCCGCGCGCCTCGCGGTCCAGCAGGCGATGTACGAAAAGCAGCAGCGCGAAATCGCGCACATGACGCAGTTCGTCGAGCGGTTCCGCGCCAAGGCGTCGAAGGCGCGGCAGGCCCAGAGCCGGCTGAAGGCGCTGGATCGCCTCGAGCACATCGCCGCTGCGCACGTCGACACGCCGTTCGACTTCGAATTCCCGACGCCGGACCGGGCGCCGGACCCGCTGCTGACACTTGAAGACGCGACCGCCGGTTATCCGGGCCGTCCCGTTCTCAATGACCTGCAGCTTTCACTGCGACCCGGCGCGCGCCTCGGCCTGCTCGGGCCGAATGGCGCGGGCAAGTCGACGCTGATCAAGGCTCTGGCCGGATCGGCGCCCCTCCTGGCAGGCCGCCGGGTGGCGGGTCATGGGCTCGAGGTCGGCTACTTCGCCCAGCACCAGGTGGAGCAACTGCAGGGCGATGAGTCTCCCCTGCGGCACCTGTTGCGCGACGAACCGAAGGCCCGCGAGCAGGATCTGCGCAACTATCTCGGCGGCTTCGATTTCCGCGGCGACAGGGCGGACGCGCCGGTCGCGCCCTTCTCAGGCGGCGAGAAGTCCCGGCTCGCACTCGCGCTGCTGGTGCGCCGCCGCCCGAACCTGCTGCTGCTCGACGAGCCCACCAACCACCTCGACCTCGAAATGCGCCATGCGTTGACCCGGGCACTGGCAGGTTACGACGGCAGCCTGGTGCTGGTGTCGCACGATCGCGCGCTGCTGCGCACGGTGTGCGACGGCTTCCTGCTGGTCTGCGACGGCCGCGCGGCCCCGTTCGACGGCGATATCGACGATTACCTGCGCTGGCTCAGCGCGCGTCGCGAGACCGCCGCCGTCGACGCCACCGACGCGGCGCTCGCCGTGGACCGCGAGGCACGTCGCGCGAACCGCCAGAGCGCGGCAGCGCAGCGGCAGCAGCGTCTCGCGCGGCGACGACCGCTCGTCAAGGAGTCGGCGCAACTCGAGGCACGCATCGCCAGACTCGACGCCGAACAGAAGACACTGGAAGCGAAACTGGCCGACCCGCGGTTCTACTCGAGCGGACAGGCCGGCGAAATCCAGGCGGCGAGCCGCCGCTGCGGCGAACTCGCATCCCTCATCGCCGCCGACGAGGAGCGCTGGCTCGAAGTGCACGCCGCACTGGAGTCGATTGGCGCAGCGTGAGCCGTCCGCCGTGCAGCGGACGGACCGGCCCGAACTTTCAGCCGGCCCGGTCGGACAGCGACGTCAGGATGCCGGCCAGGATGCGATTCGGCGTCGGTGGGCAACCTGGCACGGCCACGTCCACCGGGATGATGTTCGAGACACGGCCGCAGCTTGCGTAGCTCTCCCCGAAGACGCCGCCGGTGCAACCGCAGTCACCGATCGC
>Ga0315286_10000677_pt1 | contig 29341 bp, 43 predicted proteins | sample YL17G10_0_MG_FD_205038 | JGI IMG/M metagenome (GOLD analysis project Ga0315286, IMG submission 205038) | Sediment microbial communities from Yellowstone Lake, YNP, Wyoming, USA - YL17G10_0 | ecosystem: Environmental > Aquatic > Freshwater > Lake > Sediment | place: USA: Wyoming | collected... | reverse complement strand
ATAAACTGTATACCAATTTTCTTTGATGATATTTTCAAATTTAGCAATAACTTCAACACTGTTTTTTGTATAAACTTCTATAGAAGGATAATTAATTGAATAATTTGCAAGCCAAGAATATCCTCCGCTATCTAGCTCTGAAGTTAAATTATCTAGTTCAGATTGCAAAGATGTTTTTTCATCAGAAGTTAAAGCAGGAACAATAACAACTAAGCTAATTAGTGAAGCTATTACAATTAATATAATCCCAATTATCCTGCTTTTTCTCCCTGTTTTTGTGCTTTTTTTATTTTTCATCTTTAGCATCTTTTATTTCCCAATGTCCCCCCTTGTCTGGTCCAACTCTCTTTAGAATTCCTTTTTGTTTTAGTTGAGAAAGATTCCATTCTACACCTCTTCGGGTAAGTCCTGTCTTTTCTGCTAATTCTTCTTGAGTTACTAATGAATTTTCACTTATTAATAGCAGAATTTTCTCCACAGTTTTCTCCACAGTTTTCTCCACAGTTTTTTCAGTATCTTTTAGAGATTCAATTAAGGAAACCGGCCTATCAAAAATAATCCTAAAAAATTCATCTGTCTCAAATCTTATTTTTAATCCTCTTTCTTTAACCAATTCCCTTATCCTATTTATTCCGCTTCCTGCTTTTTCTATTAAATCTACTCTATGAAATAAATCAAAAATTATAGGATTTCTAGAAAGACTTATCTTTCCTAAGTCTTTTTTATTAAATAATAATTTGCCTTTATTATAGATCTCGACTCTATTATCAAACATCTCAACAAAAATCCCAGCTCCGCTTTCAAAATAATCCCTGTGTGCTAAGGCATTTAATAAAGCTTCTTTTAAAGCTTCTTCAGGCAATTCTAAAACTTCCTGCCTCGGCCCTCCCCCTTTGATTACATATTCTAATCTTAAATGCTGTTTCAAAAATTTCAGAGAATTTTCATAATTGTTTATTAAATCATCATTAAAATCTTTTCTATCAATAATATTTACCCTTTCTTTTCCTTTATATAAAATACAGGTTACAAAATTCTGCCTGATAAATTTGTTGATGTTTTTTCCAAAAAATAATAATCCTGCATTGTTCAGCTTTAATTTATTCCCAATTTTAACTGCAACAGACAAATTAACTAAAGTATCCTGTCTATTATTAATATTTGATATCCTGCTTCTTTTCAAAAATTCATTAAATTTATTTTCATCAAAGTCTTCTGGAAACTTAAAATTATCATTAATTTGTTCATCAAATTTTATCTTCCCAATGTTTATTGCAAAAGATAATATTTCATCTCTTGACAGCTTCTGAGAATTAGGCCCTTGCCTTAAATAAAATCCTTCGCTGCATTTGTAAGGTTTGTTTTTCCCTTCAGGAACATTAATTATAAGAACATTTTCAAATCCTTCTAAACTGATTTTTACAGAGGGGTCGCATTTTCTTGCTATATCTTGAATTTCAGACTTTAATCTATTATTTATTTCAACACCCTTAACTTTCTTGTTGTCATCAACACCTAAAAATATTCTGCCGCCTTCAGAGTTTGCAAAAGCAGTAATCTCTTTTGCAATGCTTTTTGCATCAAAATTCTCTTTAAATTCTATTTTTAGCCCTTCTCCGCTCTGCAAAATAAGATTGAATTCTTCTTTTTTCATGTTTTTATTTTATTCTTCCAATAACCTCCTTATTTCATCAATTCTTTTTTTCTTTTGATAAATATCACAAGGAACTTCTGTTCCATTAATTATAACAGAATTATTTGTAGAACAATTGTTTGCTCTTGCATAAATTGTTATGTCCTTTGAAGAGGTTAAATTCTGTTCAAAAGTTACCCTTACATATTCATTATTGTTTATTGTCTCGCTCCACACATTATCCTGCTGATAAACTTCACTGTAGATATTATTTACAAAAGTCCTGTTCTCATCTAAGTGTTCTGCTTTTGCTATTAAAATAAGCTCGTAAGTTTGATTGGATAGATGAGGAACAATCCATTCAACATAATCAATTAGGCCGTTATTGTTCAAGTCGTATTTGTCTATTTGGACTTCTGTTTTAGCGCCCTCTTCTACATTGTAGAGTTTTACAATTTCTGAAGAAACTTCATTTTCAAGTGAGGTATAAGCAAGGATGTCTGTGTAGTTGAGTTCATCTGGAGCAGAGATTGTTATTCTTTTTCCGCTTGAAGTTGTTTCTTCAACTGCCTGCGGGGCATCTGTGTAATACTCTACTGCGACTTCTTCTGCCTGAACAATTTGCCCTAAATTTACTTCTTTGTTTTTTTCTGTCTCTATAATCTGCTCTTCTATTTCTTCTTCTTGAATAACTTTTCCTGTGACAGAGATTTTAATAACCCATTTCCAGAGCCTTATTAGAATTCCGTTGCTTTTCTTTAGTTCTAGAGAAACATCTCCTGTAATCGCGTTGGCCATTATATCTTCTTTGCTGGAGGCTTCAATTACTTGTTTGTATTCTTCGAGCTCTTGCAAAGCCTGCTGAACTTCTTCGCCAGTCTTGATTGTTATATTTTCAGCTTGTTTTGGGATTGTGAGAGTTAAATTCTCTGCTTGTGATTGATTCATGTTTAAGGTTTTAATCCATTTTACTGGGCGGTTGATAATTGCTTTATACTGCCTTGTTGTTATATTCAATTCTGATTCGTTTATTGGTGTTTCTTCTTCAACAAGGATTGTGAAGTTTTGTGAAACAGATTGCTCTTCTTTAAAAGCAGAAACCAGCATTTCTGTTTCTCCTGTATAATTTTCGTCTGGAATAATAATCAAGCTATTTTCTTCTAAGGTTGTGTTTAAATTTTCTTTTTCTTCAGCTGAGTAAGAGCCTGCGCCTGAGAAATATTCATCTAACTGGAGTGTGAAATTAGAGTTTTTAATTATCTTTATTTTTCCAATTTCTTTAATTATGCTTAATTCTGTTGTTAAATTTGCTTCTTCTGTTAAATTTGCGGGAATTTCTTCTAGTTCTTCTTCTGGAGGGCTGCTTGTTTCAGCAAGCAGGACATCCTCATAAACCAAACTGACTTTAATGTAATTTTTTTGAACGCCCAAGTTATTTAACTCTAATTCTATTGATTTTGTTTTGTCTGTTAAGAAGTCTTCACCAAAACCTTGTTCTGTTTCAGAATAATCTGTTGAGATTGTTAAGATGCCATCTTTTTCTTTTATAATTAAGTCATTTACGCTTCCTTTATCAACTGACAGTATTTCTATATCAGAATCCCCTATTCCATAAGTAAACGGGTTTCCTTTTGATGTTTCTCCTGTTATTTCTTCTTCTGAAACAACTTCGCCTGTTATTGGAGAGGTTTCTGGTTCTGTGTTTTCTGTTTCTTCTGGGGCTTCTACTGCACTTTCTTCAGGTGCTTCAACTTCTTCAACCTCTGGGGCTTTAACTTCTTCTTCTGTTACCTCTGGTTCTTCTACCTCTGGCTCTCCTACTACTTCGGGCTCTTCAACTTCTGTTTCGGTTGTTTCTCTTGGAATTATTTTAAACTTAAAGGTTATTGTTGGGTAGGTTGTTTTTTCTCCTATAAACCCATACCCTGCCCCCTCTCCTGTTAATTCTGCATCTTCAATATAAAAAACTCCTTCTGCATTGCTTTCTATTAAATCTCTTAGAAATATCTCTGCTGTTGTGTTGTTTTGTTCAATTATTACTCTCGAGTCTAAAGGCAAAAGTTCGCCTTCTTTTAATTTGATTAATAGAGTTTGATCTTTTATGAGAGTTATTTTTCCTGTGACTGATTTTTTATAGATTAGAACCCCGATTGTTAAAATCAGCGCTAGAATCAGTATAAAAGCAAAGATTTTTGTGGGAGTAATGAAACTTTTAGTTTTTTTAAAAGATTTTGTGTCTTTTATAGTTGTTCCCACATATCTTTTTCTCACTATTCCGTTTTTGTCTCTGTAGCTTTCATAGTAATACGGGCCAAACTTCTTGCCATTTTTGTAAAAATACCTTTTATAAGCCATCCTCTCTTTTTGTATTTTTCCTTATATTATGTAGGAGTAAATAGTTTAAAAAGTTGTTGTTTTCGAAAATAGCATAGAAAATGTAGGAGTAACAATATTTAAAAACTTCTTATATCTTTAAAAGATATGCGCGGATGGCGAAGTGGCTAACGCAGTCGCCTGCAGACAGCTCTCTTTTCTTAGAAAGAAAAGAGACTTGGGAGAGAAAAGAACTAAAAAAGAAATATAATAGTAAGCGACCATTCGGGGGTTCGAGTCCCTCTCCGCGCTTATTTCCAAAACATTTTTATAGCCCATATTCTTGTATTAATTATGTCAAAAAGAGAGATGATTGTGTATGATATAGCTTCAGTAGCTTTCATTATCTTATTTGTTTCTTTAATAATCACTTTTTTGATAAGCGTTGAGAAATTTGAAAGCAGGGCAGATTTATGGGATGCGCTTATAAAAATCAAGGTTTTTGTTATAATATCTGCAATTTTGGCTTTAATTTATACTATTGCAATTCTTTTTTTAATTTTTAAAAAAGAAAAAAGCACACTGAATCTAGTTTTTATGATAATCGGCAGTATTATTCTTGTTGGAATTTTGCCTTGCGTTTATTATCTTACTCATCTTAGAAGGATATTGAAAGAGGAGATTAATTCTTTGACTTTCCAGTTGCATGAAGAAGAGAGGCTAAAGGCAAGACCGCTTCCTTCGTAGATTCAAAAAAAGGAAGCACCAAAGCAAACTCAAAAGGTGTCTAAAAAAGCCCCACCAAATAAAGTTCTTAATAAAAATGCAGTTAAGTCTGGAGAAACAAACGAGATGTATCGGGCAGATAACAAGAAGTCCCCTTAGTCCCGAGATAAGAGAAGGAAGAGGGGATTGTAAAATCTGTGAATATAGCTCTCAAAAAAACCCAAAATGTAAAGCTTATTCTCCCATAGTATTCAGAGTTTTTGAGGTTGTTGATTCTTAGGCATATTTCTTATTAATAGTGTAACTTTAAAGTAATTACATACCGTAAGCTTTATAAACCCTGATTCTTGTTTATACATAAGATATGTATAAACTATAGAGTAGTTAATAATCAAGAAAATGGTTAAGGAAAAAGAACAAGAAGCAAATAATCAAAAGCAATTCATAATACAGAAATCAGAGATTTCTGTCTCCCAAAATTCTAAGAATAGAAGAAGGAATTTTGTGATAACAAAAAAAATAGCTAAGCACGGAAGCCAAGCTATAATTGTTATACCGAGAATTCTCGAAAATTATCTTAAGCCTAGAACAATAGCTGAAATTAAAATAAATGTTCTGGAGGAAAATTTAGGAGAAAAAGAAAAATGAATAGAATATTAGAATTTCTTTCAAGAAAAGGCATGGAACTGATAGAGAATAACTATGATGCTGACTGTCTTGATATTGCTGGAGAAATAGCCGCTGTTCTATTGGAAGAAGGCGCAGTTCCCCAAATTGAAAAAGTTATGGAATTCAGTGAAAAAAGAGATGAGGAATTAAAGCCATTCAAGCCATCAAGGCTTGCAAACACCATCTGGCGCAGACATTTTGTTTGTTGCGTAGAGAATATAGCATATGAACCTCTACTTGGAAAACCTGTTCCAAAACCAGAATATTGCAGGCAGATGTTTGGAGAAGATATTGTAACAGATGTTGTCGTTTCAAAAAATGGAATTAAAAATTATGTTGAAAATTTTGTCAGAACCAAATCCAAGGAGGAAAAAAATGATAATGCCTAGTGTTGCTGAAGATGTAAGTGAAAATGAAGAAATAGAATTAGAGCAAAAATTATCTGCTTTAAGAGAAGTTCTCCCTCAAAATAGATATTTTGATATTGGAATTTGCCAAGAAAGTAATGAAGATGCCGGGACGAGGGGAGTCTTTGATGGATATTGGGGAGCTTCTAAAGAAAAAGGCGGAAGGCCTGTTATTTTTTTAGCTGATAAAACTCCTAGAACTGCAGTTGGAAAGGAATTATCTGATAAAGGTTGCGGAACTGAAAATGAGATTAGAGTTGCTTCTAGAATAAGTTTAGATGAAGCTTTAGATGCTCATTTAGTTCTTCCATTTGATTTTTATAAAGTAAATGGAGATTCATTTTCAGTTGCTCCAAAAATAGAAGGAGCAGTAACATTAAAAAAATATGCCCAAAAAAATGATTTTAATTTTTCTGATTTTAAACAATTTTTTAATCGAGTGATTAGTGGAACAAGATTTTTTAGAGAAAAAGGTTTTTTCCATAGAGATTTGCTGTTAATTTATAAGTAGTGCCTAACGAAAGTTTTAAAAACCTCTTTGTAGTTACTAACTTATGGAGCATTTAGCCATTATGAAAAAGTCTTGGAACTTAATTCCAAAAATTCTTTCAGGAGAGAAGACAATCGAGTCTAGATGGTACAAGAATAAATATTCTCCCTGGAATAAGATTCAAAAAGGGGAGTTGGTTTATTTTAAAAATGCTGGCGAGCCCGTTATCTTAAAAGCGGAAATTGAAAAAGTAATGCAGATTTCTGATCTCACTTCTAGCAAAGTTCAAGAAATTTTAGATAAATATGCCCAAGCTGATGGAATTGCGCAGGAAAAAAATGAATTCTTCAAAATTTTTCAAAACAAAAACTATTGCATACTAATTTTCTTAAAAAATCCTCAGAAAATTGAGCCATTTGAAATTAACAAAAAGGGTTTTGGGTTAATGTCTGCCTGGATTTCTGTTGATAATATAAATACAATCAAAAAAACTTAAAATGTATATCGTGAAACAAAAAATTTCTGGAAAAGATTATTATTATTTAAGAAAAAGTGTGAGAAAAGGCAAGAAAGTTAAAAGTTTGTGTGTTGCTTATTTAGGGAAAAATAAAGAAGAAGCTGAAAAAAAAGCAAAAGGAATTGAAGAAAAATCTAAGGAAGAAGAAAAGATTAATAAAGAGAGCTCTTTCTTAAAAAGAAAGACTTCGGAGAAAGAAAAACAGATGGAAGAACAGAAAGAAAGCAAAAAAGTAGATAATAATAAACAACTAGAAGAACTTACAATAGATTCGGAAGCAAGTTCAATCTTGACGATTGAAGAGTTAGCAAACTTCTGCAAGAAAAAAGGTTTTGTGTTTAGAAGTTCTGAGATTTATGGAGGCTTAGGAGGATTTTGGGATTTTGGCCCATTAGGAGTTGAGTTGTTTAATAATATTAAGCAGGACTGGTGGAATTATTTTGTCAAGTCAAGAAAAAATATAGTTGGAATGGAAGCAAGCATCATCAGCCATCCAAAAACCTGGGAAGCATCTGGACATTTGCAGAATTTTAATGATATTTTTGTTAAATGCAAGAAATGTGGAAAAACAAATAAGTTAGATGAGAGTGAATTAGGAAAAGTCAGGTGTGAATGTGGTGGAGAGTATGAAAATCAAGGAAAATTTAACTTAATGTTTGAAACTAAAATCGGAGCTACTGAACCATTAACTGCTTATTTAAGGGGCGAAACAGCTCAGGCAATGTTTATGGATTTCAAATTGATACAACAGGTAAGCAGAAAAAAACTTCCTTTTGGCATAGCACAGATAGGAAGATGTTTTAGAAACGAAATTTCTCCAAGAGACTTTTTATTTAGGAGCAGGGAGTTTCATATAGGAGAGTTTGAATTTTTCATTAATCCAGAAGAAGAAAAATGCAATCTGCTTGAAAAAAAACAGCTCGATGTTAAAATAAGATTATTAGATTCAGAAACACAAAAAAAAGGCGAGGAAAAACTAAGAGAAACAACTATAAAAGAAATGCTGAAAGAAAAAAGATTAGGAGAATGGCATGCTTACTGGCTTGCAGAACAGGTTTTATGGTTTGAAAGTATCGGATTAAAAGAAATCAAAATACGAGAGCACACAAAAGATGAATTAAGCCATTACTCATCTGCAACATTTGATATTGATTATGAATATGTTTTTGGAAGCAAAGAAATTGCAGGCAATGCAAATAGAGGGCAGTATGACTTAACCCAGCATCAGAAATTCAGCAAAGAATCTCTTGAAATTTTTGATGAAGCAACTGGAAAAAAAGTTATTCCAAAAGTCATTGAGCCTACATTCGGCATTGAAAGAGTTTTTCTGGCTATTTTAACAAAAGCCTATGGCTACGACAAAGAAAGGCAGAATATTGTTCTGAAAATTCCTGCAAAGCTTGCTCCAATAAAAGCAGCAGTTTTTCCAATTGTGAAACAGCCAGAATACGAGAAAATTGCAGAAGAAATTGTCAGCGATTTAAAAAAAGAATTTAATGTTGTTTATGATGAATCTGGAAGTGTTGGAAGAAGATATTCAAGAAATGATGAACAAGGAACACCTTACTGCATAACAATTGATGATTTATCTCCAAAAAGAAAAGATGTTACAATAAGAGATAGAGATACAACTCTCCAGATTAGAGTCAAGATTAAAGAGCTGAAAGAAACAATAAAAAAGCTGATTAATGGAGAAGTTGAGTTTGAAAAAGCAGGAAAAGTTGTTGATACAAGGAAGAAATGACCTTATAAACTTGACCGTCCTAACAACCAAAAAGTTTATAAACTTGACCGTTCTAATGGTCATATGGAAATATCAATATTAAGCTTAAATCCTTGGTGGAAAACCGGAGAAATAGAAGAAGAATATAAAACATCAATAGACAGAGTTTTGTTAGGTGAAATTTTAAAATACCTTGAAAATAGGCAGATTTTAAGTATTACTGGATTAAGAAGAGTGGGAAAAACAACGCTCATCCATCGAATAATAAACTCTCTTTTGAATAAAAAGATTAAAAAAGAAGAGATTTTATATTACAATTTTGATATGGGCGCTATAGAGATTGAAGAACTCTTAAATAAATATGAGCAGACAACAGGAATAAAGATTAAAGAAGAAAAAATAATTTTTGTTTTTCTTGACGAGATTCAAAAATTAGCTGGTTGGCATAATAAGTTAAAATTAATTTACGATTTGAATAGAAATATAAAATTTTTTATTTCTGGCTCGGCAAGTTTATTTATTGAAAAAAGAACCAAAGAAAGTTTAGCTGGGAGAGTTTTTAGCTTTCAACTTTCTCCGCTAACTTTTAAAGAATTTTTAAAATTCAAAAACTTTAAAGAAAAGCAATACAAACTATGGAGAGAAGAGTTAAATGAGATTTTCTTGCAATACTTAAAAACTGGCGGCTTTCCAGAAATTGTAAACGAAAAAAGCGAAGAAAAGATAAAAGCTTATATAAAAGAATCTGTTATTGATAGAATTGTTTATATAGATATACCTCAAGTTTTTAAAATAGAGGAGCCAGAACTTTTAGTTAGGCTTATAAGCATAATTTCTTCAAATCCCGGCATGATTTTAGATTTTAATAATCTTGCAGATGATTTGGATAGAGACAGAAAAACAATTTCTGCTTATTTGTTTTATCTTGAGAAAGCATTTTTAATTAAAAAGTTGTACAATTTTAGCCAAAATACTCTAACGAGCGAAAGAAAAGGAAAAAGATTTTATCCATCTTCAACTGCCCTCTCCTATTTTTTTAATGCCGAAATTTCAAAAATCATTGAAAATTCAGTTGCAATTTCTTTAAACACCAAATTTTTTTATAGAAAACAGAATTATGAAGTAGATTTTATAGATCTTAAAGAAGACAAGAAAATAAATGCAATTGAAGTTAAATATAAAGACGAAATAAAAAAAGAAGAGCTCTCAGGATTAAAATATTTCCTAAATCATTTTAATAAAAAATTTAAAATAAGCCCGGTTTTAATAACAAAAGATTCTGAAGAAGAAATCAAAATTAAGGAAATTGCTATAAAACCAATTCCTATTGTAAAATTTATGCTAGAAGTTTGAAAACTTCAAAAACTTTCGGTTTTTGAGAAGCAGGTAAAGTTATTGAATGTGCATGTGTAATTGAGTTAGAAGATTTAGGTGGGATAAAAAGGCTTGAAGATGGGGGATATAAGGTGTTTAGTATAGTGAAATTTGAAGGAGAATAATTACTCTTTAGCAACATGATCTGATAGATACTTATGATATCTTTTATAATTCTCTGCAAGTTCTCTGTTTTCAATTACAAAGACAAATATATTTTCACCAAGGATCATTTGAGCAACCTTATTTCCATACGCAACTGTTACAGTAGGATTTCCTGAAAACTCTTTAGGAAGAAATTTAGAGCCCGGAAATTTCTTTTTTGAAACAAACTCTCTTTTTTCATATCTAAATAAATGATGAGTCCCAACCTTTCTTTGCATTCTCCTTTTATTCCAATCTTCCCAATATGCTGGAAACCTGTCTGGGACATACATTCCAGAACCTATCCAATAGATATTATCAGAATTAAGCAAATCATCCCAGACTGCCTTTAATCCTTCTGGTCCCTTGAATATTTCTGCAAAAACCTCGTCTTTTTTTGATTCAAAGATTTCCTGCATAGAAGGTATAATTTTAGAAACCTCATTTTTTACACTCTCCAAACTAGATTTCTTTTCTTCAATATAACTTAATAGCTTATCTGGATTTGATATCCTAAAAGTCCTTTTTCCATTTTCTTCTATGTAGGACACAAGCCCGCGCTCAATTAACTTATTTAGTATATCATAGATATTTCTTCTATCTATTCCAACTTTTTCATGAATGCTATTAATAGAAGTTACTCCTATCTGAAGCAGGGCATTATAGACTTTTATCTCTCCTTCAGATAACCCTATTTTTCTTAACACTTCCAGTTCCATAACTTTCTTAGGGGTTTTAAGTATATAAATGTGGTGGTATAGCATTACCATAAATGTTTAAATACCTAACTATATAATAGTTATTAAGAAGTAGTTACAAAATAGCTACATAAATAACTACAAAATAAATCAAAACAAAACGCAAGGAAAAAAATAAAATGGAAACACAAAATAATGAAACACGAGAAAGAAGAACAGTAAAGTCTAGACTAGTAAATCTTGTCAGGAAAATTAGAATACGTTATCATGATAGCAAAGCAGATTATTTTAGATATTCTTGGAATAAGTATGATTTGGCTTCTTACACTTCAGGAATTTCTCCTAGTGAAAAAATAAGACTTCAAGGGCAAGCAATCAGATGTATAGAAAAAGCAAAATATCATGAGAAAAAAGCAGACAAATATAAAGTAAAATAAAATGGAAACACAATATAATCCAAAGATAACTATTCAGCCTAAATTTTTGGGCTTTGGTGGATATCCATCAATGAGTTTAGACACCCTTGTAGAAATCAAGAAAACCTTGAGTTTACCACACCTTAAAAGGTGTGGTTTGTTTTGGGTTTTCTGGATGCTCAGAAATTAAAACACCAAGATTGCATCCACTTACTAAAGTAAGTGGTTTAATTTCTGACATTACACAATCTTGCCAAAAGCTAAGCAAGATGCCTAATAAAAATCCTAAAGGACGTAAATATCCTACACGAATTGATGTAAATTATGTCACAGATAAAAGAAAAATGGATTATCACTTACTTTATGATAGGGGTCCATCTTATTCATTTACTAGAAAGCAAGTGGACAAACTATAAAGCCTTGATAATTTTGAATAATATTTTTCCTTTTTCACAATAACAGTTAGATACTTCTTTGTCTTTTATGCTTCATGAACAAAAAATATTTAACTGAAACTTTTTAATCAAAATTTAAGCGGCAGCAATTTCTTTTTCAGGCAGAACATTTCTTTTTGCCAAAAGCCAGTCTAACTTAATCAAATTCTTAATAAAAATGTTGTTTAAATTAAGTTTGTAATAAGTAGATTTTCCTATTTTTCTAGTTTTAACAAGAATCTCAGATTTTATGAGGTCAGGAAAAAATAATTTCAAGGAGTTGTAGCTTACATTGCTTTCTCTTGCTATCTCTGTCATAGGGTAATCAAAAAAATGATTGTCAATAAGAAAATCCATAACTCTAAGTTGCGGCGTGTCGCCAAACTGCAATAAAAATAAGGATTTGTTTTCTTTTGTTTTCATAGATACTAATAGATACCACCTTATTTAAATCTTTCCATCAATTAAAAGAAAGTTTCAAAAATAGAAACATTTAAAAATGGGTGAAACCTATAAATTTATGCCAACAGATTTAGAAAAAGCTCAGATTATGTTTAAGCTCGCGAGAAAAAATAATGGGGGTGCTTGTTATGACAGAACAGAACATTTTAAAAGATTTGAAAACCTAAAAGAATCTATTAAGGAACTTTCCAAAATTGGTTGGATAATTATACATCCAAAAGGAAAATTCACAGGAATTTCGCTAAACACAGAATTTAAAAAAGAGATTATAGAATTTATTGAAAGAGAAATTCCTTATATTCAAGGAGCTTTGAAATAAAAAATGAGCTGGGATTTTAAAAATGAGCTGGCAAGGAAGTTTGTTCATTTGCTGTCAGTTTTAATAATTCTTACATATTTTATAGCAAGCGATATTTTTAGCAGAGAAATTGCCTTGATAATTCTTGTTTTAATCCTCATAGTTTTTTTAGAACTGGAGTATTTTCGTTTGGAGATAGGCGGAAAAATTCCTGTTTTAAACAAAATCTGGAAATATGTCAGAAGAAAAAAGGAAAAGAATAAACTAGGAGCAGATATTTTCTTTTTGCTTGGAGCTATTTTAGTTTTGTCTGTTTTTGAGTTAAGAGTTGCGATAGCAGCCATACTAATGACTATTTTCGGCGATATGGGCGCGGCTTTAATCGGGCAAAGATTCGGGAAACATCCTTTCTTTTTGAAAGATAAAACTTGGGAAGGAACTCTAACTGAATTTTTTGTTGATTTTTTAATGGCAGCTTTTGTGTTTTTTGGGGATAACCTCCTTGCAGTATATAATTTAGAAATCTGGGTTGTTATATTTGCGATGGCAATAACTGCCACTTTTGTTGAAACTATAATTTATAAAATGGATGATAATTTATTAATTCCTATATTTTCTGGTTTTGTCGGGCAGGTTATTTTGTTTCTTTTTAAGTGAAAGAGTTTATTGGAATTTGCTTATCACTTTCATGTAATCTTTATTTAATCCGCCTAATCTGAATATACAAACTTTTTTGAAACCTGATTTTTTTGCAAATTCCAGATCTTTTTCAAGCTTTTTGGGGGAGAGAAGGGGCTCGTAACTCAAGACGCCTTTTGCAATAACTCCTAACCCGATTGTGTATTTTCCTTTATCTTTAATTTTAATCAAATTTCTCTTAGTTTTTTTATTGATATAGCTTGGAATCATGCTAGAGTACCACATTAATCCTTTTTCTGTTTCAATATTATAATCTACACCCAGAATTTTTCTTAAACCAATGCCCAAAATTGGGGGGGCTTCGGCGGTTGTAATTCTTTTTTTGTTTTTCTCTAGAAATTGTTTTATCCGCTTTTTATTTTTCCAGACAGAAAATATATTTTTGAAGAAAAGAATTTTATTTAGAAGAGGGAGTTCTAAATCAATTAGCGAATGCAGCTTTGTTTTATTTAATTCTGAAAATAACTCTTCTAAATCTTTTGTGTTTGAGAAAGGAGAAATCCAGTAAGAGTTTTTCACAATAGGCCAATAAGCTGTTTTTATTTTTTATTGATTTTTCCAGCTTGTTTTTTTAACCCTTGAGATTCTTTGACGCTCTCTGCCGCTATAAAAACTCTAGAAGGAAACTTTATCAGTCTCAGCTTTTCAAGGTTTTCTTTTGTCGGAAATTCCTCATAAAAATTGATTTGCATTTTGAAAATGGACCCACCGAGAATCGAACTCGGGTTTCAAGACTGCCAGCCTCGTGTTTTACCACTAAACTATAGGCCCTTATTACCTTAATTGTAATGTAATAATGTTTAAAAATATGAGTATCTTTTTATCTTTATGAAAATAGGAGATATATTATTTTGGTTGTTTTTCGCAGCATTAATAGCCTTAGGAGTTTATATTTTCATAAGGGGGTTATAATATGGTGAAGATAGAGCATATATTATTCTGGATTTTGATTTTAATTATAGTGGGACTATTAATTTGGCTGGCTTTCGGCTCTCCTGAATTTGAAAGCAGTTTGATAGCAATAGGAATTTTTGTCGCCGGCTCTGAAATCTTAATATGGAAAGCTTTTTTTAGTATAGATAAGAGAACCGCAGTTGGATTTGAAAGGGTAAAGTTTGGTTTTGAAAGAGTTGACAACAGGCTTAAAAATATAGAAAATAATGTTAATGATATCAAAAATAATATTGTAAGTATAAATAAAAAACTAAAAGTAAAGTAAAATGACAGAAAAAATTACCGAAGATAACTCTAAAGATTGTATATTCTGCAGGATTGCAAAAGGGGAAGTTCCTTGCCATAAGATTTGGGAAGACAAAGAAGTTATTGCCTTTTTAGATGCTTTTCCTTCCATGAAAGGGCAGTCTCTAGTAATACCAAAAAAACATCTTGCTCCCTGGATGTTTGGTTTAGATGACAATACCTACACAAAATTGATGTTGGCTGCTAAAAAAGTTGTGAAAGCAGTTGATAAGGCAATTAAGCCTTTTAAAACAGGCGTAATTGTTGAAGGAATAGAGTTAGAGCATGTTCACATTAAAGTCTTTCCATTTCCTAAGACTGGCCTTTTAGGATGCCATAAAAAAATTGAAGTTAGCAAAGAAGAAATGGAAGAAATTGCTAAGAAGATAAGAAGAGAACTATAATTATTAATTATTTAAAAGAGAAAAAATGGGTTCAACATACAAAAGAAGCTTCGTCAAGGGGTTCAGCTGGGAGCTAATTGCATTTGTAATAACTTTTATTGCAGTCTATATCGTCTTTGGTGATTTTAAAACTTCTTTGGGATTCAGCTTAGTTTTAACTCTTATTAAAGCAGGTTTATTTTTTGTTCATGAAAGGCTATGGAAAAAGATTAAATGGGGCAAAATAAAAGATAAAAATAAGAAATAGCTTAGAATTAGAGTTTAAATAATTTCTAAAAACCTTAACCAAAAGATTTAAATACCATAGCATGTTATAATTGATTATAAAGAGCTATAAAATACAGAAAAATCCTAGACTTTTCTGTCTGATTAAATTTCAAAGAAATTTAACATGTCTACAACAATACAAATATCTGATAGTGTAAGAAATACCCTTGAAAAGATGAAACTGATTGAAAGAGAAACCTACAACGACATAATAGAAAGGATGCTAGAAGATGATTTAGAATTAAACGAAAAAACTAAAAAAGAAATAGAAGCAGCAAGAAAAGGGAAAAGTATCCCCCATGCCGAAGTTAAAAGAAGATTTGGTTTATAATGTATCAAATAGAATGGAAAGAACACGCTATACAAAATATTGAAAAACTTGAAAGCTCAACAGCAAAAAGAATTATAAAAAAAGTTGAGGAACTTTCAGAAAACCCTTATTCTAAAGATATTAAAAGATTAAAAGGAATAGAAGGTTTTAGATTAAGAGTAGGAGATTATAGAGTAATTTTTGAAATTGAAGGAAACATAATTTATGTTCTTAAAGTTGGACATAGAAAACATATTTATGACTTTTGAAATATTAGAATAGTTTTGTTTAGATAACTTCGGCTTTCTCGATTACAACATTTTCAGCAGGCTTGTCATTTGCATCTGTCTGGACTTTCCCGATTTTATCAACAACATCCATTCCTTCCACAACTTTTCCAAAAACCGGATGCTTTGTATCTAGAAAATTATTGTTTACAAGATTTATGAAAAACTGGCTTCCCCCCGTGTTAGGCCCTGCATTTGCCATTGAAATTGTGCCCCTGTCATTTCTGTTATCTTCAGAGAATTCATCTTTAATTTCGTAGCCAGGCCCTCCGGTTCCAGTCCCTGTTGGGTCGCCTCCTTGCATCATAAATCCATCTATAACCCTATGAAAAATGACTTCATCATAAAATCCTTGCTTGACAAGTTTTTCAAAATTTCCAGCTGTTATAGGCATATCTTCTGCCAGCTCAATAACAATCTCACCCATGTTTGTTGTGAGCTTTACTTTTGCTGAATTTTCTTTTATTGTATTTCCTGTCATTTTACATCCTATTACTGCAATTGCTAAAATTGCTATAATTATAAAGATTATTGTTTTTGTTTTCATGTTATTTTTACTTAAATAATTGAAAAAACTGGGGGTTTTAAACCTTCCTGTTAAAACGGAAAATAATTATATTTAAAATTTTCAGTGATTCTTAAAATATCAAAATCGCGAATGATGTTTGAGAATTTTTTTCTTATGTCTGTTAGAATTTTATAAAGTTCATTTTCATTTTCTGTTTCAAATTCTATTTCCAAATCCCAGCTTCCTATGAGCTTTAAAAACTGAGTTGCTTTTTTGTGCTGTTGGACATATTCTTTTATTTGTTTCTCTGCCTGTTCATCAAAATTTTTTGTTCTAAAAATTATCTTATAATGATTTATTCCAATATTCTGAAGGTTAAGATAGCATCTATACTGCACAATAATTTTATCTTTTGTCAATTTTTTTAATCTATAATTGACAATATCTCTTGTTAAATGAAGCTTTTCAGCTAGCTCAACTATACTAATTCTGGCGTTTTCTGCGAGAACTTTCAATATCTTTTCATCAGTATCGCCTAATTCATACGTTTTTGATGGGATTCCATAAACAAACTCCAAAGGCTTTGTTTCTGCTAAGTATTCGCGAGAGTAAATAGGAGAGTATTCTGTCAGCAAAACATCTTTTTCAAGAATAAATTTGGAGTATTTATTCATAAAAGCATTTAAAATTTTTCCAAATTCAAAATTTGATTTTGCAAGAATAGAAACAGTTAGGTCCCATCTTCCTCTTATTTCAGCAACCCACATTACATTTTTTCTTTCTTTCCAATAATTTATTATCTTTTGCTCATCTTCTAAATTTGTGTTCTGGAATTTTAAATAAAGCTTGTACTGAGAATAACCTAATTTTGTAAAATTAATTACAGCATAATAAGAAAAGATTATATTGTTTTTTTCAAATCTTTTTAAGCGATATTCAACAGCAGGCTTGCTTAAACCAACTTTTTTTGCTATCTGCGAGTTTGAGTAGCGAGAATTTTCATCTAATAATGTTAAAATCTTCTTGTCTTTTAAGTCGAGCTTGAATTTAGAATCCATTTTTCAATAAATCTTCTACATCCATAACTTCTAAACTAGAATTAACTGAATTTTTATCCTGAACAAATAGAATTTTTCTTTTAGCATTAATTTTATCTAAATTTTTTTCAACTTTTGCAATTTCATCGTTATCAATTTTACTTTTCCATTTAACTTCAATAAGGATTTCTGGTTTTGAGAATTTAAGCAGGCATGCGTCAATATCATAATCTTTTTCTTCTATAACCGCTTCTTTTAGCCCAGCTTTTTCAGCTACATGCCCTCTTATGATATCTTCAACTATTCTGGGCATGATATCATCTATTACCCTTTCGGCTTCTTTTGGAGTGATATCTCTTTCTGAAATATTATATTTTTCATCTGCATAATAGAATAACTTTATTAAAGGAGAGATAATTTTATAGACAAATTTATTTTTATTATAAACTTCAATTTTCTTTATTATCCCAAAATTAATCAAATTTTTAAGATACTGCTGAACAACACTCGCATCATTATTAGTTATCAATTTTTTTGAGAATAAATAGCCTGCTATTTCTGTAGAAATAATTTTTCCTTGCGCAACTGCCCTCAAAATTCCTTCGTAAACTGAAGACAGAGTTTTTTCTTCTTCTAAAAAAATCTCTCCGACCAATGCAGGTACTGTTTTTATAGTTCCTAAAAAAATTTCAGCTAAAACTTCTCTTGCTTTTTTATTTTCATCGAAATAATCTATGGTTATCGGCTCTTTTAATACAATCGCATTCTCTAATAATTCTTTTTTTGTTAATTTTATATTTGTATTCTTTAGTGCTTTTAGTGTGTCGCTTAATTCAATTATTTTTATTGGAAATTCTGTAAATAGCCCTAAAATTGGAGATTTTGAGCCGATTAAGTTTTTTGAGAGATATAAAGTTGAGGAAATAACAATTAGTTTTCCTTTTTTGTCTAAAGAATGGATAAAGTCAAGAAAATCTCTGCCAAGCCTATGAAATTCGTCAACGACTATAGTTTTATTGTTGCTTAATTCTCTTTTAAGAATGCTGAGAAAGGTATCATAACTTAAGGACTCTTGAGATTCTGATAAAATAGTTTTGTCTCTTTTCACAAAAAAGAACTCATCCCATTTGATAAAGTTCTTGACTAAGAAACTCTTCCCAGTTTTCCTTCTGCCAAAAACAAATATCCAGTGTTTATTTGCCTTTAGTCTTTCTGCTTCTTCCCTTTGTATTATCATTTTATACTATAACCTCCATTTGTATAATAGCCATTATACCTTTTAAACCTTTCTATTTTTGCACATATGCTGAATTTGCCAAATCTAGTGTCTTTATCCATAATTGAATATATATGCGTAAGGTATTTAAATCTTACGCAAAAGTAAGATTTTAGAGAAAAAAGTATTAAATATGTGTATTTCATTACTACTGATAAGTTAAATAAAACATGAAATAATATGAAAATGGGAAAAAAATCTAGAAAAGTGGAAAAAGTGGGAGATCTAGAAAAATTACTTGCTTTAATTGGAAATAGCATTCCTGAAGAAAAGATAACAAGAAATAAAGGGCAACCGTTTGCATACGAGTTTTCTTTAGGAAAAAATAAGATTATTCTTGAAAAAGGTGCAGACCCTATGGATATAGTTACATTAAAGATTAAATATGGAAAAAAGATAATCTTAGAAGTAGGTCCTTCTTCCCCTTATTTTGAAAGATATAACTTAAGTTTATTCAGATTATACAATTTAGTTGATAAGAAGAAAAAAAACTCTGATTTGGAGTATCAGAAGCAACAAATTGGTAAGACGGCAAATGGGATTGTGAAAGATTTTTCTAAATATGCGGGGGGAAGATAAAATGGAACTTAGAACTGGAACATTAGGAATCAGTTGCGCATTATCGCTCTTTATTGGTATAGGTATTGGCAATTATTTTACTAAACAAAATGGGATAAACCCCTTTGATGAACCTATTGCAGTAGTAAGAACAAATACTGCTACGAGAATAGAAGAATTAGTAATGAAAGACGGAGGAGGAAATGAGATTATTTGTCTAAGGCAAGAAAATGATTATTTTACATTGGATTCTATTAAAAAGCAAAAAAAGGAAGAAATAGAGTCAGAATATATTAATAAATTAAAATTCTCTTCGTACTGAATATAAAAAAATTGAAGGAAAAATAAATCAAGGAGAAAAATGAAAATGGGAGATAAGACTAAAGAAAATCTTAGTTCATATCTGATAACTGCAGGATTAGCTCTTTTAGTTTATTTTGGAATGGAAGGCATTAAAAATTGGGTTGATAAGCGAGTAAATTATTCAATTGAACCCTCTCTAAAAGACCTCAACAACGATAGCTTAGATGATTTAGTCTTAAAATTAAACTCAGGAGAAGATCTTATTTTATATAAAACTGATAAGGGATATAACTTTAATAAACCGTAATAATAAATTCTTAAACCTTCCCTTCTTTCACCAGTTCAGCAAACCTCTTAAAACTCCTGTCATAAGTTTTTTCAGCATCTTTTGGGAAGCAGCAGGCAGGAAGCTCTTTATCTGCTAAATGATGTTTTAAGCACTCGCAGCATACGCCTTTTCTTGGGCAATTTGGAGATGTGCAATTGCAGTTCTTCAAGTTTGAGGATTTTTTACATTCCATATGGCTCTGGGGAGAATTGAACTCCCGACATCTGCCTGTCTCAATTTTTATATGAGAGCAGCACTCTACCACTGAGTTACAGAGCCTTAAAAATATCAAATATAAGAGATTTATAAAGATAATGAAACAAAACTTTCTTAAAAAAGAAAAGTTTTATCAAAGAAAAACTAATGAAAAGAAATAAAAACCCTTTTTTCCTTGATAATATAAAAAGAGGCTAAAATGGCAGAACCAATATTGAATATGAGCGAGTTTATAGAGGGCTTGTCCCCTATGATTTCAGATAAGTTTTCTTCCCTAATTACAATTTTTAAAGCAGTCGGAATAGTTTTACTTATTTATATTATTTTTTTGATATTAAAGGCACTTTTTAGCTGGAGAGCGGCGCATAGACTAAAGATAATAGCAAGAAATGTTGAAGAGATAAATGAAAAATTAGATGTCTTGATTAAAAAGCCTAAAATAGAAAAATCTAAAGGGAAAAAATAAAAAAAAGGGAAAAAGATTTCCCTGTTAAAATTTAAATTAAGGTTTTACTTCTTAGACAAAGTTATTTCTATTATGGAAACATTGACTTTTCTGCCTTCTTTGTTCTCAAATTCTTCGCTGTCAATTTTTATGTCTTTTACGCTTATGCTGTGTTCTTTCAAAAACCTTTTTGCTGCAACTTCTGCAACGTCTACTGCTCTGCTGATAAACTTTCCTCTTGCCTTTATGATTACGTCGTTACTGCCTTTTGTTGTAAACTGCATCACAACACCTGTCACATAGTTCATAAAAGGTTTGCTTCCGATAAAAACAACGTTGTCGTCGCTTTTTTCTTTCTTTTGTTCTTCTGCCATTTTCTTTTGACCTCCATCATTTAGTTATTTTTGTTTTCTGTTATAAAAGTCTTTTTGCTGTTTGTGTAGACTTTTATATCGTCAGAAATGCAAAGCATTTCTGAGATAAGCAATGAAATTGCTTATTATGATTCTAATGATTCTACTCAGACTTCTCTTGTTTTTCCCGTTTCTTTAATCTTGCGATATATCCGGCAATTTTGTTTCTAACCTTTTTGCTCGGCATAGTGTTTCCTAGCATTTTTTTGTCTCTTTCAAAGCTCTCACTAAAACTATTCTCATCTTTAAGTAAGATTCTTGTTGTTCTCTTGACTAATGTTGATTTTATTCGTCCCATGTTGTTATCTATTAAAATTGAGGTTTATGGATGTTTTTAAATATTGTTGTTTTTGACTATTCAATTTTCTTCAGTTTTAGCAGAGAAGACCATTTTTCAGCATAATCCAGGGTTTTTTTGTTCGGCTCCTGCTGATAGAGAATTAAAGCAGGCATTTTTATTGCTTGGCTTTTCTGCAAAGCCAGCCTTAAATCTGTTTCTGTGATGCTTTTTTTATCTTTGGCTATGCATAAAAGCTTTATTTTTCCTAAAGGAGAGTCTATCCTGATGACTCCTGAAAACTCTTTTTTCTTCAGCCCTCTTTCTTCTAAAAGCTCTATACTCTCTTTTTGCAGAAAACTTATAATTCTTAAAACAAAATCAGATTTTTCTTTTATTTTAGCAGGTTTTGCTTCTTTGATTTTTATCTCTTTTTTTGACTGTTCTTTTTTTAAGCCAATGTCCAAGGTTTCTTGTTTTGAAATTTCTTGGTTTTGGGTTTTTCTTGGTTTTTTTACCTTTATTTTAGTTTCTTCTTTTGGCTCTAAAACTGGTTTTTTTAAAACTTCAGCAGGCATTTTTGGCTTTTCAGCTGGTTTTTCAATTTTTGCTTCTGGTTTTGGCTCTAACATTTCTCTTACTTGGGCTTCTGTTATTGAATGAAATCTCCACCAGATTTCATTGTCCTTTGAAAACGGAAAAGCGAAGTCTTGTATGTTTCTTAAAGCAACTCTTATTGCGGGGGGTTGTTCTTTGTCTGCTAGAATCTTGTTTTGTTTTAAAAGTATGAAAGCTTCTTTTTCTTTACTTTGGAGATAAGAATAGAATTTTTCTAAAGCTTCTTCTTGGCCTTGAATGTAATAAAGCGGAGAGCCGCCTACTTTCATATTGCTTATTTTTATTTGGTTTTCATTTGCAAGTTCTGATAGCATTGCTCCTGCAAATAAAGATGAAATGCCTGTTTCTTTTGCTATTTGAACAGGCAAAGAAGGGCCTTTAGCTTGAAGAATAGACACTAATTTTTGTCTTGCTTTCAAAATATTATCATCTGGCATAAAACAATAAAGGCTTATAGATTATAAAGTTTGTTGTGTCAAAATATCTATGATATTTTGAGACCCCAAAAATGCGAACTTCAGTGAGCATTTTTGTTGTGATGAGTTTCTTTTTAAAAAAAAGAAAGCTCTAAAGAAAAAAACTAACAAAAACAAACTTTATAGTTGGGATTTACGGTTTTATCCACCTGATTTCGTAGTAGGTAACATCTTCTTCTTCATCTACTACCCCCATTAAAAGATTCTTTTTTGTAGAATGCGCAACTCTATTTTTAGCTGAAAAATCATGCCATGTAAGAGAAGAGGTTTCAAAAACAGGATATAAAATCCATCTGGCATGGTCTTCTCCTGGTTTAACTCCCCTATCATAAACCCTGAAATCCGCTCCGAACTTAAGAGCTGTCTTGACAATAAATCCGCGATTTCTCATATCTCTAAAAACTATGTATTTTGTTCTGATTGTTTTATCTGTCTCTCTTCCAATTTCAAGGAGCTGTTCAAACTTTAATTTCTTTTTTTTAAAAGAGACTTCCATTTTTTCTTTCTCAAGAAGGTAAAGAGATTCAAACATAGAATAAATCACTTTTCCGGATTTGAACTCTCCAAACCTGCTCTGCGCATGAAGAGTCATTGCTTCTTCTTTATTGCTGTAAACATTCTCGCCGTCAAAAACCGCTTTGACTTTTAGGAGTTTTGTGTCTATCTTTGGAGCTTCTTTGCTAATTTCTTTTGCTTCTAATTTCGCTTCTGGTTTTTGTTTGTGTTTGTGCGACATAATTTTACAAAATAAACGAGCTATATAAATTTATGTTTAAGAAAGTATTGATTTGCTTATCTGTTTGGCCATTTCAAGATTTTTTATGACCGTTAGTTTTATTATAGCCTTCTGGTTAACAATGTCTGAAAGTTCTCCCAAATCCAAATCTTTTATTGTTTTATTTTTCTTAAAGAATTTATCAAGCGCTTCTACAATCTCTTTTGGGTATTGCGTCTGAACAATAATCTGCCCATAAGTGCCGACATAATAACTCTTGTCGAATGAGGATATTGATGCATCAATAACCATTTTTACTCCGAGGTTTTTATAAAATTTTCTTATATTCTTGTCTAGAGGAGTGTTTCCTGTGCTTAAAGTATAAGAGATAATCCCTTTCTTTTTTAACTGCTCCATAAGTTTTTTCTCCCTGTCTGGATGAAGTAAAGCTTCCCAAGCATGTGCTGCCTGGTAACAATTGACTCTTGGGTCTCCTTTTTTGAACTTGCTAAACCAATCATCAATTATACTTTCCCAGAATTTCATCATTTCATTTAATGAATCAAACTTAAATACAGAGACTTCTCCTTTTATAGAATCTATACTTTTTGGTGTGGATTTTTCTTTTGTTAAATCTTCGTAAATGTCATTTAATAATTTTTTGCCGTCTAAGACCCATTCTTTGTTTATTAAAAATTTATTATCTTTTTGTATAAGAACGCCCCCTGTAACAAGCTGCAGGACAGCTTTTCTGACTGCTTGAAAAGTAACTGATTTGTTGTATCTTTTTCTTATAAAATTCATTAAGTCTATTATTCTTAAAGGATATTCCTTTGTTAAAATACTAAAAACTATATCTTTTACACCTTGCTTGTTTCCAAAAGGAAGGGTTATTTCTAATGTCATTAAACTTTAAAGATTAATTATATATTTAAACCTTTTGGTTTAATAATTATTGAACCAACTAAATATAACACCTATTTTCTTTTGTTAATTAACTAAATTAATATGGAGGAAAATAAAATGAAAAAACAGAAAATGAGTAAGAATGGAGCATTAGAATTACTAATCGGAATTGTGTTAGGTACATTCCTTACATCGATTGGTTATGTTGCATTTGAGGTAGAAAAGGCAACTGTAGATCGCACAACGAGAGAATGTGCTCAAAGAGCTGTTATGACTCATTATCAGCCAGTTGGAAATGGTGGAGCTTTAGCAGAAATGTATGGTGATCTAACTCAAGAAAGACAAGAAATGTACAAAAGAATGCACAGAGCTTATGAAGATTTAGCAGGAAAAGATAACTAAACACCTTAGAGCATGGTACTTTAAATTTTTATGTTGATGAAAGATAGAACTAAGCGCAGATTTCAGAAAACTATTTAAACTTGTCTTTTCTTATTATTTTATGAAACTAAGACAAAATTTTCAATCACAATTGATTCTTGTATTAGTCTTAGTCCTGGCTCTCTTATAAGAGCCATTTAAATCTCTAAATTTTTTAAAATGGCTCTTGAATTTTGTGTTATAAGTTTGAAAAAGGATTTGAATAATAGGCATTATCTTGCTGGAATCGAGTTTCAAGGCAGAGAAAGAAATTATGAAATACACACAAATGCCAGTGTGAGATACCTGAAATCCCTTCCTGAAAAGTTTAGGCTTTCTATACTTGATGGGTTTGATTGTGCTTTTCAAAAAGACAACAATGGAGGGATTGAAGAGCTTTATTTTGAAGTAAAAGGAATAGACTCAGGAGCTCAAAAATGCGAGAAAGGTTTAGAAAACGCAATTCTAAAGTTTATTAGAGAAGAGTGCTGCGAGAAAACTTAAACGCCCACGGAAATTAACCAAAACCTCCAAAAATCACACAAATATTTATAAATGAAAATTTCTAAGAAAAAACATGGATCATTTTAATCGGAACTTGTATGATGCACTAGAAAAAGTTGTTGGGTGTGGATATGATCCTGTAGTTGGAAACGAAGTTGTTTCTGCTGTCCATGAGAGCTTAATTGATGCATTGCGTGTTGATGATGATGAAGTTGTACCTGATGCTAGCTTGACAAGAGACTTAAATGCCGAATCTATTGATTCATTAGACTTATCATTTAGACTAGAAAGAAGACTAGGAATCAAAGTTTCTGGAGATGAAAGAAGTGCCATGTTTCTTGAAGTTACTCCAAAATTTCCAAATGGCAGAGAAAAAACAGTTTTGGAATTAACAAGGTATGTTTATGATGCGGTTAAAAAACAAGGACCTGTTGTTTTATAGATAATTATATGTATCAAAGCATAATAATATTTTTATACTCTTTTTCTTGTTTTAAATTATGAACTCAGGACAACAAGATGCAGGCGAACCAGGCAGAAGAGAAGGAGAAAGGTTAAGTGACCATGTGTGCGAAGTACCACATCATTTAATAGGAGCAACTTGTTTGTATGACCAGGGCTCAGAAAAGGTTCTAGCAATTCCTTATGGTGCTTGTAGAGTAAAAAAGGGTGAGGGTTCGCGAAAAGGAGAACCTCGTCTTGCTGTTGCTTATTTCACAGAAGCAAATCTACATGAAAGAGACGATTTGCCTGAACCAGCGCAGTTAGAAATAAGAGCTCTCTCTGCAGTTCATCCAGAGGATTTAACTCCAGTAAAGATATCCTCAGAACTCGCTCTGGGATTGTATAATGCTGTGATTAGGTGGTTGGCAAACAAAAACCCAAGAGCCATCTAAAATAAGCCCAGTGAAAACTAAGTTGTAGAGTTTTCACTCTTGAGGAAGAAGATAATTCTAAATACTCTTTGTTCTTTTTAGAATTATGGAAAAGGAATTAAGGGAAAAAATAAAAGAAAAGCCCCTTGACCCTATGAACTATTATTATCTGGGGAAAGGCTTGATGAAAAAACCGCTTGCAAATATTGATTCTATTAAAGAAATTGAAAGCCTGTTTAAAAGCGCTTTAGAGCTTGCGCCTAATTTATGGGCTCCAAGAGCTATGCTAGGTGAGTTGCTTTACAAGCAGGGTAAATTCAAAGAAGCTGAAAGATGTTTCAGAGATTTGCTGGCAAGATTTCCAAACTCTGTTTCTGCAAAAGAATACTTAAGCCGGTGTATAACTCTAAGCTCTATTAAAAAAGAGGATAAAGAAAGCCTGCAAAAAGACTCTTTGTATTTATTTGAAAATAATTTAAGGGATTTTATCAGAATAGTTTTAAAAAATGGTTGCGGAGAGGGGTGGTGGAGAAAAGGAATTCCTAAAAAAGTAAGGGCAAAATGCGCAGCAAGAAGAGAAGAAGGATTAGAAGAAGAAAAAGAAGCTGAGCTGCTGCTTTTCGCTGATTTTTATGATTACAAAGAGATTATAGAGTACAACAAAAAATTCTTTGCTTCCCGTATAGACACAAAAGAGTGGGGCAACAAGCTAGAGGCAATAGAGCCAATTAGAAATGCCATCGCCCACAATCGTCCTCTGCCACAATCAGTGTCTAAAATCAAGATCTGCTATGAAGATTTCCAAAAAGTCATGGAAAAAGTGAGTGTTGTGGAGAAGCCATAGGGAAAATTTTTAAACCCTAAATTCTTACAGAAACTACCCTTATAGGAAAAAGAGTTCTGATAATATTTGAAAATGGCAAACTTAACACAAAAATTAAAAGATATTTGGAAGTACTTGAATACTCGTGGAACTCACGAAGAAATCTTAGATGATGGAGGAGATGGGCATAGCTCATCTCCCGGATTTTATGGGCGGGTTCCAAACAAAACAACACCTCTTCAAAGGATTATATTTCTTGCAATCGTTGGGGGGGCTTGTTTTTTGGGTTATGAAAAAATTAAGCCTACTCAAACAGAGATAGAAATGCATAAAGTTCAGGAAGACATTTGGAGAAAACAGGATAAAAAAGAAAATTTAAACAGAGCAGAAAATTATGTAGTTTATCATAAAGGGAATACACCAAAAGATCTTGATAGAATTTGTAAAACCTACAAACTTGATGAGGAAGGAAGAAGATTTATTAAAAGAAGAATACGCGAAGAAAGATTAGAGGAGGCAGAGAATTCTATACGAAGATTCCCAGCCAAGATTAAAGATATTAATGATATATGCAAAACTTATGAACTTGATGAAACGGGCAGAGAGAAGATTAGAAGAATAGCTGCAGTAAATTATGTGTATAAAAACATACCAATTGATATTAATGATATTGATAATATATGCAAAACTTATGGACTTAATGAAGAAGGCAAAGAGTATATTAAAAGAACAATAAATAATATAAAATTAAGAGAGGCAGAACAGTATGTGTTCCTTTACCCTATCCGACATGATGGTAAAACACTCAATGTATCTGATATTAATGATATATGCAAAACTTATGGACTTGATGAAACGGGCAGAGAGAAGATTAGAAGATTAATAGATGGGCATAAACAATAGTTAAAACTAAAAGACTAAAAAACCAAAGGGTTAAAATCAAGAGATAGAAAAGAATAAAAATTATGAGTTCTGATAGAAAGATTTATAAAGTTATAACTTGTTATAACAATATGGAATTAATTAAGAATACTATAAAGGTTGGAAATTCTGCAGGAGTATTATTGCCTAAGGAATTTTTGAATACTCAGGTAAAGGTAGTTTTACAGCCATTAAATATAGAAAAAGATATTTTAGAAATCCTTTTAGAAAAAAAGATGCTAAAAGATGTACTGGGGGTTTATTTAATCGGAAGTTATGCGAGGAAAGAACAAACCATAGAGAGTGATATTGATGTTTTAGTTATAACAGACAACTTAAATGATAAAATCAACAGAGGAAAGTATGATTTGATGCTGGTTTCTAAAGAATTAGTTGATGAAAAAATGGAAAAAAATATTTTGCCATTACTTCCGATGATAATTGAGGCCAAACCAATAATTAACCAAGCGCTAATAAAAAATTATATCAACACCCCATTAACCAAGAGAAATCTTAAGTGGCATATTGATACTACAAAATCTGCAATGAGAGTTGTTAAAGAGAGTATTAAATTAGCTAAAGAATCTAATATTAAGATAGGAGATGCTTATGCTTATTCTTTAATCCTTAGGCTTAGAACTTTATATATTATAGATTGCTTGAGAAAAGGCAAGTTATGGAAAAAAGAAGAATTTTTGAATTTAATCAAAAAAATAAGCGGGAACCTAACTGCTTATGAAAGATATATCAGCTCCAAAAACAAAAACACTCTTGAACGCAAGCTTCCAATAGACGAAGCAAAAAGATTAATGGAATATGTTAACAAAAAAAATGATGAGGTTGAAAAATGGTTACTTCAAAAATGAAATTTTTGAGAGTCCTAAAAATTTTAAAAGATAGGAGAAAATTTTTATGAAAGGAGAGAAAAAAGCAAGAAAGAAAAGGTTAATTAAAAAAAGAGCCAGCCTATTAGAAAGAGCAGAAGAACACAGAATAAAGGCAGAAACAGAACAAGGAAGAAAAGATACAACTCCTGGATATTGGATTGGGGAATCTGAAAGATTTGAAGAGCAAGCAAAGGAAGTTGATGAAATTTTGGAAAAGTTGGATGAGAAAAAGTGAAAGTCGCGGAGAAAAAAAGCTGAAGGAAAGAATAGATAATTCCACCACAATAATTCTTAAAAACCCAAGACTTCTTAGATCATTATGGCTATTAGAATACCTGCCGTATGCAAATGGCTTCTTGAAAATTCCCTAGAAGCTGTTAGAAGATTAGAAAGCGAAACTGAATCAATAATTAGATTAGGAAATAGTAAACGTTTAGGCTTAGAAAACGTAAGGCTCTTAGTTCCAAAAGGAATACTGGTTTTTCAAGCCATAACAGATATTAGAAACACAGGAGAATTTTTATTTGCAGTTAGGGATGGAGCAGACACTTCTCCAGCATATCTTTCAATAGTTAGAACACAAAAAGAAGGATTAAATTATGCAATAAATGCCTGTGAATTATTAGCCTATCCCTGGTATAGTAATCTAGATAGCTCTAAAGTTTTAGATAGGCTTGCAAGGGCAAAAAAACAGCTGTATGTTAGTGATTTAACACCTCAAAGAGAGAGACACCCCCTGCTTTATAAATAACCTCAGATAATTTCAAAACCCTACTCTTCACACTCGCCCGCTTTTATTAAGTGGATGTTCTCATAATCTTTTTTTCTTTTCTTTGAGCATTTATCGCAATACTTTCTGGGATATCTCGCATGGGGAGTTGCTTCAAATTCCTTTCCGCAGTCCTTGCATTCTTTCGTAACCATAATTAGAAGAGGAATAAATGGTTTAAAAAGTTTGTTGAAAAAGAGGAGAGTTCTAAAAACCACTCCTTCTGTGATGATTCATGGGAATAATGGAAACATTAGCAGCCATGAAAGAGGCAGATAAAGAAAGGCTAGAAGGAAATGAAAATGCGTGGAGAGACGGGCCTTCAATAAAAGTAACTCGTGAACAAATTTCCAGAACAACCCCCTTAAAATGCAATTTGATTCTTGAGTTAAACAATCAAATTCCCAATCCTAGGAAAATCCAGTTAATGTTTAATGATGTATTAAGACAATTCTCTTCTCTTAACGAGAATGTAGACATACAATCAATTGAAAGAGGCTACAAAATAAGTATTGTTTCAGGTTTTAGAAGATGCGCCTTTTGCAATGCTTTTAGA
>Ga0315286_10000674_pt1 | contig 29395 bp, 24 predicted proteins | sample YL17G10_0_MG_FD_205038 | JGI IMG/M metagenome (GOLD analysis project Ga0315286, IMG submission 205038) | Sediment microbial communities from Yellowstone Lake, YNP, Wyoming, USA - YL17G10_0 | ecosystem: Environmental > Aquatic > Freshwater > Lake > Sediment | place: USA: Wyoming | collected... | reverse complement strand
CAAGTTCGCCTACGTGGCGAATCAAACCTCCAACGACGTCTCGGCCTACACCATCAATGCGACGACCGGGGCGCTCACCCGGATTCTTTGCGTGGTTGGGGTTGGTGTGAGTTGCAACTTCAACGGTGATTTCCTGGCCGGGACCGTTCCCGCCTCCGTCACCGTCGACCCCTCGGGCAAGTTCGCCTACGTGGCGAATTTCAGCGCCAACGACGTCTCGGCCTACTCCATCGGCGCGGCGACCGGGGCGCTCGCCCGGATTCCTTGCGAGTTTGGTGGTGGGGATTGCATCGGTACTGATTTCGCGGCGGGGACCGGTCCCGTCTCCGTCACCGTCAACCCCTTGGGCAAGTTCGCCTACGTGGCGAATCAAACCTCCAACGACGTCTCGGCCTACACCATCAATGCGACGACCGGGGCGCTCATCCGGATTCCTTGCGTGGTTGGGGTTGGTGTCAGTTGCAACGGTAATAATTTCCTGACGGGGACCGTTCCCGCCTCCGTCGCCGTCGACCCCTTGGGCAAGTTCGCCTACGTGGCGAATCAAACCGCCAACGACGTCTCGGCCTACACCATCAATGCGGCGACCGGGGCGCTCACCCGGATTCTTTGCGTGGTTGCGGTTGGTGTGGATTGCAACATCAACAATAATTTCTCGGCGGGAACCGGTCCCGTCTCCGTCGCCGTCGACCCCTCGGGCAAGTTCGCCTACGTGGCGAATTTCAACTCCAAAGACGTCTCGGCCTACACCATCAACGCAGCGACTGGAGCGCTCACGCAGATTCCTTGCGCGGAGTTTGCGGGTTGCATCGGTAGTAATTTCCAGGCGGAGAACGGTCCCCGCGCCGTCACCACCACCCACTGAACCGAATGAAAAGGCCACGGCTTCTGGAATATTTGGGCGGCCGGGCTGCTACGCAGGAACGATCGATTTCTCTCGCCCTTTCTCCGACCCCACTTCTCCGGACCCATTTTTTCCGCGGTGACTTATGACGGCAGGGAAGTCGCCGACGCAGCGGGGGGCGGGAAGCGGTTTTCGGCCATGACAGCGCGGATTCTCGAGCACACCAAGCCGGCGCACTTGATCCTCGTCAAGAGCCGGCGCTGCCGGGCGATTGCAGTCGAGACGACGGCGCCTTCACGCCAAGCTGATGTCGTCTTCGTGGAAATTGACGTGGATCAACATGGCGAGCGGAGAATCGCCGTCCAATGACGGCATAATCATGTTCAACTCTCCCTTGCATCACTGTCCGGCCTGCCGGCAGTACGTGGCCCTGGACCAGAGCCAGCGCGAATGCGCGAGCGAGCACGGCTGCTCGCCGGAGCAGCCTTGTCCGTTGGCGCACCTGTTTTCTGTCCGTGACTCCGCAGCGGCAGCCGGCAAGTCCGAGGACACGCCGGCGTCCGTGGCGCAAAGCGGGACGCCCGCACCCAAGCGCTGAAGGCGAGCGTCGCGGTCGTCAGCGCTGGTAGGCCTCGGTGACGTAGCGGCGCATCATGCGCTGGCTGTTGAAGGAGACCGCGTTCTTGGCGATGACCGACTTCATCGTTCCGAGCCAGCCCGGCCGGTCTTCATAGAAACGCGGCAACACGGCCTGTTCCAGCTTGTCGTACAGGGCTTGTGCGTGGGCCTCGGGTGTTTGTGAAGGCTCGCCGATCGCCCACCCCGTTACGCCTTCGATACAGCCCTCGATCCACCAGCCATCCAAAACGCTCAATTGTGGAACGCCGTTGAGGGCCGCTTTCATTCCGCTCGTACCCGAGGCTTCCAGGGGTGGCAGCGGCGTATTGAGCCAGACATCGACACCCGCAACGATCGTCGCCGCCGACTGCATGTCGTAATTTGGAATGAAAGCGACGGTAATCGCGCCCTGAAGCTCCCGCGCGTACTCGTGCAGGCGTTTGATCAGCGCCTTGCCGGGCTGGTCCTGCGGGTGCGCTTTGCCGGCGAGGACAATCTGGAAAGGGTAGCGGCGGGCGATGCGGCGCAGCCGCTCCAGATCGGAAAACAAGAGTTCCGGCCTCTTGTAGGCGGTCATGCGCCGCGCGTAGCCGATGATGGCCACGTCTCGATCCAGTGCCACGTTCGTCGCGCTCTTCACGGTGGCGACAAGCCGTTCCTTCGCTTCCAGGTGCGCGCTGAAAATTTTATCGTCCGGGAGGGTGTCGGCGCGGATCAGCAGTTCGGGCGCGTGGGCCCAGCCCGGCGCGTAGGTATCGTAAAGCCTGGCGAAACTGGGGCACGTCCAGGTAAAGGGGTGGACGCCGTTGGTGATGGCGTGCACCTGAAACCCCGGAAACAGTTTCTGCGACACTTCCGCATGGCGCTTGGCGACGCCGTTGACGTAATCGCTGAGGTTGAGCGCGAGCATGGTCATATTCAGCACCTGCTCTCCGGCCAGCGCCTTCAGGGTCGGGATCTCGATGAAGTCTCCCAGCACCTGCTGCACCAGTTCGTAGGAGAACTTGTCGTGGCCCGACTCGATCGGGGTATGGGTGGTGAAGTTGCACAACTGGCGAACGCGGTGCAGATCATAGGGGGATTCGCCGCTGCGCAGTTCGTGGCGCGGGTAGCGATAGGCGCGCAGCAGGCTCAGCCCGAGCAGCGCGGCATGCCCTTCGTTCAGGTGATAGCGATTGATGGTGAAGCCGAGCGCCCGCAGCATGTGCATGCCGCCCATGCCCAGCACGGCTTCCTGCTTGAGCCGATAGGCCGGATCGCCGCCATACAAGTGGCGGGTAATCGCGCGATCCTCGTCGCGGTTCATCGGCAGATCCGTATCGAGAAGGATCACCGGTGTCGTTCCGGTTGAACCGGACGCGACGAACAGCCAGCCGAAGACCCACACCGGACGACCCTCGATCGAGATCGCAACAGCGGCATTCAGCGGCCGGCAAATCTCTGCCGGGTTCCAGGCATCGGGCTGTTCGATCTGCCGCCCTTCGCCGTCGATTTCCTGGCGGAAATAGCCCTCGCGGCTCACCAGCGTGACCGCAACCATGGGTAACTCGAGGTCCGCCGCCGTGCGCACCACGTCGCCCGCCAGCACGCCAAGGCCTCCGGCATAGGTGGGAATGTCGCTGCGCAGCGCGATCTCCATGGAGAAATACGCGGTGCGCGGATCGCGGGTGAATTCTTCGAGCAAGGCGAAGTCGTCAGGCATCTCATCTCCAAGGCGGCAATGCAAAGCGCTGCTCGGAGCAATGCTTCGACAGCCGGTCCGTCACACGGCTCATAGCGACATTATCGATCATGATGGGGTCGGCTTCAGGCGACCACACGTCCGTCCACCAGCTCGACGATGCGGTCGCACTGCGCCGCGAGCGCGTGATTGTGCGTCACCAGCAGGATCGTCGTGCCGTGCGTCTGATTCACCCGGTGCATCAGGTCGAACACCAACTGCGCGGACCTGGTGTCGAGATTCCCCGTAGGTTCGTCCGCGAGAACAAGCGCGGGATTCATCGCAAGCGCGCGCGCGACCGCCACGCGTTGCTGCTGCCCGCCCGACATGTTGTTCGCCAGGTTATCCCGCCAAGGCGTCAGGCCCATGCTGTCCAGCAATTCGTCGGCGCGCCGCCGCATCTGGTCGTCCGGCCGGCCGCGATCGACGAGCATCGGCATCAGCACGTTTTCCGCCGCGGTGAACGCCGGCAGCAGGTGATGGTACTGGAACACGAAGCCGATGCTGTGGCCGCGCAGGCGGGTCAGCGCGCGGTCGTCGAGATCGCTCGTCTCCTGGCCATTGATGAAAAGCCGGCCCGCCGAAGGGCGGTCGAGCAATCCGATGAGATTGAGCAGCGTGCTCTTGCCTGAACCCGAGGGCCCCATCAGCGCGCAGAATTCACCGCGCGGCAGCAGCAGATCGATGCCGTGCAGCACTTCGGTCTCGACCGGCGTGCCGACGTTGTACGCCTTGCGGATGCCCTCGAGCCGCAGGACGTCGTCAGCCACGGATCGCCACCACCGGGTCGAGCCGCGCGCCGCGCAGCGCCGGCGCCACCGCCGCGGCGAGTCCGGTCAGCATGGCGAGAACCGCGGACAGGATGAACAGGCGCGGTTCGAAGCTGATCGGCACGAACGGCGTGCCGTCGGGATTGCGCATGTAGGTCTGCCACAGCAGGAGCGCCGTCGCGCCGAGCGCCGAGCCGAACACCGAGCCCGCCAGCCCGAGCACCGCGCCTTCGAGCAGAAAGATGCGCAGGATCTGTCCCCGCGCGGCGCCCATCGCGCGCAGGATGCCGATCTCCTTGGATTTCTGCACCACCGATACGATCAGCACCGCGGCGATGCCGAACGCGACCGAAAGCGCGACGAAGAAGCGGATCGCGGTATTGCCGATGGTCTGCGCGGTGATCGCGGAATAGAACTGGGCATTGGTCTTGATCCAGCTGTCGGCCTGCACGCCGGTCGCCGCGGTGATCGCCTGCGCGACTTGTTCGGCGGCGTAAACGTCGCGCACCGCCAGATCGATGCTGGAAACGCCGCCGCTGAGGCCGAGCAGCGCCTGCGCGGTATGCAGCGCGACGTAGGCGTTGCGCTGGTTGGCGCTCTTGGCGCCGAGATCGACGATGCCCGAAATCGTCAGTGTCGCGCCCTCGCCCGTGCCCTTGGTGATGCGCAGCTTGTCGCCCGCGATGACGCCGAGGTCGGCTGCGAGCTCGGTGCCCACGACGATGTCTTCCGAAGTCAGGCGCATGCTGCCGGCGACGATTTTCTCGGGCAGCGGCACGATGCGGAAATAGGTGTCGGGTTCGATGCCGATCACGGTGATCGCGCGCACCGCCTCGCCGCGCACCGCGAGTACCGAACCCGAAGCCATCGGCGAGACCGTCGTCACCTCGCGCATGTGCGCCACTTGAGCGATGATTTTCTGCCACTGGTCGATGGACCGCACCCGCTGGTACGGCTTCTGCACGATCGCCGCTTCAGCAACCTGCGGCGTCGCGCGCAACGGCCTGGCGATCTCCTGCGCAGGCAGCAGCACGACATGCGATTGCACGCTCAACACGCGGCGGATGAAATTCGCGCGCATGCCCTCGAGCATCGCCGACATGAAGATGATCACGCCCACCCCGATCGAGACGCCGATGATGATGAACAGGGTCTGCATGCGGCCCTCGCGCAGGAAGCGGCTGGCGGCGATCCACTCGAAAGGCAGCCAGTCATTCATTGGTCACCGGCCGCATGCGCTGGCCGGGCTTGACCTTGGCATTGCCGGCGCTCACCACGAGATCTCCTGCTTCCAGGCCCTCGCGGATCTCGATGGCGCCTTCGCCGCGCAAGCCGAGTTTTACCGGCTGCGCGCCGGCCCGGCCGTTCTTCACTTTCAGCACCCAGGGAGAAGGACCGGTCGCGTCGTGCACCGCCTCCGCCGGCAGCGCGAGCGCATCGCGGTGGCGCTCCACTTCGATGTCCACCGACACCGTCATGTCCTGGCGCAGATATTCGGGCGGGGCGGGCACGCGCAGTTTGACCTCGACCGTGCCGCGCTGCGCATCGATGCCGGGATTGATGTAGACCACTTCGGCGGGAAATTTCTGCGTCGCATACGCATCCGCGGACGCGAGCGCCTGCTGGCCGATCTTCAATTTGGCCAGATTGCGCTCGTCGATCGCGAGCACGAGCTGGGTCTCGCCCGTGGGAGACAGCACCATCAGCACCTTGCCGGGCTGCACAACGTCGCCGCGCTCGACGGCACGCGCGATGAGCGTGCCCGCCGCCGGCGCCCGGATCATGGTGTACGCGAGTCTCGCCTGCGCCTCCTGCAAAGTGGCGCGCGCCTGGTCGAGCGCCCTGAGCGCCATCGCATAATCGCTGCCGGTGGGTTGCGCGGTTTCGACCTGCTTGCCCGCGGAGTCGAACTGCGCCTGCGCCACGTCGAGGTTGCGCTGCGATTCGTCGAGCACCGCGCTGCTGATGAAGCCGCGCTCGTAGAGCGTCTTGTTGCGCTCGAGCCGCGCGCGTGCATCGATCAGATTGGCTTGCGCCTGGCGCAGCGCGAGCGAAGCGACCGGCAATTGCAGCTCGCGCAACTGCCGCAGCCTTGCTTCGGCCTGCGCTACCGCGACCTGCGCCTGATTGACCCCCGCCCGCGCTTCGCCGGCTTCGAGCTCCACCAGCGTCTGGCCGGCCTTGACCGTCTGGCCCTCGGCGACCGGCACTTGCGCCACCGTGCCGACGATCTGGCTGCCGATGTCCACGCGGTAAGGCGTGGCGACGCGTCCGCTCGCCACCACCGATTGCACCACTTCGCGCCGCACCACTTTCACCGCCTCGACCTTCGGCCCGAAAGCAATGCCAAACAGCAGATAACCGGCGCCAGCAAACACAGCACAGCCGGCAAGGATTCGCCAGCGCATTGCCCAAAATCTTGCGGATGTCTCGCGCGCGTTCACTGCGTTTCAGCCCTCCACAGACGAATTGACGCTGATGCGTCGGGCAGCCTTGGGCGGACCCGAATCCACACCCGCCGAGCATCGCTTCATGCAGGGCCGGCATGAACCGGGTGGGCGAGCAGATGGCGCGTGAACCATTGGTTCGCCAGGCTCGCCGCCGCCTCCAGTGCGCCGCGCTCCTCGAACAGATGCGTGGCGCCTGGAACGATCGCCAACTCCCGCTCGCAGTGCGTGAGCGCGTGGCGCGCCGACTCGTTGAGCGCGATGACCTGGTAGTCGAGTTCGCCGACAATGAACAGTGTCGGCGCCTGCACCTGTGCGAGCAGTTCGCTTCCCGTCAGGTCGGGGCGTCCGCCGCGGGATACGACGGCGGCTACATCGTGCGGCATCTTGGCGGCAACTCGCAGTGCTGAAGCCGCACCCGTGCTGGCGCCGAAAAGGCCGACGGGCTGTTCGCGAAAAGCCGCGTAGGTTCGCACGAAGCGCACGGCGTAACCCAAGCGCTCGGTCAGCAGATCGATATCGAAGCGCGCCGCGTAGTCCTGATCCTCGGTCTCGGTCAGCAAGTCGAGCAGCAGCGTGGCCAGCCCCGCCTTGCGCAACTGCGCGGCAACAAAACGGTTGCGCGGCGAGCCCCGCCCGGAGCCGCTGCCGTGGGAGAACACCACCACGCCGGCCGGCTGCGGCGGCAGCGCGAGGTCGCCTGCGAGCGTGACTTCGCCCGCGGGAATCAAGACCGATGCTTCGCGTTGTGGCGCGCTCATGCCCCACCTCCCGCGTGCTTTTTCGCGCGCTGCGCCAGCACGGCGACGACCTCCTCGTCCTCGACCTGCGGAAACTCCCGGTAATACTGGCTAACGGCATAGAAGTCGGCGGGCGCGGCGAGGCAGGCCACCTCATCAGCGTAAGGCTCGATGCGCTTCAGGCTATCGGGCGCGGCGACCGGAACCGCGCAAATCAGCCGCGCCGGCTTTCTGGCGCGTACCGCGTGCAGCGCTGCGATCATGCTGGCGCCGGTGGCGAGCCCGTCGTCGACCACGATCACGACCCGGTCTTTCGGATCGATCGGGGGGCGGGCGGGCGTGTACTGCAAGCGGCGTTTGCGCAGCGTCTCGAGCTGGGCCTGCTTCTCGCGCTCGAGGTACGCCGCGTCAGCACCGGCGCGAGCGGCGTGCTCGGCGACGTACGCCCAACCCGATTCGTCGATCGCACCGACGGCGAATTCCGCACTGAAGGGTGCGCGCAGCTTGCGCACCAGCACGACGTCGAGTTCGCCCTCCAGTTCTTCGGCAAGCACCTTTCCCATGCCCACCGCGCCACGCGGAATCGCGAGCACGAGCGGGTTGCGGCCGCGATGGCCGGCGAGCGCCTTGGCGAGGCGCCGCGCCGCATCGGTCCGGGAGTCGAACTGGATGGTCATGGAAGACACATGATCCGCCTGCCACGGCCGGCGGGCTTGCGCCAAGTCAAATCCCGATACGCATCGCTACGACGCCACGCGCCGCTTTACCCCTGCCCGAACCCGGATCGAGTGACCGGTCCGGCGCAGGCTTCGGCCTGCGCGACGCTGTCCACCGCCAGCGCCGGCAAAGTTCGCACAGACAAGTGCTCGACTTCGCAACCCATGACGCTCACCGCGGTTTCGAACTGGCGGGGGGAAACCCTGAACGCGTCGTATATCACGGTAACGTGGCGCCGGTTCGGGACCATCCAGACTTGCGCGACCCCGTGTATGCAATTCAGTGCGCTGCGCACGCCCCGCAATGCCGGGCCGGAGCCCAGCCCGCTGATTTCCAAGTCCGCTGTTTGCATCGAGGTCAGCATGATCGCCTTATTGAGCCTTCCAGAATACATGACAGAACTTCAATTCAAAATCGCTTCCCTCATCCCCACCCTTCTCCCGGAGGGAGAAGGGCTTTTGCCTCCCTCGCCCTCCGGGAGAGGGAACGAGGGTGAGGGAAGAATGTGTCGTGAATTACGAAAAGATCAATAGTATCCTGCATTATCGAACCACCAGCACCGGCAGCTTGCCGTGCGTGAGCACTTTGTTGGTTTCGCTTCCCAGCACGATGCCCCGGATTCCGCGGCGCCCGTGCGAAGCCATGACGATCAGGTCGCAGCGCGACTTCTTCGCCGCCCGCAGGATGCCTTCGTAAGGGCGCAGCGCCAGACTGAAGCTGGTATCGCAGGCGACGCCGGCTTTGTTCGCTTTCGCCGCGACTTTTTCGAGCATGTGCCGCGCACGCTTTTCCTCATCCGCCTTCCACATTGCCGGCGTCAGCGATTCGGCGGCGACCGGATATTCAGGGAACGGCATGATCGGGTAGTCTGCGGTGGCGTAAAAAGCCGTCAGCCGGGCGCCCACGCTCTTGGCCAGGGCGATCGCAGCGGCCACCCCCTTGTCGGAAAGCCTGGATCCATCGGTGGCAACGAGTATGTGCTTGAACATGATTCCTCTACTGCAAGTATGCACACTGATCGGCCGCACTCCTTGATCTACGTCAACCTTAAGGAATAAAGAAATAACTCGTTCACCGCGGAGGACGCAAAGCGGCGCACGGACACGTTACCGATGAAGTCGGCCGTTTGCGGGCAGTGCGCCGAAGCGCCGCCTCCCGCCCCGGATGGCTACGCCAACGCCGTGTCGGCGGCGCCGGGGGAAAGCCAGACACGAAGAAAACCATGTGGACGTTAAGAACAGGCCCGGTGCCGAAATGACCACCGATACCAGGTATTGACTCTCGAATGTCTTTCTGCTTTTGCCCTTCCTTTGCGTCCTTTGCGGTGAGAGTTTCTTCTCGCCTGGTGTGGAGGCGGGAGCCGGCAGCGGCAGGGTTCAGGCCGGCACCGGCAGCGCCGGGTCGCGCGCCGTGGCCATGTGGCGATAGAACAGACGCTTGACGGCCTCGACGACGAACAGATAGACCACCACCAGGACGACAAGAACGGCGTAGAACAGCGGCGCAGGGGTTTCGAATCCGAAATGGCGTGCCCATGGCAGGAACGGAAAGGCGAAGGCGAGCATCACGACGGCGACAGAGGTTGCGACCAGCGCGCGGCTGGGCGCGCTGGCGAACGGATTGCCGCGCGTGCGGATGACGAATATCACCAGCACCTGGCTGACCAGAGATTCGATGAACCAGCCGGTATGAAACAGCGCCTCGCCGGCATGCATCACCGCGAGCAGCACATAAAACGTGAGGAAGTCGAACAACGAACTGACCAGGCCGATCACCAGCATGAAATTGCGGATGAACCGCATGTCCCACACCTGGGGCGTCAGGATCCAATCCTCATCGACGCGGTCCAGCGGCACCGGCACCTCCGAGATGTCGTAGAGGATGTTGTTGAGCAGGATCTGCACCGGCAGCATGGGCAGGAAAGGCAGGAAGACCGACGCGGCCGCCATGCTGAACATGTTGCCGAAGTTCGAGCTGGTACCCATCATGATGTACTTGCGCACGTTGGCGAAGGTGCGCCGTCCTTCCAGCACGCCGTCGTGCAGCACGCGCAGGTCGTGCCGGGTGAGAATCAGGTCGGCCGCTTCCCTGGCCACATCGGCCGCACCTTCCACAGACACGCCGACGTCTGCCGAATGCAGGGCCGGCGCGTCGTTGATGCCGTCGCCGAGATAGCCCACCACGTGCCCTCGCGACTTGAGCGCGAGAATGATGCGGTTTTTCTGCGCCGGGGACACCCGGCAGAAAAGATTGGCCTGTTCCGCGCGCGCGGCCAGCGCGTCGTCGTTCATGGGCTCGATTTCGGCGCCGGTCAGCGTCCCGGCGACCGCGATGCCGAGCGTCGCGCAAAGATGCTCGGTGACCAGTTCGCTGTCGCCGGTCAGGATCTTGACCTGCACGCCGCTCGCGGCCAGTTCGGCGAGCGCCGCGACCGCGCTCGGTTTCGGCGGATCGAGAAACGCCGCGAAGCCGCAGAATACGAGTTCAGTCTCGTCGCCCACCACGGCGTGCTCATGAGACATCGGCAGTTCCCGGTAAGCCACGCCGAGCACACGCTGGCCCTGGCTCTCCAGCGCCGCGAGTTGGCGCCGCGCCCGGTCCCTCGACTCGTCATGCCACGCGCGCTCGCCGCCGGACTCGTCCGCGCGATAGTGCGAACACAGGCGCAGCAATTCCTCGGGTGCGCCTTTCACGATCAGGACGCGCCTGTCGCCGTCGTCGAGCAGCACCGACACCCGCCTGCGTTCGAAATCGAAGGGGACTTCGTCGACCTTGCGCCAGGCGCCAAGCGGCGGCGCCGGTCGTTCCAGAATCGCCGCATCCAGCGGACTCTTGATCCCGGTTTCGAAATGACTGTTGAGGTAGGCCAGCTCGAATACCTTCGGGCTCGGCGCGCCCACGAAGTTCATGTGCCCCGCCAGATGAATGCGCGCCTCGGTCAGCGTGCCGGTCTTGTCCGTGCACAACACATCCACGGCGCCGAAGTTCTGCACCGCCGCCAGGCGCTTGACCACGACGCCCTTGCCCGCGAGGCGCAGCGCACCCCTGGACAACGTCACCGAAACCACCATTGGCAGCAGTTCCGGCGTCAACCCCACGGCAAGCGCCAGCGCGAACAGGAAAGAATCGAACAGCGGCCTGTGCCACGCCGTGTTCACCAGCAGCACGAACAGCACCATCAGCAGCGTCAGCCGCATGATGAGCATGCCGAACTGCCGGGTGCCTCTCTCGAAAGCGCTCGGAGGGGGCGTGACGTCGAGAGAATGAGCAATCTTCCCCAGCGCGGTACTGCTGCCGGTTTGGCCAACCAGCATTTTCCCCGTGCCGCTGATCAGGGAACTGCCCATGAAGAGCGCATCGCCGTCGGGCCCACTGTCCCCGCCTGCGGCGCCGACGCTGCGCGCGCGCTTTTCCACGGGAAAGGATTCGCCGGTCAGAATGGACTGGTTCACGAACAGGTCGCGCCCCTCGACCAGCACGCCGTCCGCTGGAATCAGGTTACCGGCAGCCAGGAGCACCAAGTCGCCGGGTACGATGCCGCTCACCCGGATGCGGTGAACCAGCCCGTCGCGGACTACGCTGGCGCGTACTTGCACGGACTTGCGCAGGCGCTCCGAGGCGCGGTGCGCCCGGTACTCCTGCGCGAAATCCAGGGTGACGCTTGCCACCACCATGACGACGATGATCACAAAACTGGCTAGTTCCCCGGTCAGTCCGGCGATCAGGCTCGCTACAAGCAGGATGAGAACCAGCGGATTGCCGAAGCGCTTGAGGAATTCCACCGGCAGCGAATGCACCTCCGGGTCCCGGAACGTATTCGGACCGTAGCGTCGCAGCCGGGCGCGAGCCTGGGCGGAACTAAGCCCTGCCGATCCGGCGCCGGGACCGTCCTCCGGTCCGTATAGTCGCGGGCGCGACCTCACATCACTTTCGAGTAACGCGCCTGCTGCCGGCCCTCACGCAGATAGCGGTCGAACACCATGCAGACGATCCGCACCAGCAACCTGCCCTTCGGTGTCACCACGATCCCGTCGGGCTGCAGTTCCACCAGCCCGTCCTGCTCGAGCCGCTTCAACTCCTGCAGTTCGTGGGCGAAGTAGCTGCGAAAATCCAGCCGGTAGGCACGCTCGATCGATTCGATCGACAGCCGGAACTGGCACGCAAGAACCTGGATGACGGCGCGCCGGACCAGATCGTCCGCGGTCAGCACGATGCCGCCCGCCACCGGCAGATGTCCGCTATCGAGTGCGGTGTAATAACCGTCGAGATCCTTCAGGTTCTGGCTGTAAGTGGGCCCGACGCGCCCGATGGCGGAAACGCCGAAACCCAGGATGTCGCATTCCGGACGCGTCGAGTAACCCTGGAAGTTGCGCTGCAGCCGCCCTTGGCGCTGCGCCACCGCCAAGTCGTCACCGGGCTTGGCGAAGTGATCCATGCCGATGTACACATAGCCGGCGCCGGTCAGGCGGCCGATCGCCAGCGTCAGGATCTGCAGCTTGGTCTCGGCCGAAGGCAGGTCGGCGGCGGCTATGCTCCGCTGCGGCTTGAACCGGTGCGGCAGATGCGCATAGCTGTATAGCGAGATGCGCTCGGGATCGAGGGCGAGGACCTGGTCGATCGTGGTATTGAAGCTGGCGAGGGTTTGTTTCGGCAGGCCGTAGATCAGGTCCAGATTCACCGACCCGAAGCCGGCCGCGCGCGCTTCGTCGATCACGCGCCGTGTCACGCTTTCGGGCTGCATGCGGTGCACCGCCTGCTGCACCGCCGGATCGAAATCCTGCACGCCGACGGAAACGCGGTTGAAGCCCAGTTCGGCGAGATACGCCATCATTCCCGGTTCGACGCTGCGCGGATCGACTTCAATAGAGCATTCGCAATCGGCGCGGCGATCGAACTGCAGATCGATGGCGTTGCACAAGACGCGCATCTCGTCACGCGCCAGGAAGCTGGGCGTGCCGCCGCCCCAGTGCATCTGACTGATGCGATGGTCGCCTTCGAGCGCGCTCCCGACCAATGCGATTTCCTTCTCGAGGTAGGTGACATATCTCGCCGACTTGCCGCGGTCGCGCGTCACCACCTTGTTGCACGCGCAGTAGTAGCAGATGGTATTGCAGAACGGCAGATGCACGTACACCGAAAGCGGCTGGCTTGCGCCCTCGATATTGCGCCTGGCCAGCCAGTACTTGTAGGTGCCCTCGCCGAATGCGCCGACAAATCGGTCCGCCGTAGGGTAAGACGTGTATCGCGGTCCGCTCACATCGTGTTTGCGGATCAACAGCGGATCAATCACCAGTTCTGAAGCAGCCGTGTTCATCGTTTATGCGTTCGCAGGCGGCGTTCCAGCCGCGCCAGTTCGATGCAGACTATGCCAAACTCCGCGGTGACGACCTTGACCTGGATCAATCCCGCAGCCACAAGGGTGGGCAAACTGGCGGCGGAAGACAGCAGGACCCCATTACGCGTGCGCGCCTGCGAAAGAGCGACGATCTTGCTCCCTTCCACCTCGACTTCCCAATGCGACAGATTGCCGAAACACGACCAGGCCAGCGCTCTATCGAATGCCAATTCCGCTGCAGACACGCACTCTGCGTTGGTGCCGAGGCCCTTGAGCCAATCGGCATGAACCTGCCCGAACCAGCGAAAGCTCTCGGCGATATGCGGCAACACAAGCGGATGCGCGGGAGCAAGGATGACCGACGCGCCCAGCAATGCTGCGCCTCATCGGCGGGCTGCATTGGTTCAGATCAACCATGTGCGATGCCGGTGACATCTCGATCAATGGCGGCGGTATCATTGGCGCATGCGCGCGCGGACACCTCCTCACAGTGAGCATCCCCGGGAGCCGGTCGAACAGGGGCTGCTGGCGAAAGCCCTGACCACGGCCGCCGATCCCGTATTCATTACCGACCATACCGGCCGTATCGTCTGGGTCAATGAAGCGTTCGGCGAACGCAGCGGATACTCCCCGCGGGAAGCAGTCGGGCAGACGCCGAGCTTCCTGAAATCGGGAAGACACGATGAATCGTTCTATGGTGAACTCTGGCAAACCATCCTGGCGGGCCGCGTCTGGCGCGGCGAAGTCGTCGAACGGCGCAAGGACGGCAGCCTCTATACCGCGGACGAAGTCATCACGCCGCTGCGGGACGACAAGGGCGCCGTGACCCACTTCGTCGCCATCCTCCAAGACGTCACGTTGCGCAACCAGAAGGCGCAACGCGAGCACTATCTCGCCTACCACGACGCTCTCACGGGCCTTTACAACCGTGTGCTTTTTCTGGATCTCGTGAAGCAGGCCATAGCGCATTCCAAGGACAGCCTGCGCCCGCTTGCGCTGCTGTTTTTGGATCTGGACAACTTCAAGCTGGTCAATGACACGTTCGGGCATGAAACGGGCGATCGGCTGCTCGTAGCGGTTGCGGAGCGGCTGAGCGCTGCCGTGCGCAAGACCACTGACGCGGTGGCCCGGCTGAGCGGGGACGAATTCGCCATTCTGCAGACCAGCCTCGGGGATTCGCAAGCGGCCCTGTCTCTCGCGCGCAAACTGCTTCACTGCGTTTCGCAGCCCTTCGTGCTGGAAGGCCGGAGCGTTCAAACCGCCGCCAGCATCGGCATCGCGATGTATCCCACCGACGGTGAGTTACCCGAAGAACTGCTGAGAAACGCGGACAAAGCCATGTACCTGGCGAAGAGCCGGGGAGGCGGCAACTACCAGCTCTACGAACCCGCTCTTTGCCAGACCTGACCGACTGGTGCGGAAGTTACCAGGCAGTTGAAGTCCCCGGCAAAGGGTCATCCCCGGTAATAAAGCGGTGAACGACCCTCGCGGGCTTCAAATTACGGCTCAACCCGGTAACAGTCGGCCTCGCGGCCGACTCGCGAAATCTCCCTTCTGCTGCGCTTCAAGTGTTCCCTTGTCCCCCCGGGATACCCTGGCGCAGCCCGGAGTTATGGTCGCAGACCGGTTATGGTCGAAGATCGGTATCCCCTTGTGGGAATCCCCCGGAACCCGTTTAGAAGGGCCGGGGATGAGGGAGCATTTCACATTCTTTGCCATCTTCCCTCACCCGCCGCTATCGCGTCGGCCTCTGCTCCGCTTCAAGTGTGCCCTTGTCCCGGAAGGAGAGGCAATACGACTGCACCCTCTTCTCGCAGTTCCCGCTCTTCTACAAAAATGCTTTCCCGTCGCCTAAAGGCGAGGGGTTTACGGACCTCCCTATCGGGGACTCTAAAGGGTCAGCCTTATACTTTACAGTTTTAAGACAATCTTTTGCAAGGTCAACCTGACCCCTTTATTGTGCGATGACCCCTTTATTGTGATCGTCGAGCTTGTGCGTGCGCAACCAGCAGGACCCTCCGTTTTTTCGTTCTCCGACAACAGCCGGATTCCACGGCCAGACGAGAATGCGACCAGTCAGAAGGTGTAGGTCAAAGTGAGCCAGAGTTTGAGCACGTCGGGCTTGCCGGTGACCGAGGTTGGATCGCCGGTGTGATAGTCGGCGAATTCGATCTTGCCTATCAGCCCCTGGGCCAGTGGGTAGGCGGCGCTCAGGTCGATTTCCTGCCCAAAGTTGATGTTGCCGAAATCGGAGTTGAACCAGTGGTATTCGCCGTAGAGTTGGACTTTCTTGAACACCGTGGCCCCCGCATTCACCCAGGTGTCGACAATCCCTTGCTTGGGCGTGACGACAAACACATCAGCCCAGCCCTGGAACAAATGCAGCGTCGACAGCGGCGTCTGGAAGGCATACAGCCCGTTGTTGCTGCTGAGCTTCTCCTGGTGGAGCATTCCATAGTAAGAACTCCATCCTGCGCCCAGCGCAACGTGATAGTAGGAGGCGTCGATGGCCGGGTTGCCGTCGGCGTAAGGTGTTTGCTCGGCATACTCCGCGGTGTAAAGGCCTTTCCATTTCTCGCCGAAGGGATGGCTGCCGTCCAGACGCACGCCCAGAATCCGATTGGAGTTATCGGTGAAACCAGTGCCGGCGTTCTGACCGGTATTGGGCTGGTCCTGGAACTGGCCGTAGCCGATGAGGCTCTCCCCAGGCAGGAACGTGTAGCGCACGTTGACGACCGGCGTCTGCGTATCGAACTGCGTTCCCTGCGTCGTGTTCTGGCGAAAGAGGTACGCCGCGTAGATGTCGGTGTCAGGCAGGCTCGTGGTGGTGAGTGAAAACGCGTTAAAGGTCTGCGGCGTCTGTCGGAAGTTGACGTCACCGAGCACCCGCAGGTTATTGAGCTTGGCGATCTGGCGGCCGTACTTGATCGAGGTCTTGTCCAGCCCGGTCCAGTCCAGGTACGCCTGGGACACGCCCGTATTGCTCGGATCCGGGACCGTCGGATACGGCGAGCTGACGGCAGTCGCGGCACTGCTGTTGAAATTGTGGTTGAACTGGTAACTGACATTGACGAATTGCAGGACGCCGGTGAAGTCGTGGTAGGGCTTGGTTTCCCAGCCCAGCAGTGTCCGCAGGGTGAATGCGTTAGCCTGATCGGGCTTGTTGCTCTGGTCCACGTATTCGTACCGGGGGCGCAACTGAAACAGTAGTTTTCCGCCGCTGATCGCGTCCCGCACGTCCTGCGCCTGCGCTTTCACTTGCTCTTGCGGCTGCGCCGGCGGCTGCTGAGCCTGTGCTGCCACCGGGCCGCAAACCGCGGCAGCAGCCAGCAGCCCGAGTGTAAGCACAGGTACCGATATGGATCGCATGCGTGTCCTTTCCTTTGGATGTCGCCTGGCGCGATGCGAGCGCCGGGCTGTTGCGGAAAAATCATCACCACCGGTGCCTGTCCCCGCGCAACTTCGGTGTCGATTCCCCTGCGAAGCCGCATTGGCTGCGCCTTCCCGACGAATTCTGGCCCCGCCGCGACAGCGAGCGCTTTGACATAGATCAATAATCTTCAACGAACATCCGTGTAACGTGCCGCTCGACTATGCGTTTTGGGAATATTCCAACCGGTCGCGAGCAGGTCGCGGATGCTCTGCCGGCGGACAGTCCCACCGACGACAACATCAACCTGGCGACGTCACGTCTCGTGAACGACGCCGAAGCAGACGGAGGCAGGCATGGGGTCACGAGCGCAACAATCGCTGTCGGTGCTGGTTGCCAGCACTGTCGCGTTCACGATCTGCTTTGCGATCTGGATGATGTTTGCCGTGATCGGCATTCCGCTCAAGGCGTCGCTGGGGCTCAACGAAACGCAGTTCGGTCTGCTGGTGGCCACCCCGGTTCTGAGCGGCTCGCTGGTCCGCTTGCCGCTGGGCATGCTGACCGACAAGGTGGGCGGGCGCATTGTCTTCTTCGTCTTGATGCTCGCCTGCGTGGTGCCGATCTGGCTGATCGCAGAGGCGTCAACATTCACGCAGTTTCTGCTGCTGGGGCTGTTCGTCGGGCTGGCCGGCGGCTCGTTTTCAGTCGGCATCGCCTACGTCGCGCGTTGGTTCTCGAAGGGCCGGCAGGGGTTTGCCATGGGCATCTTCGGCGCGGGCAATTCCGGCGCGGCGCTCACCAAGTTCGTCGCGCCCACGCTGGTGGTGGCCTACGGCTGGCAGATGGTGCCGAAAGTCTATGCCGCCGCCATGCTGGTGACGGCGTTGCTGTTCTGGTTGCTCAGCTATCAGGACGCAGGACACAAGGTCGATTCGAGTATCACCGTGAAGCATCAGCTTGAGGCGCTGAAAGACCCGCGGGTGTGGAAATACTGCCAGTACTACTCGATCGTTTTCGGCGGCTATGTGGCGCTGGCGCTGTGGATGACCAAGTACTACATCACGGAATACGGATTCGACATCAAGGTCGCGGCGCTGCTGGCGGCGTGCTTCTCGCTCCCCGGCGGGGTGCTGCGTGCCTTCGGCGGCTGGCTGTCGGACCGCTTCGGCGCACACCCGGTGACCTGGTGGGTGATGCTGATTTCGTGGGTGTGCCTGTTCTTCATGTCGTATCCCCAGACCGATCTGATCATCAAGACCGCGCACGGCGACATGGCGCTGCACATCGGCCTGAACTGGTGGATGTTCACGGTGCTGCTTTTCACCATGGGTGCCGCCTGGGCATTCGGCAAGGCGTCGGTCTTCAAGTACATCTCCGACGAGTATCCACGCAACATCGGCGTGATTTCCGGAATCGTCGGCCTGGTGGGCGGATTGGGCGGGTTCGTGCTGCCGATCATGTTCGGCGCGCTGGTCGATCTCACCGGCGTCAACAGCAGCGTGTTCATGCTGCTGTGGGGCATCACGCTGGTGTCGCTGATCTGGATGTACTGGACCGAGATCGTGCCCAAGCGCAGCAGCGTCGGGGTCGAAACGACGAACTACAGCCGCGCCACCTGATCAGGAGCCACGATGAACAATCAAGAAAAGGCGGGCTCGACGGGCGCAGGCAGAGCGGCCGGCTCCGCCGATATCGCGACGTGGGACGTCGAGGACACTGCCTTCTGGGAGTCGCGGGGAAAGCGCATCGCCTACCGCAACCTGTGGATCTCGGTGCCCGCACTGCTGTGCGGCTTCGCGGTCTGGGGCATGTGGGGAATCACCACGGTCCAGATGCTGAACCTGGGCTTCCCGTTCACCCAGGCCGAGCTGTTCACGCTGACGGCGATCGCCGGCATCTCCGGCGCGACGATGCGTATCCCGGCCTCCTTCCTCATTCGCCTGTCCGGCGGGCGCAACACCATCTTCCTGACCACCGCCATGCTGCTGGCCCCGGCCCTCGGCACCGGTTTCGCCCTGCAGCACAAGGACTGGCCGCTGTGGGTCTTCCAGTTGATGGCGCTGTGGTCGGGCGTGGGTGGCGGCAACTTCGCCAGTTCCATGTCCAACATCAGCACCTTCTTCCCGAAGCGCCTGCAGGGCACCGCGCTCGGGCTGAACGCCGGCATCGGCAACTTCGGCGTGACGACGATGCAGGTCGTCATCCCGCTGGTGATGACGATGAGCATCTTCGGCGCCCTGGGCGGAGAGCCGATGACGCTGGTCAAGGACAGCGGCTGGATCTTCGGCAAGATCAAGGCCGGCACGCCGACCTGGATCCAGAACGCCGGCTTCGCCTGGGTGCTGTCGCTGGTGCCACTGTCGATCCTGTGCTGGTTCGGCATGAACAACCTGAAGACGGTCTCGCCCGACACCGGCAACCCGCTGGTCGCGTTCGCCAAGATCACCTACCTGTACACGCTGGCCTTCGTGCCCTCGATCCTCGGCCTGTACTTGTACCTGCCCAAGCCGACCGGGCTCGGCCTGATCAGCATGTGGGTGGCCATCCCGCTGGACATCGTGAGCGCGTTGCTGGTGATGAAGCTCGCCGCGTTCGGCGCGATGAAGGAAAACGTCGCCAGGCAGTTCCTGATCTTCCGCGACAAGCACACCTGGTCGATGACGGCGCTGTACATCGTGACCTTCGGTTCGTTTATCGGCTTTTCGATGGCGCTGCCCTTGTCGATCACCGTGATCTTCGGCATCAGCCACGTCATCGACGCCAACGGCGTGATGCAGCACACGCTGAAGAATCCGAATGCGCCTTCGGCTTTCACCTATGCGTGGATCGGCCCCTTCGTCGGCGCGGCGGTGCGCCCGATCGGCGGCTGGATCTCCGACAGGCTGGGCGGCTCGATCGTCACCCAGGTCATCTCGGCGGTGATGGTGATCGCGTCGGTGGCGGTGGGCTACGTGATGATGCAGGCCTACGGGTCGGCCACGCCGGAGCAGTACTTCCCGGCCTTCCTCGGCCTGTTCATCCTGCTGTTCTTCGCCAGCGGCATCGGCAACGGCTCCACCTTCCGCACCATCGGTGTGATCTTCGACCGCACCCAGGCCGGTCCGGTGCTGGGCTGGACCTCGGCGATCGCCGCCTACGGCGCGTTCGTCGCGCCGATCGTGATCGGCAACCAGATCAAGGCCGGCACGCCGCAGGTCGCGATGTACGGCTTCGCCGTTTTCTATGCCCTGTGCCTGGGGCTGAACTGGTGGTTCTACCTGCGCGCCAACGCCTACGTGAAGAACCCTTGAGGGAAACGACATGAGCCATTTTCTGGATCGACTGACCCACTTCTCGCAACCCAGGGAAGCATTCTCGGGCGACCACGGCGTCACCACCGGCGAAGACCGCACCTGGGAAGACGCCTACCGCAACCGCTGGGCGCACGACAAGATCGTGCGCTCGACGCACGGTGTCAACTGCACCGGCTCGTGCTCGTGGAAGATCTACGTCAAAGGCGGCATCGTCACCTGGGAAACGCAGCAGACCGACTACCCGCGCACGCGCTGGGACATGCCCAACCACGAGCCGCGCGGCTGCTCGCGCGGCGCCAGCTATAGCTGGTACCTGTACAGCGCCAATCGGGTGAAGTATCCGATGGTGCGCGGGCGGCTGCTCAAGAGCTGGCGCGAGGCGCGTCTGGCACACGACCCGGTGCAGGCCTGGGCGTCCATCGTCGAAAACGACGCCAGGCGGCGTGACTATCAGCAGATGCGCGGCCTCGGCGGCTTCGTGCGTTCGAGCTGGGACGAGGTCAACGAGATCGTCGCTGCCGCCAACGTCTATACCATCAAGAAGCACGGACCCGACCGCGTCATCGGTTTCTCGCCGATACCGGCGATGTCGATGGTGAGTTATGCCGCGGGCTCGCGTTATCTCAGTCTCATCGGCGGCGTGAGCATGAGTTTTTACGACTGGTACTGCGATCTGCCGCCTTCCAGTCCGCAGGTGTGGGGCGAGCAGACCGACGTGCCCGAGTCGGCCGACTGGTTCAACTCCAGCTTCATCATCGCCTGGGGCTCCAACGTGCCGCAGACGCGCACGCCGGACGCCCATTTCTTTACGGAGGTACGCTACAAGGGCACGAAGACCGTCGCGGTGACGCCCGACTATTCCGAGGTCGCCAAGCTGGCCGACATCTGGATGCACCCGAAGCAGGGCACCGACGCGGCCGTCGCGATGGCGATGGGTCACGTCATCCTGAAAGAGTTTTACTTCCCCGATGGCGGCAGGCAGCGCAGCGCCTACTTCGACGATTACGTGCGCCGCTACACCGACATGCCCATGCTGGTGATGTTGAAGGAGCACACGCTACCCAGCGGCGAAACCGTCATGGTGCCCGACCGCTATGTACGCGCGTCCGACTTCAACGGCAAACTGGGCCAGGCCAACAATCCGGAGTGGAAAACAGTCGCCTTCGACGAGGCGGGAAAAGTGGTGCTGCCCAACGGCGCCATCGGCTTCCGCTGGGGTGCGGACGGCCGCGCCGACCAGGGCCAGTGGAACCTCGAAGCGAAGGAAGCGCGCCACGGCCACGATGTGAAGCTCAAGCTCTCGTTGCTGGAAGGTGAGCGCCCCAGCACCGAGACCGCGAAAGTCGGCTTTCCGTATTTCGGCGGCATCGTCAGCGAGCATTTCCCGAACAACGAACAGACCGACGTGCTGGTGCGCACCGTACCCGTGCAGCGCATCGCGCTGGGCAAGGAAGGCGACAAGCGCGAAGCGCTGGTGGCCACCGTGTTCGACCTGCAGGTGGCGAACTATGGCGTGGCGCGTGGTCTGGCCGGCGAACTGGCCGCGAGCGACTTCGACGACGACACACCTTACACGCCGGCCTGGCAGGAGCGCATCACCGGCACGCCGCGCGCGCAACTGATCACGGTGGCCCGCCAGTTCGCCGAGAACGCGCACAAGACGCACGGCAAGTCGATGGTGATCATCGGCGCGGCGATGAACCACTGGTACCACAGCGACATGAACTACCGCGGCGTCATCAACATGCTGATGATGTGCGGTTGCGTCGGTCAGAGCGGCGGCGGCTGGGCGCATTACGTGGGCCAGGAAAAGCTGCGCCCGCAGACCGGCTGGACCGCGCTGGCTTTTGCGCTCGACTGGATCCGCCCGCCGCGGCAGATGAACAGCACCAGTTTCTTCTATGCGCACACCGACCAGTGGCGCTACGAGAAGCTGGGCATGGAAGAGGTCATCTCGCCGCTGGCCGACAAGAAGCGCTATGGCGGCAGCATGATCGACTACAACGTGCGCGCCGAGCGCATGGGCTGGCTGCCGAGCGCGCCGCAGTTGCAGACCAACCCGCTGCAAGTGGTGCGCGATGCGCAGGCCGCCGGCATGGAGCCCGGGGACTATGCTGTCAAGGGGCTCCAGGACGGCTCGCTGAAGATGAGCTGCACCGACCCCGACCACCCCGACAACTGGCCGCGCAACCTGTTCGTGTGGCGTTCCAACCTGCTCGGCTCGTCGGGCAAGGGCCACGAGTATTTCCTCAAGCATCTGCTGGGCACCAGCCACGGCGTGCAGGGCAAGGACCTCGGCCGCGACCAGGCCAGGCCCACCGAAGTGGTGTGGCACGAGCAGGCGCCCGAAGGCAAGCTCGACCTGCTGGTCACGCTGGACTTCCGCATGAGCACGACCTGCATGTACAGCGACATCGTGCTGCCGACCGCCACCTGGTACGAGAAGAACGACCTCAACACCAGCGACATGCACCCCTTCATCCACCCACTGTCCACGGCGGTGGACCCGGCCTGGCAATCACGCAGCGACTGGGAAATCTACAAGGGTTTCGCCAAGAAGTTCAGCGAGGTGTGTGTCGGCCATCTGGGTGTCGAGCGCGAGCTGGTACTGACGCCGCTGATGCATGACAGTCCATCGGAGCTGGCCCAGCCCTTCGAGGTCAGGGACTGGAAGCGCGGCGAGTGCGACCTCATCCCAGGCAAGACCGCGCCGAACATCGCCGTCGTCGAGCGCGACTACCCCAACGTGTACCGACGTTTTACTGCGCTCGGGCCCTTGATGAACAAGGTTGGCAACGGCGGCAAAGGCATCGCCTGGAACACGCAAACCGAAGTGAAGCAACTGGGCGAACTCAACGGTGCCGTTACGGCCGAGGGGGTGACCTGCGGCATGCCGAAGATCGAGACCGACATCGACGCCTGCGAGGTGATCCTGCAGTTGGCGCCCGAGACCAACGGCCACGTTGCGGTCAAGGCCTGGGCTGCGCTGGGCAAGCAGACCGGCCTCGATCACACGCATCTGGCGATCCATCGCGAAGACGAGAAGATCCGCTTTCGCGACATCCAGGCGCAGCCGCGCAAGATCATCAGCTCGCCGACCTGGAGCGGCATCGAGAGCGAGACCGTTTCGTACAACGCCGGCTACACCAACGTGCACGAGATGATCCCGTGGCGCACGCTGACCGGGCGTCAGCAGTTCTACATGGACCACCCGTGGATGCGCGCCTTTGGCGAGGGCTTCTCGAGCTACCGCCCGCCGGTGGACCTGAAGACCACCGCCGGCATTTACGGCATCAAGCCGAATGGCAACCCCGAGATTGCGCTGAACTTCATTACGCCGCATCAGAAGTGGGGCATCCACTCGACCTACACCGACAATCTGCTGATGCTCACGTTGAGCCGCGGCGGCCCCTGTGTGTGGTTGAGCGAGGACGACGCGAAGCGAGTGGGCATCGCCGACAACGACTGGATAGAACTGTTCAACATCAATGGCGCGATTGCGGCGCGCGCGGTGGTGAGCCAGCGCGTCAACCCCGGCATGGTGATGATGTACCACGCGCAGGAGAAGATCGTGAACACCCCGGGCTCCGAGATCACCGGCGCGCGCGGCGGCATCCACAACTCGGTGACGCGCATCGTGCTCAAGCCCACGCATATGATCGGCGGCTACGCACAGTTCAGCTACGGCTTCAACTACTACGGAACCATCGGCACCAACCGCGACGAATTCGTCGTGGTGCGCAAGATGAACAAGGTCGACTGGCTCGATACGCCAGCCACGACCGAACCCGCTCTCGACGCCCAGCAGGCGTAGGCCTGAACCTCAACGCAGAGACGCAGAGAGCGCAGAGGACGCAGAGGAAAACCATGAATGGTCTTATCAGAAATGAAAGGTGTCCCCAGCCTCACGCGCTGAGAAAATGTCCGTCGTGTGGCGTCGGATATTCGATTTGCATCGGGGGCAGAATTTCCTCCGCGTCCTCTGCGTCCTCCGCGGTGAGAGTCGTCCTGGGAGCAAAGCGATGAAAATCCGCGCTCAAATCGGCATGGTGCTGAATCTGGACAAGTGCATCGGCTGTCACACTTGTTCGGTCACCTGCAAGAACGTCTGGACCAGCAGGCCGGGCGTGGAGTACGCCTGGTTCAACAACGTCGAGACCAAGCCCGGCATCGGCTACCCGAAGGAGTGGGAGAACCAGGACAAGTGGAACGGCGGCTGGGTGCGCAAGGCCAACGGCAGCATCGAGCCTCGCCAGGGTGCCAGGTGGAAGCTGCTGATGCGCATCTTCGCCAACCCCAACCTGCCGCAGATCGACGACTACTACGAACCCTTCACCTTCGACTACGATCATCTGCAGTCGGCCCCGGAAATGAAGGCCATGCCCACCGCGCGCCCGCGCAGCCTGATTACCGGCAAGACCATGGAGAAGATCGTGTGGGGCCCGAACTGGGAAGAGATTCTCGGCGGTGAATTCAGCAAACGCAGCCAGGACAGGAATTTCGACGACATCCAGAAAGACATCTACGGCCAGTTCGAAAACACCTTCATGATGTACCTGCCGCGGCTGTGCGAGCACTGTCTGAATCCGGCGTGCGTCGCGAGCTGCCCGTCGGGCTCGATCTACAAGCGCGAGGAAGACGGCATCGTGCTGATCGACCAGGACAAGTGCCGCGGCTGGCGCATGTGCGTCAGCGGCTGCCCGTACAAGAAGATCTACTACAACTGGCAGTCGGGCAAGGCCGAGAAATGCACCTTCTGCTACCCACGCATCGAAGCGGGCCAGCCCACGGTGTGCTCGGAAACCTGCGTCGGCCGCATCCGTTACCTCGGCGTGCTGCTCTACGACGCCGACCGCATCCAGCAAGCCGCCAGCGTCGAGCACGACCGCGACCTGTACCAGGCGCAGCTCGACATCTTCCTCGACCCGAACGACCCCGGCGTGATCGAACAGGCGCGCGCCGACGGCATACCTGACGCGTGGATGGAATCCGCGCGCAAGAGCCCGGTCTACAAGATGGCGGTGCAATGGAAAGTGGCGCTGCCGCTGCACCCCGAATACCGCACGCTGCCGATGGTGTGGTATGTGCCGCCGCTCTCCCCGATCAGCGCCGCGGCCAATGCCGGGCAGGTGGGCACCAACGGCGAAATACCGGACGTGAACCAACTGCGCATTCCGGTCAAGTATCTCGCCAACCTGCTGACCGCCGGTGACACGGCGCCGGTGGTGCGCGCGCTCGAACGCATGCTGGCGATGCGTGCCTATCAGCGCGAGAAGCATGTGGAGAATCGCGTCAACACGGCCGCATTGAAACAGGTGGGCATGACCCAGCTTGAAGTCGAAGACATGTACCACGTGATGGCGATCGCCAACTACGAAGACCGCTTCGTGATCCCGAGCACGCACCGTGAGTACGCCGAGAACACCTTCGACATCCGCGGCGGCTGCGGCTTCTCGTTTGGCAACGGCTGCTCCGATGGCGCCAGCAAGGTCAGCCTGTTCGGGGGCACCAAAAAGCGCACCATTCCCATCAAGGCAAAGGTTTAATCCATGACCACCACCTCGAAAGTGCCGCACGCTGCCTTCAGCTTGCGGGTGCTTGCGCGTCTGTTGAGCTATCCCGACGCCGAGCTGCGCAATCATCTGTCCGCGATGCGCGAAGCCCTGCATGCCGAGCGCGCCGTCACAGCGGGGCGCCTGGCGGAACTCGATGGGCTGATGGATACGCTCGCAAGCGGCGAGCCGCTCGACACCGAGGCCGACTACGTGCAATTGTTCGACCGTGGTCGCGCCACTTCCCTGCACCTGTTCGAGCATGTGCATGGCGATTCGCGCGACCGCGGCCCGGCGATGATCGACCTGGCGCAGACCTATGACAAAGCCGGTATGTACCTCGCGCCCGGTGAACTGCCCGATTACCTGCCGGTGGTGCTGGAATTTGTATCGACCCAGCCGCCGCGCGAAGCCCGGGCCTTTCTGGGCGAGATGGCGCACATTTTCAATGCCCTCTTCGGCGCGCTGCGAGAGCGCCGGAGCGCTTACGCCAGCGTGATCGGCGCCTTGCTGGAACTGGCGGGTGAGAAAGCGCAAGCCGTGAAGCTCGCGCCAGAGGAGCCGCTGGACGAGAGTTGGGTCGAGCCGGCGGTTTTCGGCGGCTGTTCCTCGACAGGCCAGGCCACGCCCGAACAGCCGCAGCCGATCCACATCGTGCGCAAAGACAAATCCGCAAAAGGAGCGCTCGCATGAGTACGCTGTTCGGATTCGTTTTCGGCGTTTATCCGTACATTTGCTTCACGCTCTTTCTGGTGGGGAGCCTGATCCGCTTCGATCAGAATCAGTACAGTTGGAAGAGCGACTCGTCGCAGATGCTGCGCGCCGGCAGCCTGCGTTGGGGCAGCAACCTGTTCCACGCGGGCATCCTGTTCCTGTTCTTCGGCCACCTGCTGGGCTTGCTGACGCCGCATTCGTTCTACGGCCATTTCATGCAAGCCCCGGTCAAGCAGATGGTTGCCATCTACTCGGGCGGCGCCGCCGGCGTGCTGTGCTTCATCGGCTTGTCGTTGCTGATTCATCGCCGCGTGTTCGACGCGCGAATCCGCGCCACCAGCCACGCCACGGACATCGCCGTTCTCGTGATCCTGTGGGTGCAACTGGTGGTGGGCCTGATCACGCTGCCCTATTCATGGGCTCACTCGGACGGCAGCACGATGCTGATATTGGCCGACTGGGCGCAGCGCGTCGTCACCCTGCGCGCGGTTGACGCCGCAGTGCTGGTCAACCTGCCGTGGCCTTATCTTTTCCACCTCGTGCTCGGCATGACCATCTTCCTGCTGTTCCCCTTCAGCCGGCTGGTGCACGTATGGAGCGGTTTTGCATCGCTGGGATACCTTTTTCGCCCGTACCAGGTGGTGCGAAGCCGGCGGCTGAACCTGCCCCCGGGCCACAACCAGCCGCCGCAGCCCGGCGCCGGTGTCTAGGGCGAAACCTCGACGCAAAGGCGCAAAGGACGCAAAGGAGGGCAAAGCAAGAGTAGTGTGAAGAGAAGAACTCGGTGGACACAGGGTCGCCACTTCGGAAACATCGGATACATTCGGACATGGGGTCGTTTATTTTGCCAATCGCTCAATCTGGTTTTCCTTTGCGTTCTTTGCGTCCTTTGCGCCTAAAAGGGTACTCCGACGTGCTACGCACGTAGGGTATTTGCGTCGAGAAGTTGAACTAGCCAAGACTAAGGAGCACACGATGTCGACCGAATCTGTTGTCCCCGCAACCGTCGCGCGCATCAACGGTGTGGTGCTGCATGCCGCCGGAGAAACGCTCTCTGCGCAAGCATTGCGACAGCGCGCCTGCACCGAGTTGCTGCGCCAGAGCGCGCAAGCCGCCGGCCTGCTGGAGGCGAGCGATGCGTCGTGCGTCGACGGCGTAATCAGCGAAGCGGCAGCCAACGCGATTGAAGCGCTGCTGGAGCAAAACCTGAACGTGCCCGAACCCTCGGAGCAGGCGTGCCGTCGCCATTACGCCGCGCATGAAGGCATCTACCGCACGGGAGAGCGCGTGCGTGTGCGCCACATCCTGTTCGCCGTGACCCCGGGCGTCGATGTGGTGGCCTTGCGCAAGCGGGCCGAGCCGATCTTCCTCGACGTGCGCTGCCATGATGGCCGGACCGCCGAGCGCTTCGCCGATGCGGCGCGCAAGTGGTCCAATTGTCCCAGCGGTGAGCACGGCGGGGAGCTGGGCTGGCTCGGCAGCGCCGATTGCGCGCCGGAGTTCGCCCGTGAACTGTTCGGTCACATCGAGGTGGGCGTGCTGCCGCGCCTGGTGCACAGCCGCTTCGGCCTGCACGTGGTCGAAGTACTGGAGCGAGAGCCTGGCGTGGCGCAGCTTTTCGAGTCGGTGCATGGCGCAGTGGCCATGTCTCTGCGCCAGCAGGCTTATGTCACAGCGGTGCGCCAGTACCTGCAACTGCTTGCGGGGCGGGCCGTTATGGAGGGCGTGGATCTCGACGCGGCCGACACGCCGTTGCTTCAGTAGCCGCACCGGAAAGCCGATCATGAGCATCTCGAATTTTGACGACCGGCTGTGCGCCGCGCGCGAGCAGTCCGAGCCGCAACGGCTGCTGTTCGTTTTTGCCAATGCCGACTAGTCGCTGCAACGCATGATCGAGTCCATCAAGACCGGCTTATTCGGCGCGTTCATTGCGTTCGACCGGCAAGGCCAGCCGATGCAGCTTTCCTGATGGCGCCCGCGCTGGTGGCATAAGAAAATAGCGCTGCCATGGAGGGAGCCGTTATTATTGCGCGCGTGCTGCACCTACTCGGCGTCGTGCTGTGGATCGGCGGCGTGGCCTTCGTCAGCGCGGTGCTGCTGCCCGCAGTAAAGCGGTTGCGCGAGCCGGCCGAACGCGCCGAGTTTTTCGAAAGGGTAGAAGCCGGTTTTGCCCGCCAGGCACGGGTGACGACACTGCTCACCGGATTGAGCGGGCTCTACCTGGTGCATAGCCTGGGCGCATGGCCCCGATTCGCCGACGCGCACTATTGGTGGATGCACGCGATGGTCCTGATATGGGGCGTGTTCACGCTCATGTTGTTCGTGCTCGAACCCCTGTGGCTGCAGCGCTGGTTTCAGGCGCGCGCGCAGCGGGACCCCGAAGGCACGTTTTCAATCATCATGCGGATGCATTGGGTATTGCTGGCGGTGAGCGTGATCACGATAGCGGGTGCCGTTGCAGGCAGCCACGGCTGGAGCTTCGGGCGGTGAGTTATGTGCTGCTGAAGTACACCCATGTGACCGCGGTGATCGCGAGTTTCGCGTTGTTCTTCCTGCGTGGCCTGTGGATGATGGCGGCGCCAGAGAAACTCGCCGCGCGCTGGGTGCGGGTGGTGCCGCATGTCATCGACACGGTCCTGCTCGTCAGCGCGATTGCCCTGGCCGTGACGACGGCCCAATACCCGTTTGTGCAACCCTGGCTGACCGCCAAGATTCTCGCGCTGCTGGCCTATATCCTTCTCGGCACCGTGGCCATCCGCCGCGGACGCAGGCGGCGCGTGAGGATCATCGCCTGGATGCTGGCGCTGGCTGTTTTCGGCTACATGGTTGCGGTTGCTCGCGCACGTGATGCGTTTCCGTGGGGCATCTGACGGCTGTTGGATTATCATACGTCTTGAGCACATAAGGCACACAGGAGTATTATTTCTGGCGTGAAGCCCATCAGATGGAGTGCCGAGAAGAGCCTTTCGCTCAAAGCGGAACGTGGCGTCTCATTCGAGGAAGTTCTCTCCGCGATCTCACAGGGTGGTCTTCTCAGCGTGATGGGTCACCCGAACCGGGCGAAATACGGGCATCAGAAGATGCTTGTGGTGCGGATACGAGGCTACGCGTACCTGGTTCCTTACGTTGAAGGCGAGAACGAGATTTTATTGAAGAGCATCATGCCGAGCCGCAAGGCGACGCGAGATTTCTTATCGGGAGACAAGTGACATGAACGGCGAAAGGTTGTTGGAACAGGAGATTCTTGCCTCTTTCGAACGAGGCGAGTGGAAGCC
>Ga0315286_10000672_pt1 | contig 29427 bp, 23 predicted proteins | sample YL17G10_0_MG_FD_205038 | JGI IMG/M metagenome (GOLD analysis project Ga0315286, IMG submission 205038) | Sediment microbial communities from Yellowstone Lake, YNP, Wyoming, USA - YL17G10_0 | ecosystem: Environmental > Aquatic > Freshwater > Lake > Sediment | place: USA: Wyoming | collected... | reverse complement strand
GATGTCGGCTGTGGAACAGGCGCGTTTTCAAAACAGCTTATCAGTCTTGGATATAAAGTTGACTGTGTTTGTCCCACTGAGTATCAGAACAAGCTCGTCGAGGAGTTGCTTGGCGGCAGCGGGGAGGTCTTCAAGTGCAAGTTAGAAGATATTCAAACCGCTAAAAAATATGATATGGTAATATTCTGCGAGAGCTTTCAGTATATAGACCTTGACCGCGTCCTTGACCTGGCGGCATCTCTTGTAAGGCAGGGCGGGTATATGCTTATTTGTGATTTTTTCAAAAAGTATTCGCCCGATTTATGCGGCATCAAAGGCGGCCACAAGCTCGATAAATTTATGACTCTTCTTAAGCAGTCGCCGTTTGAGATAATCGAGGACATTGACATTACCGACCTGACAGCCCCGAACCTGGACATTCTCGACAGGGCCACAAAAGAGGTAATGATACCGGTGGCGGATGCTGCAGAGCGATTTTTCAAGAGCCGTAATCCGATTATATTGAAGCTTATCAAGTGGAAATACAGGAAGAAAATTGAAAAGGCCGAGCAGAAGTATTTGATGGGTAAACGAGCCGGCAAAGACTTTACAGAATACAAAACCTACAGGCTGCTTGTCTGCCGCAAGGCAAAATAATTGAAGATTTAAGATTGTAGATTGAAGATTTGACCTCGACTTAATTATTGGGCATTGATGTTTGGGGTTCTATATCGGCTTCGCGGAGAAGAGACTGGCATACTTTCAGAAAGTCCTGCAAATTACGTTTTTGGGTTTCATAATCAGGTGACCAGATAGAAGCTGTGTTTTCAATTTGGTTTTGCCTGTAGGTAAGCGCCCAGGTAGAACCATCAAGACCAGTAATGTTAGTTTCTTTTTTCTTAAGCTTATCCCAATGAAGGGAATTTAATAGGCTCAAAAGTTCTTCATATTTTTCGTTTGAAAGGGTTTTCACCTTGTGAAAAGGAGGATATTGTTTTGAGCGGGGATGACCTTCCATTGGTTTCGTATCTGCCTGCAGCGTATAACGGCCATTAACGTCCTCAATGTGAATGACTATAATATTATGCGGGATACGTAGAGCATGTTGTATTTGTAAACATATTGTAGCATCCTTTGAAATGTCGCCATTTTTGGGGGTTTCTAAACAGCCTTGGCATATAGGCAGCAATAACAAAAATATACACATTAATTTTTTCATATTTTTAGACTATTCATTCGAACTGGATGTCTTTTAGAACGAGCTGGACAGTCGATTCGCCGTAGAAATTGTCGATTTGCGGCTCAAAGGCGATACTGAAAAATTCATTTTCTAAAAGCTTCTTTTCCATCTGGGCCATACTAAAGCCGATGCATCGTGCGTTTGTGCTGTTGTCGCATACGACTAATTGCAGATGTTCGCCGTTCTGTCCTACTTTTCTGGGTGAAGCGACCAGTCTTACGCCTCTTGCGGCAAAAATCGGTGCCCGGTTGCCTCTTCCGAATGGTTCGAGCATTGCCAGTAATTTTACGCAAGGCGCGCTCAAGTCCGAAAGTCGGCAGACCGCGTCGATTTCGAGCCTGCTGACGAACTCATCGGCGTTCCAGTTTGCAGCGGCATAATTTTCGAAGGCCGCTGCGAAGCTGTTTATTTTGTCGATGTCAATTGTCAGTCCTGCCGCCAGCGCATGTCCGCCGAAAGAATTTAATTGGCTGCTGCATGCGGTAATGGCTTCGAGGATGTCGAAGCCTTCGATTGACCTGGCCGAGCCCTGGGCTTTGCCGCTTGACGTATTGAACAGGATGGCGGGTTTGTAGTATTTATCGACAAGTCTTGAAGCAACGATGCCTATTACGCCGGTATGCCAGTCGCTGCTTGAAAGGACGATTGTTTTTTTGTCGGCCTGGTCGAGGCCGGCACTGCTTATCATATCGCAGGCATGTTTATATATTTTCTTTTCGAGCAGTTGCCGCTGTTTATTTTGTTGTTTGAGGTATTCGGCAATTCGCATTGCCTTGATGTCGTTGTCGCACGTCAGCAGTTCGACGGCAAGTCTTGCATGTCCCATCCTGCCGGCCGCATTGAGTATCGGTGCGAGGCAGAAGCCTATATGGAAGCTGTCGATTGTCGCCTTTGCCAGGTTTGCGGCGTCGACTAATGCTTTCATTCCCGCAAGTCCCGACTCGGCGAACGCCCGCAGCCCGAAGCTGCTGATGATTCTGTTTTCGCCGCGCATTTCGGTTATGTCTGCGATGGTGCCCATCGCGGCGAAAATCGTGGCGTTAATCAGGAATTGTTTCAGATGTTGCGGCGTAGCGCCGCTGCCTTTGAAGCGGTTGATAACGGCCCAGGCGAGCTTAAAAGCCACCGTTGCTCCTGCATTCGACTGGGCAGGATAATTTTTGTCGAGGTTCGGGTGTACAATCGCGGCCGCCTGCGGGACCGAGCCGTCGCCGGACAACCTGTGATGGTCTGTGATAATCAGGTCGACGCCTTTCGCTTTGGCCGCCAGTGCCGATTCGAAAGCTGTTATGCCGCAATCGACGCTTATGAGCAGTTTCGTGCCTGACTGGGCGATTTGCTCGACAGCCTCGATATTCAGGCCGTAGCCTTCATCTATTCTATGCGGAATATAATAATCCACGTCGGCCGCCAGCAGCTTGAAAAGTCCCAGCAGAATCGCGACGGCCGTGATGCCGTCGACGTCATAATCGCCGTAGACGGTGATTTTTTGTTTGTCTTTTACGGCATTTTCGATGCGGTCGACGGCTGCACCAATGCCGGGCATCAGTTCCGGTTCGATAAGTTCATTGAGCCTGGGGTTAAGAAAACTTTTTGCTTCATCGGGATTTTTGACGCCCCGGTTTATCAGCACCTGTGCAAGCAGCGGCGGTATTTTCAGCTCGTTCGCAAGCTGTCCCGCAAGGATATCAGCTGGTAGAATGTGCCATATTTTTTTTTGCGTCCTTGCTGTCAGCCGCATTTATACGCCTTGAATTTGCTTGGTTAGTGTTTTTTGTCTGTTTCAGGGCGCATTATATCAGAAAAACCGTGTTTTGTCAAAGTAAGTCCCCACACCAAAAATTTTTATTTTTGGTGTGGGGATAAATTTGTTGAAATTTATTCAGATTTCGGTGCAGCTGGTGCTGGAGGTGCTGGAGGTGCTGGTGGTGCTGGTGGTGCAGGTGCAGCTGGTGTTTTTGCAGCCGGTGCTGCTGACGACGGCGTATAGCGCAGCATAATGTCATTGTTGCCTGTGCCGCCTTTATAAGTCAATGTATAGTTATAGTTATTTCCGCCAAAACTCAGGACCACAGGAGCGCCTTCCGCCGCGGGTTTGTCGTTGACCGTATCGAAAACGCCGTTAACCGGGCTGCTGCCTTGATTTTCAATAAGAAGAATATCAGCCTTTAGCGGTTCGCCGGTCGCACTGATAATCAGCTTTGCTGTAGAGACCTCTGCGGCTGAGTCAATGGAGATATTACCTGAAATCTTAATCGGACTTACGCCGCCCGGGCCGATTTTGAATGCGACTGTGCCGTTGCTCCCGTTGTTGCTTGCGATAGACAATTTTTTAAAGCTGATGTTGGCTGCGTTACCTACTACGGTAAATGTTCCTTCGGTTGCTCCCGCGTTGCTGGCTCCTATATACAGGCCTCCTTTGGTATTTGCCGCATCGCATGTAATACTTCCGCCGCTGATGGTATAGAAGCCTTTGCCCTCATTGGGGTTGTTGTTACTGGTTCCGTAGCGTCCTATCGCAAGATTATCGGCAAGCTTTACAGTTCCTCCAGTCTGGTTTACACACCCGATAGAGCCGCTTTTCGTAGCGCCGCCGCAGCCGACGCGGAATTCACCTATGCCGAGGTTTCCGCCGGTTACGATTTCCAGTCTCGGTGCGTTTGACTCTTCTGCTCCGCCGGCAATACTGAGTTTGCAGGCGTAATTGCCCGCATCGCTGTCCAGTGTGCATACTGTTTTAGTTCTGACGATTTTTATTTCCTCGCTGGAGGTAGCCGGCCCCGGCGGGAGATGCACCGGCGGGTTATTCCAGTAAGCTTCTTTCCACGAACCTGTCCCAGGCGTACATGCGGGTTTATTGGCATCCCCTGCGGGCTTGTTCGCATCTGGTGCGGGGCAGCCGTACCACGCCCCGATGGTAGCTGAAAAGCCATTCCCGGCCGTAAAGGCGGTTATTAAGACAATTACAATTAACAGCGTTTTGATTTTCATTTTTTGCCTCCTGAAAAATTGAACTAAATGATTTTTAATTTTGACGGCTGATTTTCGCAGATTGCCAGCGAAAAACAAGATAATTTTACGCAATATTGTAGTTACTTTTGCGCAAGGTTAGCCCCCAGACCTGTGCCGGAAAGCTCTGTTGATTTTGAAGATTTAACGCTGATTCTTTACAGCTGCACGCACCTGCAAGTTACAGAATTCCCATTGCTGAGGGAAGCAAGAAAGTTATAGCTGGTTCATATATGGTCTAATTTTTTTCCGCTTGACATACATTATCCATAAACATATTCTGGTTTGTTCATAAGGGCGGTTAGCTCAGTTGGCTAGAGCGCCTGCCTTACAAGCAGGAGGCCACAGGTCCGAGTCCTGTACCGCCCAATAGAACAGGCGAACAGGGGCAAAAAGAATATCGAACTTGTTCGACAAGTCGAATGTAAAGTGTGAAGATAAAAGTCTTACAGTTCCCGCGGAGAATTTTCAACCGGTGAACGTGCCGCTGCGATTCATATCTTCAAGGTTTGCTTCTGAGATGTCGGGGGTCGGCTGAATTATGGCGATGTCTGGTTCAGATATCTTGGCAGGCTGACCGTCAATCTGAATTGTGAAAGTCAGCGGACCTACCTGAAGATGGTCGCCGGGTTTTACTTCCGTTTCATCAGCGACCTTCAGACCATTTAAAAAAGTGCCATTGCTCGAACTAAGGTCACGAATCTTGAGAGCGTTTGTCTCCTGACTTAATTGACAATGCCTGCGCGATACTACCTGCAGAGGAATACAAAGGTCACAGTCAGGCCTCCGACCCAAAATCGTAGCTTTGTTGCGAACTGGAAAGACTTTCCTTGTGCCGTCTTTCTTCAGCAATATGAGCGAAATATCCATTTCGCTTCCTTTCAGGCTGCAGTCGTAGTTATTATTTGTACTCTATCCAAATTATACCACATGAAAAACATTTTGACAAGTATTAAATAATTGTGGACACCAAAAAACTTGTTTTGCTTGTTGTTGACGGATGCCCGGTTTGCGGATAGATTTCAGAAATCCGGTTTATGAGCATAAAAATGAGATATAAACATGTAAAATGTTTGCTGTTGGAGCAAGTTGGGGGGGTCTGCTCAGTAGAAGAACTATAAAGAAAACGGGGCAGATATTATCATTGACAGGCCTGAAAAACTTCTTGAAATCTTCAACTAAAGCTTTTTATTATCACCACTTGACAAGTTTTACCGATAAGTTATATTGTGAAATCTGCTGCACCGAATTTTACCGAACAAAGAGTTAAAAACAGATTAATAAAATTAAGAGGTTGTTGCTCCGGAAAATTATGGCACAAGTAACGCTGCCTGACGGCAAGAGATTAGAAGTTCAAGACGGTCTGACAGCAGGGCAGATAGCTGAAAAAATAGGCGCAAAACTTGCTCGCGATGCTGTAGCGGCAGAGATAAACGGCCAGGCGGCTGATTTAAGCACTCCTGTAAAGGGGCAGATAACATTTCAAGTTGTAACAGTCGACAGCAAAGAAGGCCTGGAAATAATGCGGCATAGCTGCGCTCACGTTATGGCAGAAGCAATCTGCAGCATCTGGCCAAAGGCAGAACTGGTTTATGGACCAACAGTGGAAGACGGCTTTTATTATGATGTCGACCTCGATGAGTCTATAAGGCCTGAAGATTTTGCGCGAATAGAAGACAAGATGACAGAAATCGTATCACAAAATCTGCCGATTGTCCGACGCGAAATGAGCAGGCAGCAGGCAATCCTTCACGTAGCAGGCAACCGTTACAAAATCGACAATATAAACCGTGCACAGGGCGATACCATAAGCTTTTATTCGCACGGCGGGGGTTTTGAAGATTTGTGCAGGGGGCCGCATGTGCCGAGCACAGGCAAGGTAGGCAGTTTCAAAATTATGTCAGTTGCAGGAGCTTACTGGCACGGCGACCCGACCCAAAAAATGCTGCAGAGAGTTTACGGCACCTGCTGGAGGACAAAAAAAGAACTCGATGAATATTTTCAAAGACTCGAAGAGGCAAAAAAACGCGACCACCGCGTAATAGGCAAACAACTCGATTTGTTCAGTTTTCATGAAGAAGGGCCGGGCTTTGCATTCTTTCACCCGAAAGGGATGATAATATGGAATGAAATTACCGATTTCTGGCGCAGCGTTCACAGGAAATATGATTATCAGGAAATCAAAACTCCTATGATTCTTAATCAGCAGATGTGGAAACTAAGCGGACATTGGGACCATTACAAGGAAAATATGTATTTCACAGTCATCGATGAAGTCGAGTATGCGGTAAAACCAATGAATTGCCCGGGAGGCTGCCTTGTTTATAAAAACAGGCAGCATTCGTATAGGGAATTTCCGATGCGGGTTGCGGAGCTGGGGCTGGTGCATCGCCACGAAGCGAGCGGCGTGATGCACGGTCTGGTAAGAGTAAGGCAGTTTACTCAGGATGATGCACACATATTCTGCACACCGGGGCAGATTGAAGATGAGGTCGTCGGCGTTATAAATCTTGTGTTTGAGATATATTCGGCGTTTGGCTTTGAAGATGTTCATATTGAACTTTCAACCAAACCGCTCAACCATATCGGTTCGGACGAAATCTGGGAAATATCCACAACGGCCTTGAAAAAAGCGCTTGAAAAGAAAAATCTGCAGTACCAGATAAATGAGGGTGACGGTGCCTTTTACGGGCCTAAGATTGATTTTCACATTTCAGATTGTCTGAAAAGAACGTGGCAGCTCGGTACGATTCAGCTTGATTTTTCGATGCCGCAGAGATTCGAACTGGTTTACACCGACAAAGACAACACTGAAAAAATCCCTGTTATGATTCACCGCGCCATTTTAGGCTCGTTGGAACGGTTTATAGGGATTCTTATCGAACATTACGGTGGCGAGATGCCCCTGTGGCTTGCACCCGAGCAGATGAGGGTTCTGACCATCAGCGAAAAGACAAATGACTATGCCGGCATGCTGCACAAGAGATTTAAAGCCGAAGGTTTTAGGTGCGGGATTGACATTTCCGATGAGAAAATCGGCGCGAAAATCCTCGACGCTCACAACGATAAAATACCCTATATGCTGATTGCAGGACCAAAAGAAGCCGAGAGCAGCAGTATCAATGTCAGAAGCCGCGGGAGTAAAGATACAAAAACATTACCGACCGAAACATTCATTGCCGAAGCAAAAAAGAAAATCAGGGATAAGAACAGAAATTTGAATATATAAATGGAAAGGACAAAAAATCGCAAAGCTGAAACTCAGGATTAATGAACAAATCAGAGTAAGCCCTGTTCGACTGATTAACGCCGAGAACAAACAGGTTGGCGTAGTAAGTATTAACGAAGCGATGGAGCACGCGAAAGAAGCGGAACTCGACCTTGTGGAGATCGCACCTGACGGCCGGCCGCCTGTCTGCAGAATTATGGACTTCGGCAAATATCTGTATGAACAGAAAAGGAAAGAAAAACAAAATATCAAAAAACAGCATACTGTAACCGTCAAGGAGATACGTTTTCGGCCTAAAACCGACCCGCACGATTGTGAAACAAAGCTGAACCACGCCCGCGAATTTTTTAAGAAAGGTCATCGGGTTCAGATTACGGTGATGTTCAGGGGACGCGAAATGCTGCACCTCGAACAGGGCGAAGTGTTGGTGAAAAAGATAATTACCCAGCTCGAGGATGTTGCAAAAGTTGACAGGCCGGCATTGCTGCAGGGCAGAAGAATGACAATGCTGATGATGCCGAAATAAGCGGCGGCGGGGAAATTTTTGCCCTTTACCAAATAGTTGTTGACCTGCCAAAGACGGGTTGTTAAGATTCTATCCTCATTTTTAGGAAACCGTTTTTAAGGTTGTAAAATATGCCTAAACACAAGACACATAAAGGTTTATTGAAGCGAGTAAAGGTGACCGCCGATGGGAAAGTTAAGGCGCACAAAAGCTATGCAGGCCATCTGATGAGCGGGAAAAACGCAAAAAGGCGCCGCCGGGTCGGAAAACCTTTCGTCATCGAAGGAGTGTCTGTCAGGCGTATAAAAGAAATGCTTGGGTCAAACAAATAATCCGAAAGGAAAGCTGATATGCCACGCGTAAGAAAAGGTTCGGCTACACGCCGAGCCAGGAAAAGAGTCCTTAAGAGAGTAAAAGGCCATGCCAATGCGCCCGGCCGGACATACCGGCTTGCCAAAGAAAGAACTGTGAGGGCACAGGTCTACGCGAGAGTCGGCAGAAAACAGCGCAAGAGATTGTTCAGGAATATGTGGATTATCCGTTTAAACGCCGCCTGCAAAGAAAGACAAATCCGCTACAGCGAATTTATCAACGGCTGCAAAAAGGCAAATATACAGCTTAACAGAAAAATGCTCAGCGAAATTGCAATTGCGGATGCCCCGGCCTTCGATGTCATAGTCGAAAAAGCCAGAGGTGCATTGCAGACTCGTTAAAAATTTAGAGAATAAAAACCCTGCCATAAAGAGCAAAGTTTTATTTAAACGTCTCCTGTTGCCTGCACGATAACCTGCCTCGTTCTCGGGCCGTCGAACTCACAGAAAAATATCGCCTGCCAGGTTCCGAGCTGCATTTTGCCCGAAGTGACGGGAATTGTTTTGCTGCATCCTACGATTGAACTTTTGATGTGCGCATCCGAATTGCCTTCCGAATGCTGATAACCGCTATGAGAATGGGGCACCAGCTCTGAAAGCATAAGCAGGATATCGTGAACAACATCAGGGTCTGCATTTTCATTTATGGTAATCGCCGCAGTGGTATGCGGACAATAAACCGTAACGGTGCCATCGGATACGTCTGAATCTGCGAGTATTTTTTCAATTTTGTCTGTTATATCAATAAATTCGCAGCGTCTTTTTGTGCTGACGGAAAATGAATCATTCAAAACCTTCATTGTTTTCCTACATCCTTTCAATTGTTTCAATGCCGAGCAGATTTTCAAGGCCGTGTTGAATTGTTTTTGCGGTCAAATCGCAGAGTAAAAGTCTTGACGGCCTGATTTTCAGCGGGGCATCAAGAACAGGACAGACATTGTAAAAAACGCTGAATTTCTGTGCCAGTTCATGCAGGTAAGCTGTAAGAAAGTTAGGCTTGAAATCAGCGATTGCAGAATTAAACGCTTCACCATATCTGATAAGCTGTTTGGCCAGTTCGAGCTCGGCTGGTTCGTTTAGGTAAACTTCTTTTATGCCTTTTAATTCCTTTTCGATATCAATGCCTTTTTCCTGTCCCTTTCTGCCGATTGATTTAATTCGTGCATAAGCATACTGCATATACGGTGCGGTATTGCCGTCCATCGCCAGCATCTTGTCGTAACTAAAGACGTAATCGCTTGTGCGGTTGTTTGAATAATCAGCATATTTGACCGCCCCGATACCGACGGCCTGAGCGATTTTTTCTTTTTCATCGTTCGGCAGTTCAGCGTTCTTTTCCTCAACGACCGCCTTTGCTCTTTTTACGGCCTCATCGAGAAGCTCTTTTAGTTTTACATTTTCGCCTGAACGGGTTTTTAAAGGCTTTCCATCTTCGCCTAAAACAGAGCCGAAGGTGATATGCTGCAATTCCGTATCTTTCGCCCAACCTGCCTGACGAGCCACAACAAAAAGCATTTCAAAATGTAGTTTCTGCCTTGCATCGGTTACATAGATAATCCTATCAGCCTTTAGTTCGTTTATACGATACCGCAAGGCCGCCAAATCCGTCGTTGCATATAAATATGCTCCGTCACTCTTTTGGATTATGAAAGGCATATCAGTGCCTTCTTTTGTTTTAAAACCCGGCGGAAATACGCAAATAGCTCCGTCAGATTCTTTAGCAAGACCGGCTTTTTTCAAATCATTGACAACATCAGGCAACATATCTCTGTAAAAACTTTCGCCACGAATCTCTGTGTTTTCATCGAAGGTAATACCAAGCATTCTGTAAATGTCATTACAATGTTTCAAGGTAAGGTTTCTGACAAACTTCCATGCCTTGTGCTCCTGCTCATCACGTGCCCGATCATCCCTTTGCAACATAAATGTTACATGGCTTGAGAGTGATCTATAATGTTTTAGCCCATCGCGAGTTGGTGTCATCGTGTCCAGTTCTATATTGGTTGCAGAGTCTTCCAGAGTATTCATATACTGGTAAACTATCAGAAAATCTTGCCATATATTGTCTGGTTGGGATTTGATGATTCGTTTCAAAAAAGGATAAAAGTATATTTCCCCATCGCCAAGTTCTTTATCGGAATCTTCTCGCCAGTCTTTCTCATGGCGATTGTATATACGATGACAAACAATTTCCAGTTTTTCCTTATCTTTTGCACAAGCATTGAGTTCTTTAAGTTCACTTATATAATATGGCTTACCTCCATGCTTCTCAGTCATACACATATGCCATAGACCAAGAATAACTCTTCCAAACTGTGTCCCCCAGTCGCCGAAATGATTTTGGCGAACGACCTTGTGGTCTGCAAGTTCGAGTATTCGACATATACAGTCGCCGATGATTGTGCTGCGGAGGTGGCCGACGTGCATCTGCTTTGCGATATTGGGCCCGGAAAAGTCTACGACTACGGTTTCAGCTTTTTTTGTTTTTTCGATGCCGAGTCTGTTTTTATCGGCAGCGATTTGTCGCAAAGAATCTGCGACAAATTCAGATTTGAGTTTTAAATTTATAAATCCTGCGCCTGCGATTTGGGGTTTTTCGCATATATCGTCTATTTGCAGATTTGTGACAATTTTTTCAGCAAGCTGGCGAGGATTTGTTTTTAATTTTTTTGCGAGTGAAAGGGCATCATTGCTTTGGTAGTCTCCAAATTTTGCATCGGTTGCGGGAGTTACAATCGCAGCGGTGTCCTTTTGACCTGTCGCCTTTGCAATTGCATTACTGATTCTTTCCGAGATTGTTTGAATGGAAGTTTTCATTCAATCTTCAATCTTAAATCTTTAATCTTTCCGCGTCTCCCCAGAGCAATTCCAAATCATAGTATTGTCTGAATTCCTCATCGAAGATGTGGACGACGACGTCAACAAAATCCAGCAGTATCCACCTGGCCTGTTCATAGCCTGCCTTTCCGAAGAGGCAGAAGTTATGTTCTTTGCCGAACTGCATAATTTCGTCGGCAACGGTTCGGATTTGTCTGTCGCTTGTGCCTGTGGCGATAAGAAAATAATCTGTAGCGGGGCTTTTGCCAGTCAGGTTGAGTACAACGACGTCGGTACAGTGTCTTTCGATGGCGATTTTAGCCGCCTCGATGACAAATTTTTTTGCGTTTAACTGTTGTTTTTTAGCCAATTTCCCTTATCCGGTTCTAAAAAAAGAGGCCGACGTTGTCGGCCTCTATAGATTATAGTTATTTGCCAATTAAGTCAACACTACATTGGACTATTCTTTAATATGGGTGGCGACTTCTTGTTCCATTAGCTTCATTTCTTCCGTCTCGCGTTTTGACTGCCAAACCGCCCAGACCAGCCCGGCAATGCCGGCGACTATTACGCACCAGAAAAGCATGTCGTGGGTTTTCTCTGTGACCGTCACGCCCTGTTTTTCCAGTATCTGCAGGACGCCCTTATCATATGGCAGAATCAGGCCGATAATCAGCAGGCTGACCATATTCATAACTTTAATCAGGGGGTTAATCGCCGGTCCGGCCGTGTCCTTCAGCGGGTCGCCGACCGTATCGCCTGTAACGCTGGCTTTATGCCGTTCACTGCCTTTGCCTGTGTTGGCTTTGAGGTCTCGCGGTTCATCCTCAATGATTTTTTTGGCATTGTCCCATGCGCCGCCGGCATTAGCCATAAACACCGCAAGCAATTGCCCCGACACAATCATACCGCCTAAGAAGCCCGCCAGCGCTATTACCCCCAGGCCGAAACCGACAAGCACTGGCATTAATATCGCCAGAAGTCCCGGACCAATCAATTCCTTCTGTGCCGCCGTTGTGCAGATGTCCACTACTCGGCCGTAGTCCGGCTTCTTTGTGCCTTCCCAGATGGCCTTATCGCGGAACTGAATTCTGCACTCGTTCACAATCAAATGCGCCGCTCGTCCCACCGCCCGAATGGTCATCGAGCTAAACAGGAATGGCACGGCGCCGCCAATCAGCATACCTATAAACAATGTAGGATTGGAAATCGTCAGCATTGCCGCTACCACCTCGTACACATTGCGGCTGAGTCCCGCCGTCTCACCTTTGCCGCCCGAGCCGACCGAAACGATGAAACTGTTGAACAGCGACACCGCCGCAATCACTGCTGAGCCAATGGCGATACCTTTTGTAATGGCCTTGGTGGTATTGCCTACCGCATCCAGGTCTGCGAGAATCTGGCGCGCCTCTTTATATTTTGCCTCGCCCATCTCCTTTCTATCGTAACCCATTTCACCGATACCGTTGGCGTTGTCTGCCACCGGACCAAACACATCCATCGAAATGGTGTTGCCCGTCAGGGTCAGCATTCCGATACCGCACATAGCCACCCCGAACGCCACGAACGTCGCGTTGGTATTCGCGTAAATGAGCACGCTGCCCATAATCGCCGCCGCAATAATTATCACAGCGAAGACCGTGCTTTCATAACCTACCGCAAGTCCCTGGATTATATTTGTGGCGTGTCCGGTTTGGCACGCTTTTACCAGGCTTTTCACCGGTGAAAACTCTGTGCCGGTAAAGTACTCTGTGCATTTATTCAGAAATATCGCCAGAACTATACCAATCAGGCACGTCCATGCCGGCCGCATATCTAATCCTTCGATGCCGAGGTTCGCCCAGACCGGCAGATTGGTAATGTATGGCTTTATTGCCTCGTAGTTTGGATAACTGGCATCAAACCTGAAATACAAAAAGCCCAACACGAGAAAACCAAGCACACTGATAGCTGAACCGATAATAAAACCGCGGTTGACACTCTTCATTGCCGCCGCAACCGTTCCTTTGTCGCCGGCGCGAACACTATATGTGCTGATAATGCTGGCTATCACACCAATGGCACGGACCAGCAGCGGAAAGATTACGCCTTTGTGGCCGAAACTGGCGATTCCCAAAATCATCGCCGCCACGATTGTAACTTCGTAACTTTCAAAAATATCTGCTGCCATACCGGCGCAGTCGCCTACATTGTCGCCCACGTTGTCTGCAATCGTCGCAGCGTTCCGCGGGTCGTCTTCAGGAATTCCCGCCTCCACTTTGCCGACAAGGTCGGCACCGACATCCGCTGCCTTGGTGTAAATGCCGCCACCTACTCGCATAAATAGCGCCAAAAGCGTTCCGCCGAATCCAAAGCCAAGAAGCGCCTCATAAGCGTGTTCGCCATAAACGAGAAATATAATCGAGCCGCCCAGCAGTCCCAAACCATCGGTAAGCATACCGGTGATTGTTCCGGTGCGATAGCCCAACTGCAATGCCCGTCCGAAACTGGTTTTTGCGGCCGCGGCCACCCGCAGGTTGCCTGTTGTCGCCAGCCGCATTCCTACAAAACCAACCGTTGCGGAAAATGTCGAACCGACCAGAAATGCAATTGCCCGGCCCCATGCAATCGCCGGCGGCGCCCCCGAAGCCTTGGCTGCGAAGAACAATACCACAGTAATTACCACAATCAGCAGACTGACCACCCGGAACTGCCGGTACAGATATGCGTTCGCCCCTTCGCGCACCGCACGTGCAATTTCCTGCATTTTCGCGGTGCCCTGGTCAGCCTCTCTGACCTGCTTGACCAGCAGCAGCGCATATGCCAGGCCGGCCAATGCTATGAACACGTTTGTCACCAGCGCGACCTTTTCGTACAAGGCAAATTTGCTGCTGACCAGCGGTTCCAGAAGCGTAATTTTAGCCCTATTCTCTGCGGCTTCCGATGTTGGGGCGGCTCCGGTTATGGACCCCGGACCAGTCGTAAATGACCATACCGCTACCGTCAGAATGCCGACAGTCAATAGCATAACTAACCAAATTCTTTTCATAATAACTTTCTCGCTTAAAAAACTTTTAATAACTTGTTTAAAATACACAATACGAAGACAAAACCGCAAATACGGTTGGTTTATTTTTCACTTTCAAACTTTTTTAAGAAAATAATGTCTATTCACTATTGCCTAACGGCTGTTTAATCAGCGTAAAATTAGCGACAGTCTATAGAATATGTCGCTGTTTTCAAGGGTTATTCTTTAAAAAATCCGGCAAATAAAGACCTGACAGGTCTGCTATGTGTGATAATCGGCATTAATCGTTACGTATTCCTTACTTAAGTCACAGCCGTAGCAGAAGTCGCTGAATTTTCCAGCCCCTAAATTTATCGTAATTGTATGTTCCTTTTGCGATATAATTTTAGAGACTTTTTTAGCGTCGAATTTCACAGGTTGGCTGTTTTTAAAAACAGTTATATTACCGATTGAGCAGGATAGTTTATTTGAGTTTAATTTTACACCGCAATCTCCTACTGCGCAGATAATTCTGCCCCAGTTCGGGTCGCCGCCGTGAATAGCGCACTTGACAAGGTCATAGTTTGCGACTGCACGAGCGGCCTTTGCCGCCTCGGCTTTTGAAGCCGCGCCATTTACAACAACAGTAAACATTTTCGTTGCCCCTTCGGCATCGAGAGCCATCTGTTTTGCAAGGTCTGTGCAAAGTTCTGAAAGAGCAATGGCAAATTTTTTATATTGCGTGCTTGTTCGTGTTATTGGTTTATTTTCCGCAAGACCTGAAGCGAGGATAATTGCCGTGTCGTTTGTGCTTTGATGTCCGTCAACGGTAAGTTTATTCAGCGAATTGCCGACAGCCTCTTTTAGTGCCTTTTGCAGCAGAGCTTTTGCTATAACAGCATCTGTTGTAATAAAGCACAGAGTAGTCGCCATATTTGGCCCAATCATACCAGCCCCTTTTACAGTACCAGCAATCGTAATTTTCGCACCATCTATATTAACTGTTTTAAATGCCTGTTTGCAACGGAGGTCTGTTGTCATTATTGCCTGTGCAAAATCGTTTCCTGCTTTTGGGCTGTTCGATAGTTTCACGGCTGTCAGAATTATGCCGGTTGTTATTTTATCCATTGGCAGTTGATGGCCGATTATGCCTGTCGATGCCACAAGAACCTGCTTTGATTTGGCATCTATAAGCTGCGAGACAGTTTTGCACATAATTTGGGCGTTTTTTAAGCCCAGTTTGCCTGTGCAGGTATTGGCAATTCCGCTGTTTGCTGCAACTGCTTCGATGCTGCCTGTCTTGATATGTTTTTTACAGACGGTTACCGCTGCGGAGACGACTTTATTTGTTGTAAAAACACCGGCGGCCTTTGCTCCTGTCGGGCAGCAAATGATTCCGATATCTTTTTTGCCTGAAGTTTTTATCCCGCAGCTTATTCCCGCTGCCAGAAATCCTTTCGGTGCAGTTATAGTAGTATTTTTCATTTTTATTCTCCGGTCCATTACAGACTTTTTGTATCTTTGCTTCTTGGGTCGTTGAGTTCGATGGGGCCGTTTGTTAAAATTCCTTTCATAGCAAGGTCTCTGAATTTTGCCGAAGGGTCATAAAGGGATTGCGATATATCGATAGTATTTATCATTATGCCGGGTTTATTTAGCTTTAACTGTTTTATAATCTCGCCGTCCGGCTGGATAAAGCAGGATGGATACGGTGCGATTTTACCGGATGAATTTGCTAAACTTACCCAGAAATAATTTGAAGCGGCATTTGCCTGCATTGTTTGTCTTATGATATGTTTGTGCACAGATTGTTCTTTCTGCCGGGCATTATAGAACGACTGGAATATGCACTGAACGCCCAGTTTTTTCAATTCCCTGTACAATTCAGGGAATCGCAAATCGAAGCATATAAGCAGGGCACATTTTACATTGTTGATTTCAAAAGTTACGAATCTGTTCCCCGGCGTGTAATAGTTTAAATCTCTTTCCGTGCAGAATCGCTTGTCGTATCTGTCGGCGATTTGGCCTTGCGGATTTATGAGATACAGGCAGTTATGCGGTTTATTCGGTTCTGTTAAACGGTGGCTGCTGCCGAGCGCAACCCACAGTTTCAATTCGCCTGCAAGAGCCATAATTTTTTGGGTTTCTTTAATCAGCAGCGGCCAATCGTATCCTTCAAAACTTTCAAAATCCTGTCCCGCATACCCGCTCAGCGCACCTTCTGAAAAGTGAACGATTTGAGCATCGAGTTTTTTTGCTTTTTGGATGAATTTTTGAATATATTTTGAATTTTGCCCGACAGAGTCGCTTACCGGAAACTGACAGGTTGCAATTTTAATTGTTCCGGGATTTGCCATTGCTATAGAAGTCCTGCAGTTTCATCAAAGCCATACATAATATTCATGTTCTGAATGGCCTGGCCTGAAGCGCCTTTTATCAGGTTATCGATAGCAGTAAAAACGACTATTTTGTCTTTGCAAACGGCTGGATAAATGTGGCAGAAGTTTGTTTTGGCAATATCTTTCAGCATTGGTGCATCATCAAGTATTTGTGCGAAATGTTCGTTTTTATAAAAGTTTTTATATAGTTCTTTCAGTTTTTCTGCCGTTATTTTTTCTTTGGGCGTACAGTAGATAGTTGACAGGATGCCGAAGTCAAACGGTCCTGCGTGCGGCTGGAACAGCACGTCAACATTTGCTCCTGCGATGTCGGAGGCGACTTGTTCCATTTCCGGCTGATGACGGTGATTGCCGATGGCATAAGCGAAGAAGTTTTCGTTCATATTCGGAAAGTGGAAGTTTTCGGATGGATTTTTCCCAGCCCCGCTTATGCCTGTGACGGCATTTACAATTATTGAAGGTTCAATGAGTTTATTTTTCAAAAGCGGCGCGGTGCCGAGTATAAAACCTGTTGGAAAGCAGCCGGGATTGGCAACCAGTTTTGCGTTTTTGATTTTATCGCGGTTCAGTTCGCACAGGCCGTAGACGGCGTGTGCGAGATTTTCAGCGTCGCTGTGAGGCTGATAATATTTCTCATAGATTTTAATGTCTTTGATTCGATAATCTGCGCTGAAATCAATTACTTTCAAACCTGCTTTCAGCAGTTTCGGCACGAATTCCATCGAGACCTTGTGCGGCAGACAACACAGCACAACTTTTGCCTTGCTTGTGAGTTTGTTCAAGTCGAGCGGCTCTATATCGAGACTGCAGCGTCCCTTGAAGCGGGGAAAGACTTCGGCGACATTGCCGCATTCTTCCGGCAGGGCGGTAAGATAAGTGATTTGAGCCTGTGGATGATGCAGCAGGATTTCAATAGCCTCTGCGCCGGTATATCCGCTTGCGCCTATAATAGCAACCGTTAGCATATTTATTCTCCTGAAATAAAAAAAAAGGCCGCGTTCTCGTATCGCGGCCATTGTAATAATCTCTGTAACAATTTGCAATCAGCGTTTTGAGAACTGGAATCTCTTTCGGGCTCCAGCCTGGCCGGGTTTTTTCCTTTCAACCATTCTGCCGTCTCTTGTCAGGTATCCGCCGTCTCTAAGCTTTTGAGTCAAGTTAGGGTCGTAGATTTTCAATGCCCTTGCGATGCCGAGCATAACGGCGCCGCTTTGCCCCGTGATGCCTCCGCCCTTTACATTAACGAACACATCAATGCTTTTTTGAGTGTCTGTCGCCTTTAGCGGTGCGATGACCGCGTTAATATCCTGCGGTCTTGTGAAGTATTTGGTCAGTTCTTTATGGTTAATTCTGAGTTCGCCTTTTCCCGCTCTGATTCTGACTCTCGCTACGGACGTTTTTCTTCTTCCTGTGCCCCAGATGAAGATATTTTTTGGTTCACTCTTTTGCGCACTTTGCCCGGCCGGTGAGTGTTGTTTTGTCCCTGTCGGCTCATTTTTAGGATTTTCTGCCATATTCCTTTTTCCGTAATTTTTTTTACAGTTCTAATATTTGTGGTTTTTGAGCAGCGTGTTTATGTTCGTTACCGCGGTAAATTTTAAGTTTTTTCATCATATGCCTTGCAAGCGTATTTTTCGGCATCATTCGTTTTACGGCAAGTTCGATTATTTTTTCCGGCTTTTTCGCCATCATTGCCTTAAAGCTTATATATTTATGCCCGCCGGGATAGTGCGAATAGGTCTCATACTCTTTCGCTTCTTCTTTTTTTCCGGTAAGACGCACTTTTTCAGCGTTTATAACGATGACAAAATCGCCTGTATCGACATTTGGGGTGTAAATTGGTTTTGTTTTGCCCATCAGTATCGGCGCGATTTTGGCAGCCAGTCTGCCGAGAATCGCTCCATCTGCGTCAACGATAAGCCATTTTCGCTGGATTTCTTCTTTTTTAGCCAGAAAACTCTTCATATAAACTATTTTCCCTGAAATTTTGAAAACGGCACATTATAACCGCCAAAAAAGAGGTGTCAACGCATTTTTTTGAGGGATTTTAAGACCGCCTGTATAGCGATTAGCCGACTCCATTGGTCTGCTATTGTTTGTTGCCGGTTTTTAGCTGCAGCCCATTGAGTTTCCGCAGTTGTAGCATTTATAACAGGAGCCATTGCGAACGGTAATCGAGCCGCAGATGTCACAGGCAGGGGCATCATCCTGAAAATGTTCGAATTGCGAATTGAACTGTTGTATGGCGGCAGCATCGGCCTGTATATCGCTGTCGCCTTTGACGACGCTGGTTACCATTGCAACTGCTCTGTCTGCCAGCTCGGCAAATCTGCTTTTTTCCGGCCTGCCGGGGTTGTCGGTCTCGATGGGTTTTATCTGTGGTTTTGCCTGGACGGCTTTCGCCTCAGCGATTTTTTTCGCAAGGTCTTTTGTCTTTTCAACGAGGGTTTTTGCGGTAGTTGTAGTCTTGTTATCCGGCTGGTTGTTTTCGGAGCGGTTCGGCATATTCTTTTCCGCATAACCCGGAATAAATTCACAGCCCATCCAGCAGAAGATATAGTCTATAAGACTTTTTGCGAACGGGATATTTTTATTTGATGTCATTCCTGCCGGTTCAAATCTTGCGTGTCTGAACTTGTCAACGAGTGTAATCAGCGGCACGCCGTACTGCAGCGCCATTGAAACACAAGTGCCGACAACGTCCATAAGCCCGCCGACGGTGCTGCCTTCCTTTGCCATTGTGATGAACAGTTCGCCCGGTTGGCCGTCATCGTGCAATCCTACTGTCAGGTAGCCTTCGTGTCCCGCGACTGAGAATTTATGAGTAATGCTCTTTCTGGTCTCCGGCAGTCTGCGTCTGAAAGGTTTGGCAACAGTTACTGCAGCCGTTTTTGATTCGTCCTTGTGTTCGTCCGTTTTGACCGGCTGGAGCATCTTCGAGCCGTCCCGGTAAATGGCAACGGCTTTGAGTCCCATTTTCCAGCCTTCGAGGTAGGCGGATTTAATTTCGTCAACTGTTGCTTCTTTTTGCATATTGATAGTTTTGCTTATGGCCCCGCTGATGAAAGGTTGAACCGCCGCCATCATTTTTATATGGGCCATATAGTGAATGCTTCTTGAGCCTTTTTGCGGCTTGAAAGCGCAATCGAATATGTGCAGATGTTCTTGTGCCATTTTCCTGCTTGTTTCGATGGTATCGTCCCTGTCGACATCGTCGCAGATATGTCTTATGTCTTCGGCGTTGTATCCGAGTTTTTCCAGGGCCATAGGCACGGTTCTGTTGACGATTTTAAGGATTCCGCCGCCGGCAAGCAGTTTATATTTTACAAGAGCGATATCCGGCTCGACTCCTGTAGTATCGCAGTCCATCATAAATCCAATGGTTCCTGTCGGAGCAAGTACTGTAACCTGGGCGTTTCTAAATCCATATCTTGTTCCGGCATCGAGCGCCTGGTCCCATGCATCTTTTGCGGCACTGAGCAGGTATTCCGGACAGTGTACTTCCGAGATATTTCTGCAGTGCTGACGGTGCATACCGATTACGTTCAGCATAGGTTGGGCATTTTGTTTATATTTTGCGAAAGGTCCTTTTATTGATGAAAGTTCGGCGCTGACGGCGTAGGCGGTTCCTGTCATGGTTGCGCTGATGGCAGAAGCCAGTGTTCTTGCCGGCTCGCTGTCGTAGGACAGAGCAAGGCTCATAATAAGGCTTCCGAGATTGGCGTATCCGAGCCCCAGTGCCCTGAAGTTATGGCTGTTTTCAGTGATGGCTGCGCCGGGATAGCTGCCGTTATCGACGAGTATTTCCTGAGCGATGATGAAGATTCGTATTGCGGCCTTGAATCTTTCGACGTCGAACGAGCCGTCATCGTTTCTGAATTTCATCAGGTTAAGTGACGCCAGGTTGCACGCTGAGTCGTCGAGGAACATATATTCGCTGCACGGATTGGATGCGTGTATTACGCCGGAATTTGGGCAGGTATGCCATCTGTTGATTGTGGAATGATACTGGATTCCGGGGTCGCCGCAGATTCTTGTGGCCTGAGCAATCAGGTCGAGCAGTTCATTGGCCTTGTATTGCATTGATGGTTTACCGGTGGTAACTTCGCGGGTAGTCCAGATTTCGTCTTTTTCAGCGGCCTGCATAAATTCATCTGTGACCCTTACCGACAGGTTTGAGTTCTGGAAAAGGACGCTGTTGTAAGCATCGCTGTTGAAAGGACCTCCGTATCCTTCCTTGATAAGTGCACGTGCTTTTTTTTCTTCTTCCATCTTGCAGGCGATGAAATCCTTTATATCAGGATGTGTAACCATAAGTGACTGCATTTTGGCAGCTCTTCTGGTTTTTCCGCCTGATTTGACTACGGCTGCGATTTGGTCATAAACTCTCATGAAGCTCAGCGGTCCTGACGGTTTCCCGCCGCCGGCCAGTTTCTCTCTGCTGCTTCGCAGCGTTGACAGGTCTGTGCCGGTGCCTGAGCCGTGTTTGAATAACATCGCTTCACTTGCGGCCAGTCTCATTATGTCTTCCATAGTGTCCTTTACGGACTGGATGAAACAGGCCGATGCCTGCGGATATTCGTAACTATTTTTGCTCAGCGTGGCTTTATTTTGCTTGTAGTCCCAGTGCCAGTTGTGTTCGTTGCCTTCGATGTTGTAGATATCCATTAAACCTACGTTGAACCATACTGGCGAATTGAATGCTCCGTATTGGTTGACGCACAGCCAGGTAAGTTCGTTGTAGAAGTTTTCTGCGTCCGCCTGCGCGGCAAAGTAACCGTCGCGCTGGCCTCTGTCTGCAATGGTTTTACAGACTCGATATACCAGTTGCTTGACAGAATGTTCCCTGTTTCCTGCCTCAAGGTCTCCATAGAAGTATTTGCTGACGACCACTTTTGTGGCAAGCTGACTCCAGAAAGCGGGAACTTCGACATCGTTTTGCTCGAATACGGATTCTCCGCTGTCGCCCGTGATTTTAGCCTGTCTGCTTTCCCATTCGATTTCATCGAAGGGATGCACCGTAGGCGTGGAGAAAATCTGATTTATTTTAAGTCCTTTTAGTTTTTTTTCTCTTGGGCTTTGCCAATTCCTCAGACCGTTTTTTCCATTTCTTTCCATAGAGCCATTTGAGTTGTTTGCCGTGGTCATTTCGGCCTCCCTGCAAAAATAAACCTCCTTGCAGCCAAACTTGTCCGCCAAAGCTTTAGCGAAGGCGGATACACAATATGTTGTAAATACCAGGGTTAACCCCCAATATATTGGTGGTTCCTACCGTAAAATATACTACTTCTGATAAGGGATTTAATCAATTGAAAAACCGAAAAAATTACCAGATTTTCGTAAGTCTTCGTAGATTATAGACCTGTGGAAATAATTTTTATCGGATTTTTATATTTGTATGCTTGTTAAGTTCGCTAAGGCATTTTTTTCAGATTTTCCCATCGCACAATCCATTTGCCGTCATCGGGAAAGCCGGGAGCGTTTTTATCCGGGCTGCCGTCCCAGCCTGCTGCCATCATTGCCACAGCCGCAAGTATCCCGCCGTTGCCGGGCAGATAGCAGGGCAGGTCTTCTTTTTGATAATTATGTCCATTGGGCAGATAAGTGTTTTTCCCGACATCCAGCAAAAGCGACTGAATCGCCAGATCGCTGCGTCCCAGCCTTGCAGCCGTCATTGCCATCATCGGATAATCCCACCCCCATGTATCATTCCATTGCCAATGAGCCAAAACATGCTCCAGTGTTTTTTCCATTATCTTTTTGTCTAATTGTGGACTTTCCGGCAGAATACCGAATGCTCCCAGCATACACGGATGCCCGCCGTCATCGACCGGCATTGTTTCCTGTTCAACATACTTGCCATTTTTCAACGGCCAGGGTGCGAGCTGATTAGCGACATTTTCCCATTTCGGCTCAATCGGCATTCCCAGCCGTTTTCGCCACTCATTTGCTTTAAGCAATCCCCATCGCCAGTAAGCCAGCTCAAAAGCTGGATTTTTATTTTGTTCATAAGTGCTGGCGTTGAATTCACGTGCCGAAACCAGCGGTGGTCCAAGTTCAAAGCATTTTCGCTTGTCATTCCAGCTTGCGTAGGATGCCATAAACTTTGCCGTCTCAAACACGATATCCTTATATTTTTCAAGGACTTGCATCGAGGGATTTTCCCGGTAACACAACTCGGCATAATAAATAGGATGCGGCTGCTGCCAGATTAAGAGCGGTCCGATAGCCGAAGGAGAATCCTGACCTTGCGGGCCGACCATTTTCGGCCAGCGGGCACCCTCGTAACCCTGCCGTTTGGCGATTTTACGGGCGGCAGGCAGGATAGTCTTATACCATTCAAGGCTGGGCGCCAGCAGTTCCATCCGGTTCCATAATGCGAAATGCGCACCGTGCCACCAGTGCATTTCAAGGTGGAACTTGCCGAACCAGCTTGTGCAGGTTAGTCCCGTCTCCTGTGGCGGATATTTTTGCGCAGATTGAATCGCCGTCAGATATTGCGAAAGCACAATCCGTCTCTCTAATTCTTTCCATCGCGGGTCGGTGCTTGCCGACAAATCAACGCTGGCACCAGTCGTCCAGAAATGTTTCCAGTATTCTATGCTTTTTTGAGCGGTTGTATTGTAATCGGAAATCGATTTGTTTTTTGTTTTTTCGGCAAATTCAATACTGCATTCCCATTCATTTTCATCTGAAGATGGTTTTAAAATATAATGATGTTTCTGTTTTTGTTCTATTTGCGTTCCGGAAGGAAATTTTATTTTACAGTTGTAGTTCAGGGAATCCATATTATGCACGATTTGAACCTGCGTAGCGGATTGTTTTTTCAATTTGGTATCGTGCATTTGCGGCATAGACCAGTCCGCCGGGTCTTTGCCCCATTTGCCGTTAGCGTATGGAAAGGCGATTTCCACCGTCAGCCGGTTTTCTGTGATTAAGTCCGATTGCACTTCGAAAGCGATATTATCAAGTTTTGGATGGCAAACCGTTTTAACCAGCACCTTCTTTCCTTCCAGCTCAAATGAGCTTGTCAGCAGTCCCGTCCACAAATCCAGTTCCTGATGAATATTGGTTATATCGTTGGTATCTGATGTCGAGCCGTCTGCCTTTTTTAGAATAAAAGCGATTTTCGCCAGGCTTGTCTGATGCGGATTGGCCCTGAGCCAATTTGCCGCCTCACACTTTTGATTTATGTTATATGGGACTTTTCGTTGACCTGTTTGCACATTGATGAAAGTATCTTCCTGTTTATACCCTCTTGGATTTGGAAAACTGTGCCGGCCCCACTCAGCCATTGTTGTTAGCGGTATCCCTTTCTCGTACGCATCCGGGAAAGTTTGCAGTCCCGTCACATCGGCGGTGAAAGTGAATCGCCCATTGCCGAGCGACAGCGGCGAGAGGGCGTCTATTTTTGTAATGATAATTTTGTGGCGTGCAGCAAGAGCCTGACGGTCAATATCGCCGTTTGCTGTAAGTGGAACTGTCACTAATATACAAAACAGATATCTAAGGATTTTTTTGTGGTACTGCATAGCAGGTCTGATTATAAGAAAAAGCCGGCATTTCACAAGTTTATCTGACAAATTGATTATTGAGATGATATCCTGTACAATAAGATGTATGGCGGATAAACTTGGGAAAATACGGGAAAAAATTCGCACATTTCCGATGGGTCCGGGTCTTTATTTTATGAAGGATTCTGCCGGCACTGTCCTCTATATTGGCAAGGCCGGCAATCTTCGTTCGCGCGTTGCCAGTTATTTTCAGCCGTCTGCGGATATAATTTCTTCTCGCGGCCCCTGGATAGCTGAAATGCTTACAAAAGTCAGCTCCGTTGATTATCTTGAGGCCAAAAGTGAGGTTGACGCGGTTTTGCAGGAAGCACGCCTGATAAAAGACGTTCGTCCGCCGTATAACACAGACCTTACAGACGACAAAACTTTTCCATATCTTGAGATAACGATTCGAGATGAATATGCCGGCGTTTATGCAACTCGCAGGCCGCGTCCCGACAGCCGTTTGTTCGGCCCGTTTGCAAATGCAGGCGATTTGAGAGAAGCGTTGGTTGCTCTTCAAAAGATTTTTAAGTTTCGCACCTGCGGGCTGGATATTCGGGAGGCGGACGACAAACGCCGATTCTTCAGACCCTGCATTTTATACAGCATAAAGCAATGTGTGGCACCTTGCGCAGATTATATAAGCAAAACTGATTACAGGAAAATCATCAGCGATTTGATTAAATTTCTAAATTCAAAAAGGCCTACAGTTTTGAAACAGCTGAAAAAGCAGATGGTCGAAGCAGCCGCTGCTCTTGATTATGAAAAAGCCGCTGTTTATCGTGACAGGATTCGACTGATTGAAAATCTTGATAAAAGAGGTATTGTTACAGAGGATGTCCAGCCGGAGGTTTTTGCCGCTGACCCGTCGGAAGCCCTTGAAAAGCTCCAGAAAATTTTAGATAGTCCCAATCCTGTCCGCATAATTGAAGGTTTTGATATAGCTCATATCGCAGGCTCGGAAACGGCAGGTTCTCTGGTGCGGTTTATTGATGGCAGGCCGTTTAAGGCGGGCTATCGGCGCTATAAAATAAAAACAGTCAGCGGAATTGATGATTATGCCTGCCTGAAAGAGGTTTTGGTTCGCCGGTATAGGCACGCCGCTGACGGCGAAGAACTTTGGCCAGATTTGACCCTGGTCGATGGCGGTATAGGCCAACTTCATGCAGCACAAAAGGCCTTTAAAGAACTACAAGTCCCTGCGCCGAAATTAGTTGCGCTCGCAAAAAGAGAGGAAATTATTTACATAGCCGACAAAAAAGAACCGTTAAAACTGCCGGCAAATAATCCTGCGAAAAAACTGCTGCAATACGTCCGTGATGAAGCACACCGCTTCGCACAACATTATCACCATATCCTCCGCCGTAAAAAAACCCTTAATGAAAAATAAAGAAACGAAAACCCCAGTGAATAAGCGATTTTAACGAATAAGCCAGGAGGCGATGCGGAAGAGGATTTTTTCGGAAGGGCGGTCCACTGCATAAGAGGAATCTTTGAAGCCTTGCTTTAATATTTTCATAAGGCCTTTGTGGCTGCCTTCGAAATGGAGTGTATTCGCTATGTTTTTTGTTTCGCTCACTTCGTAATCACAGCCTCTTATGATAACGGCCGGCATGCCTGCATCGCATTGTCCGAACAGCAGGGAAGAGGCCGCGGTGATTTCGTGCGCGACAAGGTCAATGCCGCCTAATTTTGACCTTCCGAACCTGTCTTTTTTTCCGAAATTGGCCGAGCAGGGGTTTATGCCGGCAGAGCCTACAGCCAAATCAATAGTTCCGAGCGGCACAATTTCCGTATCGGCGAGAATAACGGCGATATTTTTGCCTGTGATTTTCCGGAGTTCAGCCCTGATTTTCGCGGCCTCGGCGTCGGGGTCTTCGGGCATGAGGCTGACAAGTCCGGCAGGGTGATTCGAGCCGTCAATACCCGCATCGCAGGTGCAAACCCTGCCAGTCGGGCTTTTTGTTACGAAAATCACCTTTTCATCGTCGCACAATCTTCTGCTGTCATCGGCCTGAAGACTTGACGCTGTTATGTAATTTGTTAATGCTCCCCTTAGCGGAATAACGAGTATGATTTGATGTCCCGCATCGAGAATCAGCTGGACCCAGACGGGGTCTTTGCCGGTTTTTTTGGAAATTCTTAATGCCTTTTTGCTTATTTTGACGTCTGATTTTTTTCTTGTCAGGCCGAGGGCCTTTGAGACGATTTTGCTGGTGAGAACGATAATGTCCTTTTCATTTATTCCGACGTTTTCGTTTTTGGCGCAATCATAGATGATTTGGGTAAGATTATCTCCTGCCTGAATCTCCGGTATTGTTTGTAAACCAATGATTTCAATTTTTTTCATATTGTCACTTAAAAAAAGCTGTTAATCGAATGTCTTTGCCAAACCGTTTTTTATCTTTGTAATTCTTTTTGAGGCGATTATAGAGGTTTCTCATTATTTGTGAAGATTTTATTTTACCTTTTTTTGCGAGTTTTTCGGCAGAGGTATATATGATGACCTCGTCGGCCAGTTTTTGTTTCAGGAATGAAGTTATAACTTTTTCTCCGCCCTCGACGAGAATCTGTTGAATATTTCTTTTTCCAAGTTCGGCAAGTGCCGCCTTGAGATTTATTCTGCCCTTATATTTTCCAACTTTTACGATTTCAACACCTTTTTGAGTTATTTTTGGTTTGGCAGTTGTCGTAAAGATGCAGACCGGCGTTTTTTTTGTTGTTTTGAACAATTTACAATCGGCAGGGATTTTTAATTGGCTGTCGAGCACAATTCTTAACAGTTGTCTGTTGGTGTCTGGTCTTGCGGTAAGCATTGGGTCATCAGCGAGGACGGTATTTATGCCGATGAGGATTGCCTGGATTTTTTTTCGCAGTTTATGAACGTCTTTTCTGCTTTTCGGATTGGTTATCCATCGTTTTTTGTCAGTTCGAGCGAGAAAACCATCCGCACTTTGCGCCCATTTGATAATTACCCAGGGTCTTTTTGTTCGGGCAAAGTGAAAAAATGGGGCGTTTAAAATTTCGGCCTCGTTTTTACATATGCCGGTTATGACTTCGATACCTGCTTTTTTCAGGATTTTGAAGCCTTTGCCGCTGACTTTTTCGGTTGGGTCTTTTGCTGCTGCTATGACTTTTTTAATGCCTGCTTTGATGATGGCGTTTGTGCAGGGCGGTGTTTTGCCGAAATGACAGCACGGTTCGAGTGTGATATACATTGTTGAGCCGACGGGCGATTGTTTGGAGTTTTTCAGGGCGTTTATTTCGGCGTGGGGGTCGCCGAATTCTTTGTGGAAGCCTTTGGCGATAATTTTGCCGTCTTTAACAATTACACAGCCAACGGCGGGGTTCGGTTCAACTTTGCCGATACCTTTTTTAGCGAGAGCCAGGGCCAGTCTCATATATTTTTCGTCGACGGCGTTCATTTCAGCCCGCTAAAACCTTTCCTGCGGCATTGGCTTGTTTCCTGTATTTTTCAGGGAGCGGCTGGTCTTGAGAGACGGCTGCACCGCCTATATAGATTTTTTTCACGACCTTTGCGCCGACACAGTTGGCGGCGGCTTTCAGGATGTAAAATGTGCCGCGAAAGAAAATTCTGCCGATAAATTCAGGACAACTGCTTGAGGTAATCAGGACAGCTTTTTTTGTAAGTATTTTTATCCTGTTTTCGGGCGATTTGCTGCCCCACGGCCAATAACCGTAACAGCTCATTCTTTCGATAAATTTTTTCATAAGAGCGGTGACGTTGAACCAGTTTATCGGCGAAGCGAGGACTATACAGTCAGCGGCGTCAATCTTGTCAAGGATTTGTGTCATATCGTCATCATGTATGCATATACCTCTTGGGCCGGTCACCTTGTTTTGTGTGCATTTTCTGCAGTTGGCACAGAATTCGATGTGTCTGTCGAGCAGATAAATTTTTTCCGTTTCAGCGCCGAGAGATTGTGCCGAGTCCAAAAGTTCCTCGACCGCTGAATCTATAGTTTGCCCCTTTCGATATGTACCGACAATTGCGATTATTTTTCTGCCCATTGATTATCCTTTGCCAATAATTTTGAGAAAATCTTTTTCATTGATTATTTTGACGCCTAATTGCTGAGCCTTGTCGATTTTGCTGCCGGGCTCTGTTCCCGCCAGAACGTAATCGGTATTTTTACTGACGCTTGATGTAACTTTTCCGCCGTTTTGCTTTATGGTTTGTTCAATTTCTGTTCTGCTGAAGTTTTCAAGCATGCCTGTTACGACAAAAGTTTTGCCGGCCAGTTTGTCGCTTTGCTTTGTTTGTTTGTGTTTTGGATTTATGCCGGCCGCGATAAGTTTATCAATAATTTTAAGATTGGCGCTGTCGTGGAAATATTCGTAAATACTTTTTGCCAGGACAGGCCCAATTTGTTCAATTTCGGTAAGCTCTTCGACAGCCGCTTTTTTTAATGAATCTATAGAACCGAAATGTTCGGCGAGAATTTCCGCGTTTTGTCCACCGACGTGCCGGATGCCCAGGGACGCGACAAGTCTGCCCAATGTCTGCGATTTACTTTTTTCAATTCCATCTATGACATTTTGCGCACTTTTTTCCGCCATTCTTTCAAGAGAAGCGAGCGTTTTTACGTCGAGACTGTATAAATCCGCAAAATCTTTCACAAGACCGCCGTCAACGAGCTGTTCGATTAAAGCGGGGCCGAGATTTTCGATATCCATCTGGTCGCGGCCGGCAAAATATCGCAGTTTTTCTTTAAGTTGTGCGGAGCAGTTTAAGCTTGTGCATCTTATATAAACGCCGTCGGGGTCCTTTTTCACTTTTGAGCCGCAGATAGGGCATTTGACAGGGGGCTTGAACGGCTTCGCACCGGCAGGTCTGAATTCCTTTTTTACTTCCATAACCTGCGGGATGATTTCGCCTGCCTTTTCGATAATTACCGTGTCGCCTTCCTGCACATCGAGACGGTCGATTTCATCAAAGTTGTGAAGGCTTGCCCTTTTTACGGTTGTGCCCGCGAGCAGAACCGGCTGGAGATTAGCCACAGGCGTCAGGATTCCTGTTTTTCCGACCTGCACATCTATGGACAAAACTTTTGTCTGCGCCTGTTCAGCGGCATATTTATAGGAGATGCACCATCTTGGCGCTCGGCCGGTTGCGCCGAGCATGTCGTGCTGGTCGAAGCGGTCGATTTTGATAACAAGTCCGTCAATCTGGTAATCCAGTTCGTGCCGTTTTTTCTCCCATTGATTGCATATTTCGATTACTTCGCCGATATCGGCCGCTTTTTTTATGTTCTGATTTACCGGCAGCCCGATTTTTTTGAATTTCTCAAGGCTTTCGTAATGTGTCTTTGCAA
>Ga0315286_10000671_pt1 | contig 29451 bp, 23 predicted proteins | sample YL17G10_0_MG_FD_205038 | JGI IMG/M metagenome (GOLD analysis project Ga0315286, IMG submission 205038) | Sediment microbial communities from Yellowstone Lake, YNP, Wyoming, USA - YL17G10_0 | ecosystem: Environmental > Aquatic > Freshwater > Lake > Sediment | place: USA: Wyoming | collected... | reverse complement strand
TACCGCTCCACAAGACCCTTGACATGATCGACCAGATCGATACCTTCTCTTGCGTCGAACGTCTCGAGCCCTTGCGCGGTAATCCCGAGCGGATCGCTCACCGCGAACCCGACGCGCCGTTCACCCGTATCGATTCCCAGTATACGCATAGAAGACCCCGCACGATCCGTGCCGATTCGACATCCCAGCGGCTGCGCGGAAGAGCCGCCGAGGAGGACTACTCTCTCTTCAACGCAACGAGAGTCAGGTCGTCGAGATTCGCCCCTTCCTTGGCGAACCGCTCCACCTCGGAGAGAATGCTCGAGCAGAGCTCGCTGGCACTCCGGAGCCCGTCCCGTTCGAGCACCTTTTTCAACCGGTCCGCGCCGAAATTCTCACCGTCCCCGGCGGCGGCGTCGGTGATCCCATCGGTGTAGAGCACGACCGTCCCCCCTTTTGGGATCTGGCAGGAGAACTCCTCGTAAGGGAAGCTCTCCACACAACCCGCTACGATCCCGCTTTCGCCGATTTGCCGGACACCCTCTTCGGAGACGAGAAACGGGAATTCGTGCCCCGCGTTGGCGTATCTCATCACGCCGTCTTCGAGGTTTACCACACCGTAGAAGAGCGTCGCGAATTCCTCGGACGATGTGCTTTCATAGAGGAGGGTGTTGATCCGGCTGACCATCACCGCAGGTGTTCTTCTAGCGTCCGCGTTCGAATTGACGGCCGCGCGCAGCGTGGCCATGAGCAGCGAGGCGGGGATCCCTTTCCCGGACACGTCGGCGACGACGACGACGAGAGCGTCGCCGTCGATGATGTCGAAGTCATAGTAGTCCCCTCCCACGTGCCGGCTCGGAATCGTCGATGCGCTGAGATCGTACCCGGGTATGCTCGGCGAGCACGGGGGCAGAAGCTGCGACTGGATCCGGCGCGCGATTTGGAGCTCTTCCTCGATGAGCTTTTTCTCGACGTTCTCGCGGAGGAGCCGGATGTTGTCGAGCGCCACACCGATCTGGTTCGAGATGAGGGAGAGCTGTGCGAGCTCTTCGGTGGTATATCTCAGCCCGTATGTCTTCTCGCCGAGCGAGACGAACCCTACGCACTTCCGTTCCCTGAAAATCGGAACGAGAACCTCGCCGCTTCCGATGAGCTCGGCCGCCGCCTCGCGCCGCTTTCTCGCGCGCTCCTTCTCGGAAGTTCCCGGGGTCTTCTCCCCTCCACCCTCATCCACGAAAAGCCGTCCCTTTTCGGCGGACTTGAAGAGATCCTGCTTCATCACCGGCTCGCCGATTTTCTCGAGGAGTTCCACGACCCGTCCGGTTCGCTCCGCCTCGCCGGCGAGCGTGAGAGTCACCGAAGAGGCGTCGAGGATCGCCTCGAACTCGGACCGGAGCAGATCCTCGAGCTCTTTCTCGCCGCCCGCGCTCGATATCTTGCCCGCAAGCTCCTTGAATCTCACCTGAAGATCGTCCCTCCCTCTGAGGAGGACCCGCTCGAGCAGCTCCTCGATCCGCAGGAGCGTCGGCTGGAACGCGATGATTGTAAGGATGATGAAGCCCGTTTCGAACGCGTCCTTGCTCACCATGCTGTACTGGCCGAAATAGTCGCTGACCGGCTTCACCACGAACAGATAGACCACGGCGAACATGACGGCGGCCCCGCCGTAGAGCAGGCTCTTCCGGGCGACGTATCTGATCCCGAGGAACTGCTGTTTTACAACGGCGTACGCCACGGACCCGCCCCCCGCTACGAGCGAGAAATTGACAAGGGCGAGGCTCACGTTTTCGGACCCGAGGCGCCCCGCGGTTTTCGCGAGCAGGTATCCCGCGATGCTGACCACCAGCCCGGCAAACACGGTTTTCAGCTGTCTGGCGATCCGGGGATTGGGCTGGCGCTTGAGGCTCCTCGAAATGAAAAACAACGCGACCGCAGCGTACAAAACGTTCACGAGAAGGAACAGCGGCTTGTGGAGCTTGACGAGTGCGCCGAGCGCGATCGAGATGATGTTCCCGGTGCCGGAAAGCGATACGGTCCGCTCCCCGATCGAAACTTCTTTCCCCGGCGGAAGGTGTCTCGCGGCGTCGAGAACGTTTTTCAACAGCCCCTCACCCATGATGATGGTGATGAGGTGGGCGACGTACGGAAGGTACAGAAGCAGCCCCGCGAGCGCGAAGCTCCGGAGCAGCCGGTTCTCCCGCGGGTAAGAGAGGGAGAAGAGCAGGAGCGAGGGAAAATAGAATTCCCACAGGTACTCGAAGTTATCGACCATCGACCGGTAGACGACGGCGTCTTGTTTCAGGGTGCTCTGCACGATGATGCTCGTGGCGCTCAGAACGGGTCCCAGCCCGGCGAAAAAAAGCATCAGGGCGGTCGCACGCGTGGGAGTGCTGCTGGTGCCCGTACGGAGGATCGTGAGCCCCAGCAAAAAGATGAAAACGCCGCCGACGAGGTAGACAACAGAGAGTAGAAGCGTATACGTCGCACCCATCTGGTTTGATCCGACGCCTGGCAGGAAGTACCGCAGTCCGCTATATCATACGCACCGAAGGCACCGCAGGTTCCGTGGGCGGCCGGCCGTTCGCCCACCCCTCGATTCTGTCGAGGTAGTCGTCACTTCTTGGCTTTCGAGGAGTGGGGCCCGGTCTGCCCGCACACCTTCGTCAATTCGACGCACAGACCGGTCTTGGGGTCGAACGAGAATCTGACCTCGTCCGCGAAGGCTTTCATGATGATGATACCCCGACCGCGTTCACTGAGGGTGTCGGGCGGGGACGAATCGGAGAGGAATTTCTCGAAATCGAAGCCCTCGCCCTCATCCTGCACCCGGCCGACGATCTTGTTTTCATTGAGCTCGACGACGATCCGGACCTTCTTGTCCTTCGAGTATTTGTTTCCGTGTTCGATCGCGTTGGTGCAGGCCTCGACAAGGGCCGTACTGAAATCATCGATCCATCTCTGGGCGCATGAGAACTCTCGGGCCAGATCCTGGAAGGCTGCGTCGACAGCGCCCAAGTATCTGAAATCGCTGGGAATGACGAGTTCCAAGATTTTTTGGGAACCGGGCATCCAATCACCTACTGGACGAGTCTAAACCGTGCTACGCTTCCGCAGGTGCTCCGCGGCGTCCGCTTCATCTTCGAACGCACTGAACAGCAGATTCAGTTTCGTAACGTACAGGATACTGTCGATCCTGTCCCCCACGTTGCAGAGCACGAGATCCCCGCCTGCTTTCCGCACCGACGTGTAGCCGCTGATCAAGATCCCGAGCCCGGTACTGTTGATCCACTCAACCTTCCTGAGATTGACGATGATGTTTTTCTTTCCGTCTTGGATGAGGTCTTTGAAGATGTTGCGAAACTGCTCGGCTTCGGGCCCCCCGGTCAATTTCCCCTGGAGCTCCAGAACCACTGCGCCGGAAAGCTCTCTCTGGTTGACTTTCACGTCACTGCCTCCTCGATGCTACACGCTGTAGCGCGCCGACACGATCGATCAGCCGCCCGCTTTGGCCGTCCGTTCCAGGTACTTTACGGCCTCATCCTCATCGGCCGCGATCTTGAAGATCTGATCGAGCCGGAGAACGTTGAAAACCTGCTGCGTTCTCTCCCCGACGCGGACGATGACGAAATCTCCGCCCGCTTCGCAAACGGTCTTGTATCCCCGGATCAGAATCCCGATACCCGTGCTCGAGATCCACTCCACATCCCTCAAGTTGATGATCACGTATTTTTTGCCTTGTTGCACAAGGCCCTTGAAGGTGTCCCGGAACGTCTCCGCCTCCGGCCCGCCGGTCAGTTTGCCCTTGAGGTCGAGAACCGGGTATCCCATGTACTCCCTTTGGCTGAATTTCAACCCCTCACCTCCTTACAACAGTCTCTCCTCACGGTACAACAACTCCAACGCCGATCTCATGTCATCGGGGAGTGCCGTCTTGAACCCCAACCGCTGACCCGTAATGGGGTGAGCAAAGGAGATGCTCGATGCATGGAGTGCTTGCCGCTGCATCAATTTGAGAAGAACACCCATCCTTGCGCGGATCCTCGCGCTCTCCGGCGCCGCTTTCACCCGGCGTCCCCCATAGACAGGGTCACCTAGAATCGGATGGGTGATGTGTGAAAGATGCACACGAATCTGGTGGGTCCTGCCCGTAACTGTAATGACACGAATATAGTCGAAATGCTCAAAGGTGTCCACCGCAAACACCTCGGTCAGGGCCTCGCGGCCTCCTCGTTTGGCGACCGCCATCCTCTGCCGGTGCACTGGATGGCGGGCGATGGGAGCATTGATCCTCTGTGCCGGCACGCCCAAGTGCCCCCATATGATCGCATGGTACGTCTTGCGGACCTCCCGCGCGCCGATCTGGTGCGCGAGTCCTCCGTAGGCGCGGTCCGTCTTGGCGAGAATGAGCACACCGGACGTGTCCTTATCCAGACGGTGGACGACGCCCGGGCGGTTCTGACCGCCAAGACTCGAAAGCCGCACCCCCCTGCCGAGAAGCGCGTTGACAACCGTACCGTCCCGGTTCCCCTCTGCGGGGTGGACGACGATGCCCGCGTCTTTGTTGATGACGATGAGATCGTCATCCTCAAAAACGACACGCACGGGGATATCCTGCGGGACCGGTTCGGAATCGGATGGAGCCGGCGGGGGAACCGCTACGCGAACCTCTTCCCCGCTCTTGAGGATGGAGCTGGATGGTCTGGAGGCCGAATCGACGACGATGTGTCCCGCTCTGATGAGCTTCTGGATCTGGCTCCTCGAGAGCCCCCCGATGCGGGCGGCGCAGAACACGTCGAGTCGGAGCCCCTCCTCGTCGGGAGAGACCACGAACGATTCAATTCGGTTGTTCCTGTTTCTGTTCACGTTTCCGGGCGAAACTGAGGACGAGCAGAACGCCGCCGATCGTCACCGCGCTGTCCGCAAGATTATACACCGGCCATCGGTAGGACGCGATCCCCATGTCGATGAAATCGATGACATGACCCGGGTAGAGACGATCGATCAGGTTTCCGAGCGCGCCGCCGAGTATCATCCCGAGAAAGATGCGCTTCGGACGCTCCTCACGGGGAATCCTCTCGGCGAGAAACATGATGAATATCGACGCGGCGACGCTCGCCGCGATGAGGAACACTCTTCCTCCCTGGAGCATGCCAAACGCCGCGCCCGAGTTGCGCACCAGAGTCACGCGGAAAAACCCTTCGATGATGTCGAAATTCTTGCCGAGGGCCCAGAAGAATTGCTTTGAAATCTGATCGAGGAAAACGACGATCAGCGCTGACAGAAGAAACCCCACTACTCAGCTCCTCGGGAGTTTCTCCTGTTTGGACTTGCACGCCACACAGAGTTTGGCTGCGAGGTACGCTTCAAGCCGTTTCATCGGTATCTTGTCCTGGCAGTCTTCACACACGCCGTACGACCCGTCATCGATCCGTTTGAGCGCGTCGTCGAGCTGTCCGAGATACTCGGACTCCTGGCTGGCGTGGAGAAACGCCTGTTCCTGATCCATGGCGTCGCTTCCGATGTCCGCCATGTGGTTGGAGTATCCCTGGCTTCCGCTGGCTTTGTTCGAAGTGCGGTCCGAGATCTCTTCCTCGATGAGACCGAGATTCTGCCGAACCCGTTCTCGCTCCGCCTGGATGAGCTTCCTGAAGCGTGCGAGCTCTTTCTTGTTCATGCCAACCTCTTATCGATCCTGCGTTTGTGTGATGCTCGAAGCGGCGCACGGTCAAAAAAAAGCGCTGATAACATACTAGCGCCGCGCGGGGTTGTCAATCAGATTCTCTCTCGATCCAAAGACTTATCAACTCTCCATCGACCTCGAGTTCCGCGCTGTCCTTCCACTGCGCCGCGCCCCTCTCGGCCTCACGCGCAAGCGTCTCGTGTTTGATGAATTCCCCCTGCGCTGCGAATACGCGGTCCGCGACCTCGCCGCCGTCGTAGCGGATCCTGATTCTGTTGCTCACCTCGAAGCCCGCCTTCTTGCGGAGGTTCTGGAGCCGGTTGACCAACTCGCGCGCGATCCCTTCGAGCCGCAGCGCGTCGTCGACCTCGAGGTTGAGCGCAACGATGATCCCGTGTTCGTGACGCCCGCCCCAGGGGGCGATCCCTTCGACCATCACCGTCATGTCCTCACGATCCAGCGTCACGTCGCCTTCTCCCGTCGCCAGGGTGAGTTCGCCGTTTTTCAGGAACTCCCCGAGCGCCTCCTGGGGAAGCTCGTCGATGAGCCGGACGATCTCGGGCACGCGTTTTCCGAATCGCTTCCCAAGGACGGGGTACGCGGCCGCCGGTTTCATCGTGACGCAGACGGACAAATCGTCGGCAAGACGGAGCCCCTTGACGTGGAGTTCGTCGCGAACGATTTCGCGGATCTCTTCGCTCGCCAGCAGCCTCTCGCATCTTCCGGAATGGTCGTGGATCACCATCTCCGAGAGCGGCTGACGGATCTTGATACCGGCGTCGTTTCGCACCGTGCGGCCCAACGAAGAGATCACGAGGGCGGTGTCCATCAGCGCTTCGAGATCAGCGTCGATCAGTTCTGGGGCGGCATCGGGGAAAGACTCGAGATGGATACTCTTGCCGTCTCCCGCGCCCGTCATCGCCGCGTGGAGAGCCTGGTTGATCTCTTCGGTGACGAAGGGGACGAAGGGAGCGAGGAGCTTGAGAGTCCCGTAGAGCACCGTGTAAAGCGTGTTGTACGCGGCGGTCTTGTCGGGCCCCATCTCGCCCTTCCAGAACCGCCGTCTGGAACGGCGTACGTACCAGTTGCTCAGCTCGTCGAGGACGAAGGTTTGAAGCGCCCGCGCGGCGCGGGTCATATCGTACGCGTCCATCTGCTTCCGCACGTCCGTCACGGTCGAATGGAAGCGTGAAAGAATCCACCGGTCGAGGAGGTTTGGCGTTCCTCCTTTTCGCCCGAGACGAAAGTCGTCGATCTCCGCGTACATCGCGAAGAACGAGTATACGTTTCGCAGCGTCCCAAGGATCTTCTGCGACACATCGACGACCGCTTTTCTGTCGAACCGCGTGGGCAGCCACGGGGGGCTGGCCGATATCAGATACCAGCGGAGCGCGTCGGCTCCTTCTTTGTTCAGCACGTCCCAGGGCTCGACGACGTTTCGCCGGCTCTTGGACATTTTCTGGCTTTTCTTGTCGAGGACGAGCTCCGTCACGAGGCAGTTCTTGTACGAGCTCCCCCCGGTGAGGAACGTCGAAATGGCGAGAAGCGAGTAGAACCATCCCCGCGATTGGTCGATCCCTTCGGAGATGAAGTCCGCGGGATACTGGCCCTCGAACATCTTCCCTTGGTCGAATGGATAGTGGTACTGCGCGAAAGGCATGCTCCCCGAGTCGAACCACGCGTCGATCACTTCGGCGACTCGGCGCATCCTTCCGCCGCAGTCGGGACATTTGAGAACGAACCCGTCCACCTGGGGACGGTGAAGGTCCAGCTCGTTGTCACGCGGGATGTTCTCGCCGAGATTCCTCAGCTCCTCGATGCTCCCCACCGCCAACCGGTGCTCGCCTCCCTCGCAGACCCATACGGGAAGCGGGGTCCCCCAGTACCGCTCGCGGCTCAACGCCCAATCGACGTTGTTTTCGAGCCAGTTGCCAAACCGGTTCTCGCCCACCTCTTTGGGAATCCAGTTGATCTCCTTGTTCGCGGCGATCATCTCGTTCTTGAAGGCGGTCGTCCTGATGTACCACGACTTGCGCGCGTAGTAGACGAGCGGCGTCGAACAACGCCAGCAGAACGGGTACGCGTGTGTCACCGTGCCGCTCGCGTAGAGTTTTTCCTCCTCTTTGAGTTTTCGGATGATGTCGGAGTCGGCGTCCTTGATCCACCGCCCCGCCCAGGGAGTGATCTCCTCGGTGAAAGTCCCCTGGAGGGTTACCGGTTGCAGAAGCGGTACACCCGCTGTGAGATGAAGCTGGTAGTCGTCCTCGCCGAACGCAGGCGCGATGTGGACGATTCCCGTCCCGTCCTCGAGGCTCACGAAATCGGCGGCGAGAACGTTGAAACCATTCTCAGCGCTTTTGAAGAAGTCGAAGAGAGGTTCGTACTTTCCCCCGGCGAGCGCTTCTCCTTTGAAACGATCGAGGACCTCGTACGGCCCGTCGAGGACGCCGAGCAAGGCCTCGCCGAGGATGAGCGTCTCCCCCTTGTGGGCCACACGGACGTAGTCGTAGTACGGACCGACGGCGAGCGCCGCGTTCGCGACGAGCGTCCAAGGCGTCGTCGTCCACACGAGGAACTTGTCTTCGCTGCCCGCTTTCTTGAACTTGATGAAGATCGACGGGTCGTCCACGTCCTTGTACCCGAGACTGACCTCGTGGCTGGAGAGCGATGTCTCACACCTCGGGCAAAACGGGACGATCTTGTGTCCTTCGTAGAGAAGCCCTTTCTGCCAGAAACGTTTGAGAATCCACCAGACGCTTTCGATATAATCGTTCGTGTAGGTCACATAAGGATGATCCAGATCGAGCCAGTAGCCCATCCGCTGCGTGAACTTCGTCCACTCCTTCTCGTACTTGAACACGCTCTCCCGGCACTTGGCGTTGAAATTGGCGATTCCATACGCTTCGATCTGGTCCTTGTGGCTGATCCCCAGTTCCTTCTCGACTTCGATCTCGACGGGAAGTCCGTGGGTATCCCAACCGGCCTTGCGGATCACCTGGTACCCCATCATCGTTTTGTGCCGGCAGACGATGTCCTTGCACACGCGGGCCATCACGTGGTGCACACCGGGTTTTCCGTTGGCCGTCGGCGGCCCCTCGTAAAAGACAAAGCGCGGCCTGCCTTCGAGCCCAGAGACGCTCTTTTCGAACGTCGTGTCCCGTTTCCAAAAATCGATGATGGCCTCTTCGACCTCCGGGATCCTGTCCGGCGTCGCGGCGATTTTGAATCGTTTGTTCTCCATGTTTCGAATCGCCTCTCAAAGGCGCTTGAGATACTCGGCGACCAGCTCGCGGAGCTTTGGCTCGGCCCTCTCGGCGGTCTCGATGATCTCGGCGATGTTGGCCGGCTGGAGGTTATCCGCGGGACAGAGATCCGTCACCACCGAGAGCGCCAGAACTTTCATCCCGCAGTGCGCCGCGACGATCGCCTCCGGCACCATGGACATCCCCACGACGTCGGCGCCGATCCGTCTCAGATAGCGGTATTCGGCAGCCGTCTCGAGGTTGGGTCCGGCGACGGCGACGAGGACCGCACGGCGAACAACCGTCCCTCTTTCCAAGGCCGCGGATTCGAAGATGCGCCGCCTCTCCGCGTCGAAGGGTTCCGACATGTCCGGGAAACGAGGTCCCAGCCGGTCGTCGTTCCACCCGATCAAGGGATTATCCCCCATGAGATTGATGAAATCGGTGAGCACCACGATGTCCCCGCGGTCGAGATGGGGATTCATCCCACCGACGGCGCTGGACATCACCAGCTCCCCCGCGCCGAGCGCGTGCATCACGCGCAGCGGAAAGGTGATCTCCTTCATCGTGTACCCCTCGTAGTAGTGCAGGCGGCCTTGCATGGCGACGACGTTCTTGCCGCCAAGGGTCCCGACGATCAAATTGCCGTCGTGCCCGAGCCCGGTGGTTTCGACGAAATGCGGGATGTCGTGGTACGCGATGATCTCTTCGGCGACGATCGAATCGGCCATCCCCCCAAGCCCGGTGCCGAGAACGATGGCCACCTGCGGGCGGGAGGAGATTCGCTTTTCGATCTGTTCCTTCGCTTCCTGAATTCTCTCGTAAAGCCCTCTCAAAACGGACTCCTCGGTGAACGATTCGCGCGAACGCCGACCATCGCCCCCGACATCAGGACTGCACGTGATTCACTTCGAACGATTTCCGCGCTCACAGAGCATCGTTTCGCGTGCCGGCGGCGGTCGCGGGGCGATTGCGCGCCGGTCGAAAGCCGTCTTTTTTTCTCGGGATTGAGTATTCTATCAGATGTCCGGAAAGCGTAAAAGCCGATTCTTGCACGCGGCGGGGACGGTGAGCCTCTTCGACTTCGATCTGAACCCCGAGGTGATCACCACTTCCGACTTGGGCACCTCGAGCGTTTCGGATAACAGCTCGGTCAGACGACGGTTGGCCGCTTCATCCACCGGCGGGGACGTCACGTAAACTTTGAGGCTCCCCATCGCGGTCCACCCGGCAACGGCGTCCCTCGAAGATCGCGGCGCGAGGCTGACGGAGAAAACGAGTTTCCCGTCTGTCCGCTCGTCAACTCTTTTCATCCGGCTTCGTGGCGCCGGCCAGGATGTCGCGCTTCAGCCTCTCCAAGGACCACCCGGGCGCTGCGCTTTCGTCGGGTCTCGCCGTCCCCCCCTTACCGGCGGGCGCCGCGTCGGCGGAAAGTTCGGGCGCCGGACCCGGATGGAATCGGCGCGGGTCATGCCCCATCTCACCGCCCACGGGTGCCTGGGCACGGGGACGCGGTTGAGACGGAGGACCTTCGTCTTTGAGGGCGTCCTTCTGGCGTTCGATCACTTCGTCGAGGGCCTTGCGGAACCCTTTGGTCTGCGTCTCCGCCTGCTCCACACCTTGTTTCTTCGTTTCGAATTCCCGTCGTTCGGCTTCGAACCTCCGTTCCTCATCGGCGAAATCCTTTTCGGCGGTTTCGATGAACTTCATATGGGACTCGATGAGCACCTTGAGACGCGAGAGATAACCGTCTTTCTGCTGCTTGAGCGTCTGTATCTCCTGGCGAAGTCTCATCGCCGTGCCCCGGACGTCCCTGACCGCTTTCTCAGCCTCGATCTGGGCTTCCTTCACGATGAGTTCGGCTTCGCGGCGGGCGTTGTCCTTGGCTTCGGCCGTCACACGTTCCGCGGTGAGAAGGGTGTCGCGGAGCGTCTTCTCCATGTTGCGGTACTCCTGGACCTTGTCATCGAGTTCCAGCAGCCGTTCGCGAAGGGCCTTGTTGTCGTTGATCACCGCTTCGTATTCGTCGGCGATTGTGCTGAGAAAGGCATAGACCTCGTCGGCGTCGAGCCCTCGCATGGCCTTCTTGAATTCCTGTTTTCTGATGTCGAGCGGTGTCAAACGCATGGGTCATCCTCCCGGGACTTAGAATCGCTCACAACGCGCGTCGATCGCATCTCTGGATTCGATCGACCTGCACTTTGCAATATCCGCGCCAATGATTCGACGCTGCGGAACATGTTAACTCGCATCACTGTAGTGAGTTAACTGTTCAGACTCGCTGTCGGTGTCGAGAGACCGCTTTTGAAAATACACGATTCTCTCAAATTTGGTAGGTTTTTTTCCACCCCCGGTGTCCCGCAAGCCCACCGCTCGGGTTCAGCGAACGCCCGCGGGCGGGGCGCCGCGGCGCTCCCCGAGGAGGACTCGTCCGAGACGGACCATTGTGGCTCCCTCCTCGACGGCGATATCGAAATCGTCGCTCATCCCCATGCTCAGATGGGCCAACGATCTCCCCAGACCGGTCTCGATCCGGTCGCGAAGCGTGCGCAGCCGTTCGAACGACCGCCGGACGACTGCCGGATCGCCCGTCAGCGGCCCCACCGTCATCAGACCTTCGAAGGAGAGACCCGGCAGAGCCGCGACCTTCGCGGCGGCCTCGGCGACGTCATCGGGTGTGAATCCATGCTTGGTCGATTCACCCGACGTATTTACTTCGAGGAGGATCCGTGTCGTAATGCCGCGCTCCTCCCCCAGGCGGCTCAGCGTCTCGGCAAGCGTGAGTCGATCCACGGAGTGAATGAGCTCGAACTGCCCGACGGCTTTCGTCGCCTTGTTTCGTTGAAGAGTCCCCACGAGGTGCCACCGGCACGGACGGGTCACTCTGGGTTTTTTCTCGATGAATTCCTGGATGCGGTTTTCGCCGATGTGCTCCACACCGGCATCGACGAGGGCGTTCACGATTTCAGGTCCGAACGTTTTGGTCACACCGACGATGATCACATCGCTGTTAGGGCGCCCTACCCGACGGCACGCCTCCTCTATCCGTTCACGGACACGGCAGAGATTGGCTTCGATGGTGTCTCGCATCATCAAGAACCTCCGACGGATATGGTAACCCATTCACGGGACGCTGTGAATGCCTGTGTCGCTTGGCCGCGTTGCCGCGCACCGAGCGCTGTTCGATTTCTCTTCTCTCTCATGTCGAATTTCCACAAGTTAATTCTTTCACACGCACGCAGGTCTTGACGCGGTCAAAAACGATGACTGATACTCGCGGGGCCAGAACGGGACGTAGTCCAGATGACGAACTATCTTCGAGCACCCGCGCTGGGTTCGCATTATATTGGATACGTCAACCGTTGACTAAACTGCAAAAGTGGTCAGCTGGGATGACTGAGCAGTGCGCGTCCGATACAAACAACCGGGAGCAACTTCTGCGCGGAGATCGGATGAGGCGACTCGTTCAACCCGGCGAGAAAACAGGGACCCTCTTCGGAAGGTCCCTGTTCTTTTGGCGGATGATCGCAGGATGGCGGATGACCGCACGATTCTCGAAACCCGGTGACGTCGCTGTGCGCGGTGCGTCTCAGGGTGTCGGTCGTCTTGCCTAGTCCGTGTACTTCGCTTTGAGCTGTTCGATCACGCTCGAGTCGGCAAGAGTCGTGACGCTGCCCAGCGCGCGGCCCTCCGCGATGTCTCTAAGGAGACGCCGCATGATCTTCCCCGAACGGGTCTTCGGAAGATCCGCGGTGAAGATGACCTTGTCCGGGACGGCGAACTTGCCGATCTTCTGTCCGATCCAGTCGATGAGCTCCTTCTGGAGCTTCTCGGTCCCCTCCACCCCGTCGCGGAGTGTCACGAACGCGGCGAGCGCCTGTCCTTTGAGCTCGTGCTGGATCCCGATCACCGCGGCTTCGGCGACCGTGGGGTGCTCCACGAACACGCTCTCGAGTTCGGCCGTTCCGATCCGGTGACCGGCGACATTCACCACGTCGTCCACCCGGCCGAGGATCCAGAAGTAGCCGTCCTTGTCCTTCTTCGCCCCGTCGCCCGCGAAGTAAACGCCCGGCCACTTGGACCAGTACGTTTGTTTGTACCGCTCGGGATCGCCGTAGATCCCGCGGAGCATCCCCGGCCACGGCGTACGGATGGCGAGAAGACCCGCTTCGACGTCTTCGCCCTTCTCGTTGAGCACCGCCGCGTCGATCCCGAAGAACGGGAACGTCGCGCTCCCCGGCTTCGTCGTCGTGGCGCCGGGCAGAGGCGTGATGAGGACGCCGCCGGTCTCGGTCTGCCACCACGTGTCGACGATCGGGCATTTCTGGTTGCCGATCAGATGGTGATACCAAATCCACGCTTCGGGGTTGATCGGTTCGCCCACCGTTCCGAGCAGACGAAGCGAGCTGAGGTCATACTTCTTCGGCCACTCGTCTCCCCACTTCATGAATGCGCGGATGGCCGTCGGTGCGGTGTAGAAAATGTTCACACCGTAGTTTTCGATGATCTCCCAGAACCGTCCCTCGTCGGGCCAGTTCGGCGCGCCCTCGAACAGGATGCAGGTTGCGCCGTTTGCGAGCGGTCCGTACACGATGTAGCTGTGCCCGGTCACCCAACCGATGTCCGCCGTACACCAGAAAACATCTTCCGGTTTGATGTCGAAGATGTACTTCATCGTGATGTACGTGAAAACCATGTATCCACCCGTTGTGTGGATGATCCCCTTGGGTTTCCCCGTGGTCCCGCTGGTGTACAACAGGAAGAGAATGTCCTCGGCGTCCATTTGCTCGGGCTCACAGATCCGATCCACATCTTTGACGAGGTCGTGGTACCAATGATCCCGGCCCTGTTTCATCTTGCAGGGGAACTCGTGAGTCATCGACCGTCTGAAAACGAGAACGTCCTTGATGCACGCGCACTCACGGACCCCTTCATCGACGATGTCCTTGAGCGGAAGCGTTTTTCCCCGCCTGTAACCGGCGTCGGATGTGATGACGAGCTTCGACTCGCTGTCGAGCACCCGGTCTTTGATCGATTCAGCGGAGAACCCTGCGAATATGACCGAATGGATCGCGCCGATCCGGGCACACGCGAGCATTGTGATCGGCAGTTCCGGAACCATCGGAAGATAGATCGCAACCCGATCGCCTTTCTTGATGCCGATCTTCTTGAGCACGTTCGCGCACTTGTTGACCTCGCGATACATGTCGCCGTACGTGAGCACCCGCTTGTCTCCCGGCTCTCCTTCAAAAATGATCGCGGCCTTGTTCTTGACCGCCGAATTCAAATGCCGGTCGATGCAGTTGTAGGAGATGTTCGTTTTGCCGTTTTCGTACCATTTGAAAAACGGCGCTTCCTTGGTGTTCAGTACTCGGTCCCATTTCTTGTACCAGTGGAGTTCTTCGGCAACGGATCCCCAGAACTTTTCCGGATCCTTGATGCTCTGCTCGAACATCTTCTGGTAGTCTTCCATCGAGGAAATATGTGCACCCTTTTTGAAACCTTGCGGAGGCGGGAACTTCCGCACCTCCTCGAGTACGCTATCGAAATGCTTTTCAGCCATGATGCTGAACTCTTCTCCTTTCTGAGCCGGCGATCTATGGGGTAATTGGGGAAAGAGGCTGTGGATACTCAAACGGGGATTCTACACGACCCCCTGGCGGAAAGTCAAAGCGCAATTCTTGGCGGGCGCGTCGACCTCGATATTGACGGCACAGGTCGGGTCGAGGATTATTCTGCGGGATGCCGTGGAGGAACACTGCAAGTCATTCTCCCCTCTGGCGGTATCCGCAGGTGCCGGGGCTGTGAGGCCGGTTGCGGCGCGTAGCTTTTCCGCACGTCCGTCGTTTCTCCGCGAATGAACCGTATGGATCGGATCGCAGATAAAAAGACCGTTCTCTCGTGGGTTCTGTACGACTGGGCCAACTCCGCCTTCTCCACGACGGTCATCGCCGGGTTCTTCCCCGTGTTCTTCAAACAATACATGAGCCTGGAGACGGATGTCGCAACCAGCACTTTTCGGCTCGCAACGGCGAATTCGATCGCGAGCGTGGTCGTCGCCGTGCTTTCTCCGGTGCTCGGGGCCATTGCGGACAAAGGAGGGGCCAAGAAAAAGCTCCTCTTTCTTTTCGCCATGATGGGCGTGGTCATGACCGGAGCGCTGCGGTTTGTTCAAGGAGGCGACTGGGAACTCGCCGTTCTCATCTATGTGGCAGCCGCGGTAGGGTTCTCGTCGGCCAACAGTCTGTACGACTCGCTGCTCGTTAGCGTCGCCCCGGGGAGACGCGCCGATTACGTCTCCGCTTTGGGGTTCGCCTTCGGGTATCTCGGAGGAGGTATTCTCTTTTCGCTCAACGTGGCGATGACCCTGGACCCCGGCTTTTTTGGGCTCCGCGACCCCCAGGAGGCCGTGCGAGTGTCGTTCGTCATGGTAGCGGTCTGGTGGGCGGTGTTCTCCATACCTCTCCTCGTCTTCGTCAGAGAGGCTCCTGCCGAGACGGTCGGGTACCGGCGGACGGTCGCCGAGGGGCTCCGGCAACTCAAACGAACCTTCGACGAGATCAAGAAGCTCAAGACCGTCTCTCTCTTTCTCCTTGGATACTGGTGCTACATCGACGGCGTCGACACAATCACACGGATGGCCGTCGACTACGGGTTGTCCCTGGGGTTCGACGTAAACAACCTCGTCGTCGCGCTTCTCATCACACAGTTCGTGGGATTCCCCGCGGCCATCGCGTTTGGGAAAATCGCGGAGAAGAAAGGGGCGAAAACGGGGATCTACATCGGAATCGCCGTCTATGTCGCGGTGTGTGTCTGGGCGTATCGAATGAAAAACGTGTGGGAATTCTACGTGCTCGCCGTATCGGTCGGGCTCGTCCTCGGCGGCGTCCAATCGCTCAGCCGATCGTTCTACTCGAGGATCATTCCGAGAAACAAGGCGGCCGAGTTCTTTGGGTTTTACAACATGCTCGGTAAGTCCGCCGCCGTCGTCGGTCCGCTGCTGATGGGCGGGGTTGGCGTCCTCACCGGGAACCCTCATGTGGCCATTCTGTCGGTGATCCTCCTCCTTGTCGCCGGCGCGGTGCTCCTCGGGCGGGTCAGCGAATCCCGGGGACAGGTAGCAGCGCGCGAGTTGGAGAAAATCTGACGGGGCCAGAGGAAGCCGGCACGAGCCGTGTAAACCGCGCCCGGCCGCGTTCCATTGCCGCCCCACCCGAGTGTCGGCTGCTCAGAAATCGATCTGGAATCTCGTCTGGAACGCGCTCAGAGCGCCCAGATCTTCCCCGTCGACTCCCGAATTATCGACGCTCGAGTTGACGTAGTTCACCATCACGCGTGTGTTGGGGTTCAAGTACCAGTTGAGTCCCACGGTGACTTCCGTGAGTTCGCCGCCAAGAATCTCCTGGTCGATCGTATCGACGAACTGGTAACGGACACCCAGCTCTACGGCGCCGATACCGTTTCCATCTTGACGGAAGTTCTTCGTCGGCTTGACGCGATCGAAGACCCCTTCGGAATCCTTGTATGCCCGAGACTCACCGGTGACGAACGCGGTAGCGTACACGTAGTACCCCTGAAACGAGGGGTCGCCGGCCGCCGGGGCATCCAGAGACGAGATCACGTACTCCGTCTGCGCCGAAAACGGACCGTATACGAACGCGCCTTCGGCTCCGTAGAAGCTCGCGTCGTCCATCGCCACATCCCCCGTGCCGGCGGACTTCGATGTCAGAGCCAGGTGCGGCGAGGGCTTCAACTCGATCTTGAAGATATCCGCCGTGTTCCGGTACGAGTACGCGGCGCCGAGGTGGACAAGACCGCGTTTCTCTTCGTTACGCCAGGGAAGACCCGTAAGACGGATGGTGCCGGCGTAATACTCGCCGTCTTGCGAGTTCCTCCCGCCGTTGTCGGTCTCGCGAAAAATACCGCTCGACACAGTCATCCGGTTTGCGAGGTAAGCGGCCTGTTGACGGAAGCCGGTGTTCCGGTCGGAGAGATACGAACCCAGAACGAGCGCCGAGCGTTCCATAAAGGTGGTGTAATCGTCGCTCGTCAACACCTCGAGACCGAAGGGTTCCTTCTGGTGTCCGACCTGCAGGGTCCCGATGTATGGGATCCCGGTGACACCGATATAGGCGTCCTTTATAGCGACCTCTTTGGACGCTTTCCCGTCCTGTGCCTTCTCCCCCGCCCCGGCAAAATCGTACTCCGCTTTGAAAACGATATAGTTGTAGACGCTACCGGACACCCCCAGCCTCGCGCGGCGGAACTCGGTCCCGTCCTGGATGTTTCCAAAGTACGCCTCGTTCTCGCCGCTTTGTTCAAACCACGCCCAGTCGTTTTGGAGTCGGCCGCCGATTCTGAGCTTGAAGCTCTTGTCTTCGGATTGAAGAACAATCCCGTTGTCCCACGACGCGCCGAGCTCGGTGCCGGCGTGGGTTGTGACAGCGGCGGAAAGAACGCCCGCAAAGGCGAGCACGAGGACAATGTGTGTCTTCACGTTTCCCCCTCCTTGTAAGTAAGCAAGGGCCCAGGCTGTCCGTCTTCCCGAGCCGCAGTTCGTCGATGACGTCATCATAACACTCCAATAGTACTCCAATAGCACTCTGATTGTAGCCCCCGACGGCCGACTTGTCAACCCGAACTTTTGGACGGAAAAAATACCCTCTCTTTCCCCGTTTCCAGAGTCCCGCGAGGGCCTCCCTCCGACCATGACTTTCACGATGATCGCGGGGTCCCATGGACAGGCCTCGCCGGCATGTCTGAGAATGAGAGTCTCGACCCGAGCGGACAGGAGTCCTTTCCGTCACGATCGCCGCTGTTGACGAGCGGTCTATCCGCGTATATCGTCGTACCCGCTGGGACTGGCGCGTCCGAGCGGCAGATCCCGGCCGTTCGCCCGCGGTGGGCGGAGAGAGGAGAACCCCAAAGTGAAACGCCCGTTTCCCGATAAACCCCCGATCGATCCTCGCGAGGTCGGCAAAGAGGTTGGCGAAGAGGCCACGAAGGCGGCCCGATCGGCGAAGGACTCTTTTGTCGGGCTCCTCGATGCCATCCCCCGGGCATGGGATGGCTTTCTTTTCGAGCGGCGGGTTCCCATGATGGCCGCGGGGTTGGCGTTCTACTTTCTTCTGGGGCTCGTCCCGTTTCTCTTTCTTCTCGCCGCCACGAGCGGCTACTTCATGCGGACAAACCCCGACATCATCAGTCAGGTCAACGCAAACGTCCTCGAGATTCTCCCGCCCGTTGTCGGCGAGAGGCTGCTCTCACAAATCGAAAACGCGGCTGCGAACTGGCAGGCGTTCGGATTGCTCGGGCTGGGCTCGCTTGTTCTTGTCGCCATGGGGCTTTTCGACGGCCTCGACGAGGGAATCAACGCCGTCATGGGAGCCAGAAAAAAGGTCGGATTTCTCAAAGGCCGTATCCTCTCCCTTGCGTACATCGTGGGCGCGATGCTCTTTTTCTCCGTGGCCGCCGTCGCCGGTTACAGCCTGAACCTTCTCGAGATCCTCCCGGTATTTCAGAAAAACCCGGCCGTGATTCCGTTCGTAGGGAAGTACTTCTCCGCGTGGGTGTTTGCCGTTTTCCTGTTCATTCTCTATATGACCCTTCCCGTCAAAACACCCAAGGCCGCGTATGCGGTGGTGATTTCCCTTGCGGTCACCGGTGCCTGGTCCGTGCTTCAGCAGCTGGGGACCTACGTCACTGCGGGGTTGTCGAGACGACAGGCCATCTACGGGGCTCTCGGAGGAACCGCCGTTTTTCTCACGTGGATGTATCTGCTCGCCTTTCTCATTCTACTCGGGGCGAGAATCCTCGACTTCTGGCGAGGGTCTCCACAGAAACCGCCGCCGGACGCCGACGAGTATATTTAGCCCGGATCGCTTGAACGCTGGCCGCGAGCTGGTCCGCGAGCCGTTCCGATTGCGTTCGCACGTGGGAGCAGCGCCGATGGCCCCCCCGGGGACGGCCGTTTCCAACAAAAGACTCCCACTCGGTTGACATCCGTCAGGATGTAAATTAGAATGAAGACGACGAGATGCCTCATGTGCCGCTTCCTCGTGTTGTGCGGTTCGTGTCGTCCACTGTGAATGGACGCCGGTATACAACGTCGTAATTATGATGCAACAACTGCAAAGACCGTATTGCGCGCGGTGCCAGCACCGCATCCGCTCCATCCTGCGGGACGTGGACGACTATGCCCTCGAGAACCTCGATTCCACCAAGGCGTGCTACCTCTACAAGAAGGGCCAGGTCATTTTCTCGGAGGGGATTCCGCCGACGGGTCTGTTCTGTGTCCACAAGGGAAAGGTCAAGGTCTACAAGACCGGCGGCGAGGGGCGCGAAAAGATCATGCGGCTCGCGAAGAACGGCGACGTGATAGGCTACCGGTCTTTGCTCACCGGCGAGCCATCTTCGGTGTCGGCGGCGGCGTTGGAAGAATCGGTCATCTGCTGCATCCCGCAGGAGACGTTCTTCAAACTCCTCAGGGGCAACGGCGGTTTTTCGATGCGGATCATCGAACTCCTGTCGGCTGAGCTCGGGCGGGCCGAGGAGGAGATCGTTCACATCGCACAGAAACCCGTGAGAGAGCGGCTCGCCGAGGCCTTGCTCCTCCTGAAAGACACCTACGGCACCGAGGATGGGGACAGCTCGGCGCTCAATGTCCGTCTCTCCAGGGAGGAACTCGCGGGGATCGTTGGGACCGCGGTCGAGACTCTCGTCCGTGCGCTCGCCGAGTTCAAAAGGCAGCGTTTGATCTCGACCGAGAAGAAGAAGATACGGATTCTCGACCTGCCGCGTCTTATCGAGATCGGAAACCTCCACGACTGAATTCGACAGACATCGGGTCGTTGTCATCTCGAGCGCCGTCTCGTGCCGAGCGCGGCTCCCTACCGCGGATGCCGGCGACCGGCTCTGCCCTTGACAACGCAACGGCGTATCCTATTCTTGAGCCCAGTGATGTGCGCCATCGTCATCCGGAGCCCAAAAGGGAGACATTACCTATGCGAAAGCTCTTCGTGGTTGTCGGAATCATCGTCGCCCTCCTCGTCGTGGCTCTCGTGGTCGTCGCGACCAACCTCGATCGGATCGTCAACAAGAACAAAGACTTCTTTCTCACACGCGCGGAAACGACGCTGGGGCGGAAGGTCAGCGTCGGCGACGTCGGGGTCACGCTTCGCGGCGGCATCGGGGTTCGTCTCGAAAACATCTCGATCGGAGAAGACCCTGCGTTCGGTTCGGAGCCTTTTGTCGAAGCCTCAGAGCTCCAGGTGGCCGTCAAACTTCTTCCTCTTTTGAAAAAGAAGTTCGAGGTCAAGCGGATCACGCTGCGCGATCCGGTGATACGGATCGTAAAGGACAAAAACGGCGTGCTCAACACACAGTCGCTCGTCACGCGCGCCGCCGGGGGCCAGGCGACGGGCGAGACACAGACCGGCGCAGCTGGAGCGGAGGCCATACCGCTCGTCGTCTCTCTTGCGAGCATCGAGAACGGCGAGGTCGACTACACCGATGAAATGCAGGGGGTCGCGCTTCGTGTCCGGAGGATCGAAACGTCTGTCAAAGATTTCGCCCTCGACGAACCCCTGTCGCTGGAACTCGAGGCGGCCCTGCTGGCCGACGAGAGGAATCTCAAGGTGCGGGGGACGTTCGGACCCGTACCGAAAGAGACTCCCAGGGGTGAAGCCGGACCGATCGTTGTTCCCGTCGACCTCGACGCGGTGATCGACGCGCTCGATGTGACCGCGGTATTGACAACATTCCCCCGCGTCGCGGCCGGTCTTCCCAAAGAGGTCCGCATCGGCGGACCCGTTGGCGTTCATCTTACCGCCAAAGGAACATCGGCGGACGCGAGCGTGCGTGTGACCCTCGACGGGTCTCGCATCGACCTTCAGGGCCCCCAAGGGTTCAAGAAAACGGCGGGGGTGCCGCTGTCGGTCGACATGAACGGACGCTACACACCGCAGAAACTCATCATCGAAGCGGCAACCGCGAAGTTTGCCGCGCTCAAGCTCGACGCCGACGGAGAATACGTCATCGGCGAACCGCCTTCGCTCGCCCTCAACATCCGCTCCAAGGACATAAGCCTCGCCGGTTGGGAAGCGATCGTCCCGATGGCGGCCCCGTACAAACTCTCGGGAAAAGCGGAACTCACCGCGCGCGTCGAAGGCGAGTTGAAACCGGGTCAGATCCCGGCCGCCGTTGGAACGGCGAAGATCATCGACGGATCAGCCGTCCTGCCCCAAGCGATAAAACCGCTGACAGGCATCTCCGCCGAAATCGCTTTCACGCAGGAACGGGCCGAGGTGAAGCACGCGTCCCTCCAGATGGGCGGTTCCCGTATCGAGGGGCACGCCACGGTCGACAAGTTCAAACCGCTGTCGCTTGTGTACGAAGCGACCTCCGCCTCACTGGCTCTCGCCGATGTGAAACCGCCCCAACCCGGCGCGAAGAAACCCGAGCACCTCGACGGCCTCGCCGCCAAGGGGCATCTCACGGTGGATCCGGTCAGCAAAGAACCTTCGGGTGAAGGGACCGTCGTTTCTCCCTCGGGATCGATCGCGAACGTCGACTACACGAATCTTGGCGCGTCGTACACGATCGCGGGAAAAACGATCCGGATCACCGACATGAACGTGCGTGCGCTCGAGGGAGAGCTCAAAGGCGGCGGCGTGATCACCACCGGAGAAAAAGAGAGCTCGTTCAACATCGAGCTCGCCGCCAACAAGGTCGACATCACCGAGCTTCTCACGGCGCTCCCAGGCTCCGTTCGCCAGAGCATCCGCGGTACGGCAAGCATGAACCTCTCTATGTCGGGGAGCGGCAAAGAGTGGCTGGACGTGCAGAAAACACTCAAAGGGTCAGGGCTTGCCGAACTGTTCGACGGCGAGATCCTCGACGTCAACTTTGCCACGGCGATCTTCGATGAAATCGGCCGTTACGTCGGCGCGGCGAATCTCATACCCAATCAGCTCAGGAGCAAGTATCCGAGCGTATTCGAGACGAAAAACACGTCCTTCAAGGATCTCAAGAGCGATTTCGTCGTCGAAAACGGAAAGATCCTGGCGCGGAACCTCCAGTTCACACACAGCGATTACAGGATCGGGGCGAAAGGCTCTCTCGGTTTCGACCGCAGTCTCGACATGGCGGCGACGTTTGTCGTGTCGAAGAAGCTCACCGACGACCTCGCCCGAAGCTACCCGGCGGTGGCGTTCTTCAAGAACGCTCAGGGAGAAATCGAGCTCCCCCTCGTCCTCGCCGGCGGGCTTCCGCGCGTCCAGGTAAAACCGGACACGGAGTACATCAGGAACGTGGTGGGAAAAAGCGTAGTCGAAAAAGGCTTGAATGAATTGAAGAATGACTACCTCAAGAAGCTCCTTCCCGCTGAAAAGAAATCGCCATCGCCGCCGGATACGACGAAATGACGTGAGACCGGAGAGGCGAACTTCTGGGGAATCACGCGAACGGTCACGATCCACGGCCCGCCGGGCGGCTACGGCCGCCCGCCGGAATGCGGTCTTCTGCAGATCATGACTTCGGTCGCGGGGGATTCTCTGAGCGTCGAGACGAGCAACAGTTCCAGGGGATACAGCGCGGCGCCGAATGCGAAACCGGTCCACTGGACTCGATGGACGATTCTCTGGATGATTCCCCAATACACCTTGAGCAGACGATTCGAGGAGTCCACCGGTTCGTTCATGAGAACGTACATAGGCCGTCGCATCAACCGTTTGAGACCCGCATCGTCGAGCATCGCCTCGATCGCGGCGCGCGTTCGATGGACGAGGTAGTCGGCCCGCCGCGGCTCCCCGTGCAGAAACAAGTCGGAGAAGATGAGTATCCCGCCGGGGTTCAACGATGCGCAAATGTTCTTCAGTGCGGTCGAGTACCGCTGGTCATCCACGATGTGGAACATGATTCCCATGGCGGAGACGAAGTCATACGGTCCGCCGGGTATCGTCGTCGTTTCGTCGCCAACGTCCACCTCGTAGAACATCGAATCGGGGTACTTCGCCTGGAGCTTTTCGACGGCCAGAGCGGTCAGGTCGATCCCGGCGATGGATTTTACACCGAGCTCTTTCCAGCAATCGATGTAAAAACCGGTTCCCGACCCCACATCGAGAACGGTCGCGCTCTCGAAATCGCGAGCGGCCGCCCGGAGCATCCGTTTGAAAACCCTCCGGCTGACTCTGTATTGCCACTGGTTGTAGTACCGACCCCAGTTGAGACGGCCGACGCCCCCCAGGCTATAGTCTCGTCTCAGACGAGTCTCCCAGTACTGTTTTGCATCAAAACGTGTCGACACAGTCATCACTCCGATGGATCAAAACGGCGAGTCCCCCGGTTTGGGGGCCTCGCATCGGTCACCTGGGCCAAGTACACTTCGGCCGTTATCGCCAGACAAAGCTAGAGCCTCCAGAACCGTCTGTGTACACGCGTGACCGCATCGAGAACTGTCTCCGCGCCGCCCCCGTGCGGGAGCTCGACGCCGAGATCTTTTCCGCCGAGCTCGTCGAGCACGCCAGCGACCGACTCCTCGAGCGCGTCGAGATCGTACCCGCCTTCGAGAACCGCAGCGAGCCGTCCCTGTGAGTGGTCCCTCGCAACCGCGAGGAGACTCCGCGTCATCGCCTCGAACCCCTCTCGCGTCAGACGCATCTGAGAAAGCGGATCGCGCCGGTGGGCGTCGAAACCCGCCGAGATGAGCACGAACTGAGGGGCGAACTGCCGGCTTATGGGTTCGACGATTCGCCGGAACGCCGCGGCGTACTCGCCGTCTCCGCATCCCCCGGGAAAGGGAATGTTCACCGTGTACCCCATCCCGTCGGCGACGCCGATGTCGTTCACGGCGCCGGTCCCGGGATAGTGGGGGTACTGGTGGAGGGAAACATAGAGGACGCTGTTGTCCGCGTAGAAACTCCTCTGCGTCCCGTTCCCGTGGTGGACATCCCAGTCGACGATGAGGATCCGGTCGAGCTCGTACTTCGACCTCAGATACCTCGCGCCGATCGCCACGTTGTTGAAAAAGCAAAAGCCCATCGCCTGGTCCGCTTCAGCGTGGTGGCCGGGCGGGCGGACCATGGCAAAGCCGTTGTCGACCTTCCCCGCCATGATGTGCTCGATGAGCGAGAGGAGACCGCCTGCGGAAAGAAGGGCCGTTTCGTACGATTCGCTGTACGCATGTGTATCCGGATCGAAAACAAAGAGCGGCTTGCCAGCCGTGGCGCAAACCTGATCGATGTACCGGCGGTCGTGGTTCGCCGAGATTTCCTCGATCGCCGCCGCTCGAGGTTCGATTTTCACGATCTCTTCTCTGGAGTACCGCTCCATCAGGGCGAGGAGCGCGTCGATACGCTCGGGACGCTCGGGGTGGCCCGGCGGAACCTCGTGGTTCCGATACCTCGGATCGCAAACATATCCGGTCCGCAGCACGGCGTTGATGCTACCCCCTCCTTCCTTGACCTTCAACATGTATTCGGCTATCGTCTCGGTGAGCTTGTGGCGAATCGCGCCTTTCTCACCCATTGATCCGAGTCGTGTCCGTGGAACCCGAATCACCCAACGAGAATCATTCCCCTTCCGATTCCGAACGATTTCTGCGCGTCGATCACTTGACCGGCGACCTGCGCGGGCGTTCGCTGCGCGGCGGAGCGGTGACGCTCGTCAGCCAGGCGGCGAAATTCATTTTCACTCTGGTGTCGATGGCGATTCTCGCGCGCATGCTCACGCCGGAGGATTTTGGTCTCATTGCGATGGGCACGGTCATCATCGGTTTTACGTCCGTGTTCAAAGACATGGGGCTCTCCATGGCCACGGTCCAAAGGCCCGACGTCCGCCACACACAGATAAGCACGCTCTTCTGGCTCAACTTCGCAGTGAGCGTCGCCATCGCGATCATCACCGCCGCCGCTGCCCCCGCGCTCGCGTGGTTCTACAAAGACCCTCGTGTGACCGCCGTCATTGTGGCGCTCGCGAGTACGATCGTCATCGGGGGACTCACGATCCAGCATCAGGCGCTCCTTCGCCGGCAGATGCGTTTCGGCGCGCTGGCGTTCGTCGAGATCGCCTCGCTCGTCGTCGGCACTATTGCGGCGGTCGCCTCGGCGTTCGCCGGACTCGGGTACTGGTCGCTCGTTATTCTCAGTGTTGCGCGCGAGATCACGGGTGTTTTCGCCGTGTGGATCACCTGCCCGTGGCGGCCGGGCCGCCCCGTCCGCAGCGACGGCGTTCGATCTCTCGTTTCCTTTGGTGCGCATCTCTCGGGATTCAACATCCTCAGCTACGCTTCCCGCAACGTCGAGAAGATGTTGATCGGCTGGTACTGGGGCGCGGGTCCGCTGGGGCTCTACAACAATGCGTACCGGATCCTTCTCCTGCCCATACAGCAAATCAACACCCCGCTGACGAGCGTCGCCGTCCCCGCGTTGAGCCGGATCCAGACACAACCCGACCGTTATCGCGCCTACTACCGGCGCGGACTGCTGTTCACCGTCACGGCGGGAATGCCGGTTGTCGCCTTCCTCTTCGTGGCGGCGGACAAAGCGGTTCTCGCGTTTTTGGGACCGCAGTGGATCGACGCGGTGGCGATTTTTCGCGCTTTGGGCCCCGCCGCGTTCATTGGCACGTTCAACGTGGGAACGGGTTGGGTGTACCTCTCGTTGGGGTCGACTCGCCGTCTGTTCGAATGGGGGTTGATCTCGTCCGCGATCACAATACTCGCCTACTTCGTCGGCCTCCCGTGGGGGACGATCGGTGTTGCCCTTTCGCTGAGCGCGTCTCTGCTTGTGCTCCGTCTCCCGGCGACCTTGTACTGTATCCGGGGAACGCACCTGCGGTTCGAGGACACGTGGGTCCCATTGTGGCGGCCGACTGTTTCGTCGATAGCCGCGGGGGCGCTGCTCTTCGGTGTGGATACGATCTTCAAACCCGGAGTGCCCGTGGGGCTCTCGCTCGTGTTCGACTTTCTCTTCTACCTCGCGTTCTATGCGCTCGTCTGGACCGGTCTGCCGGGCGGGCGGCGTTCGGTCTCCGAAATCGTGGGGATCGTGCGCGAACTCAGACTCTCCCGACCCGGCCCAGAGGAGGCGACCATTGGCGACACCGACGTCACGTGAGACACACGGATACCCGATCACGGGAACGCTACGCAACGCCATCGTCCGCGCAGCGATCGCCGGTCGGACGCTCTTCGCGAGGGTTCACCCGAGTCCGATCATCATGCTCGGCAACCAGAAATCCGGGACGACGGCCATAGCGGCCCTCCTCTCCGAGATGACGGGTCTTTCGGTGACGCTCGATCTCAAGAGAGAAATGAAGAACCCCGTCATCGACCGTGTGAAACGCGGTGGGCTCTCCATGGAGGATTTCGTTCGGTTGAACAAGCTCGACTTCTCGCGGGACATCATCAAGGAGCCCAGTCTTTCTCCGTTCTTCCGCGAGCTTTCCGAGTGTTTCCCGCGCTCGAAGTTCGTGATGGTGATACGCGACCCGCGCGACAACATCCGGAGCATCCTCAACCGGCTGAAAATTCCCGGTCATCTCGACGACATCACCGACGAATACGCATCGCGGATCGCACCCGCGTGGGAACTCATCATCGACGGCCGTTGGCTCGGTCTCGACGGGAGAAACTACATCGAGATGCTCGCCCAGCGGTGGAACTACATCACCGATAGCTACCTCGACAACAGCGACCGGATGCTCCTCCTCAGATACGAGGATTTCTCGAAAGACAAGGTCGGAGAGCTCGAACGCCTCGCGGAGATGCTCGGTCTCGATAAGAAAAGGGACGTTTCGCGCAGGGTCGATGTTCAGTTCCAGCCGGCCGGCGACCGCAGCGTCCGGTGGGACGACTTCTTTGGCCCCGAGAACCTCTCTCGGATCGAACGGATCTCGGCGGACCGCATGCGAAAACTCGGGTATGCCGTCTCCCGATGAGCTGGGCCGGTCCTTGACCCCCGGCGGACGATTGAGTATATTTCTACGCCACTTGCGTCATTAACTCGCTCGTGAACGGACGCGTTTTTGCGGCGTCTCGACTCCGCTCCGCAGCCAAAACGCCTCGATCAACACGCCGCGCTCAAAGAAAGGGACCCTGTATGGCATTCGCGACGAACCTCGGTTACCCCAGGATCGGCCCCAAACGCGAGCTCAAGAAGGCGCTCGAAGGCTACTGGTCGGGGTCGATAACGGAATCCGAACTCGAAGAAACAAGCCGCAGGATCAGACAGGACAACTGGCTCTTGCACAAGAAGCTCGGAGTCGATCATATCCCATCGAACGAGTTCTCGCTCTACGACCACGTGCTCGACACCGCCGCAATGGTCGGTGCGGTGCCTTCGCGTTTCCGTTGGGACGGCGGCGCCGTGGATATGACGACCTATTTCGCGATGGCCCGAGGTATACAGGAGAAACACACCCACGCGGGTTCTGGCGGGAGGGCTGGCGCCCCCGCGATGGAGATGACCAAGTGGTTCGACACGAACTATCACTACATCGTTCCCGAATTCGAAAAGGGTCAGAAATTCGTCCTCGGCTCCACACGTCCGATCGATATGTACCTCGAAGCGCGCTCCCTCGGGATCGAAACGCGTCCCGTTCTTCTGGGACCCGTTTCGTTTCTTCTCCTGGGCAAATCGAAGGACCCCGCGCTCGACCCGCTTTCTCTGCTCGACGATCTTCTCGTCGTCTACGTCGACGTGCTGAAAAGGCTTTCCAGCGCAGGCGCACGCTGGGTCCAAATCGACGAACCTTGCCTCGTCCTCGATCTCAACCCGGCGGCTCGTGAGGCGTTCAAGGCTGCGTACTCGGCGATCGAGCGCGGCGCACCTGGGCTCGAGATCCTCGTCGCCACGTACTTCGGCGAGCTGCGGGAGAACCTCGACACGGCGCTTGGGCTTTCCGTGTCGGCGCTCCATATCGACCTCGTGAGAGCGCCCCACCAGCTCGATGAGGTTCTCGCAAAGATCCCGCGCGACAAGACCCTTTCGCTCGGTCTCATCGATGGACGGAACGTCTGGAAAACCGACCTTTCGAAGGCTCTATCGACGGCGAAAAAGGCCGCCGGGGTTCTGGGTCCCGATCGCGTGATGGTCGGGCCATCGTGCTCTCTCCTCCATTCGCCGGTCGATCTCTCGCTTGAGACGAGCCTCGACGAAGAGGTGCGAGAGTGGCTCGCCTTTTCGAGACAGAAGCTCGAGGAGATCGTCGTGCTGGCCCGCGCGGTCAACGAAGGGGATGCGGCCGTCCGAGACGAGATGGAGTCGAACCGCCGGGTGCTCGCGCGCAGAGCGATCTCGCCTCGGATTCACGACGATGCGGTCAAGAAAAGGACCCGCGCCGTTTCGACGGACATGCTCCGCCGCCGCCGGCCTTACGGGGAGAGAAAGGAAGCTCAGAAACAGGTGCTCGGCCTGCCCGTGTTTCCGACGACGACCATCGGTTCGTTCCCGCAGACCCAAGAGGTCAGGGCGGCGAGGGCGGAGTACAAGAGCGGGAAACGGGACCGTGAGCAGTACGAAGAATTCCTCAGGGAAGAGATCAGGAGAACAATCGAGTTCCAGGAGAAGCTCGGCATCGACGTGTTCGTCCACGGAGAATCGGAGCGGAGCGATATGGTCGAGTATTTCGGCGAACAGCTCCGCGGTTTCGCCTTCACCAAGAACGGGTGGGTACAAAGCTACGGCTCGCGGTACGTGAAACCCCCGATCATTTACGGAGACGTGGAGCGCCCCTCACCGATGACGGTGAGCTGGTCCGGTTACGCGCAATCGCTCACCCGGCGGCCGGTGAAGGGGATGCTGACGGGACCCGTCACGATCCTCCAGTGGTCCTTCGTTCGCGACGACCAGCCCCGATCGGAAACGTGCCGGCAGATCGCTCTCGCGATCCGCGACGAGGTCATCGACCTCGAGAAAGCGGGGATCAAGGTGATCCAAATCGACGAGCCGGCGATGCGGGAGGGGCTTCCCTTGCGCCGCGATCAATGGGACACGTATCTCGAGTGGGCCGTTCAGGCTTTCCGTTTGGCTTCGTCCGGTGTGCGGGACGACACGCAGATACACACCCACATGTGCTACTCGGAATTCAACGAGATCATACACGCGATCGCCGACATGGATGCGGACGTCATATCGGTCGAGGCCTCACGGTCGCAGATGGAGCTTCTCCACGCGTTCAGGGATTTCGCGTACCCCAACGAGATCGGACCGGGCGTGTACGACATCCACTCGCCGCGGATTCCTTCCCGTGAAGAGATCATCGGTCTTTTGAAAAAGGCCGTTGAAGTGCTCCGTCCCGACCAGGTATGGGTCAACCCCGATTGCGGGCTGAAGACACGGAGGTGGGAAGAGGTCACTCCTTCGCTCTCCGCGATGGTCGAAGCGGCCCGTGAGATGCGCTCCCTGCACGTGCGGGGTGGTTGAGAAGTTGTCTTGCGCGGGCGTCCGATCTACACGACTTCGAGAAGCTCGATCTCGAAAGTGAGCGCTTCGCCCGCCAAGGGATGATTGGCATCCAACGTCACGGTCTCCGGCGACACGTCGGAGGAGA
>Ga0315286_10000670_pt1 | contig 29465 bp, 21 predicted proteins | sample YL17G10_0_MG_FD_205038 | JGI IMG/M metagenome (GOLD analysis project Ga0315286, IMG submission 205038) | Sediment microbial communities from Yellowstone Lake, YNP, Wyoming, USA - YL17G10_0 | ecosystem: Environmental > Aquatic > Freshwater > Lake > Sediment | place: USA: Wyoming | collected... | reverse complement strand
GTGGGGCGAGGCCCAGACGGCCCGAGTGACGAGCCTTCATCCTTTCAATCGCGGGGACCGCCAGCTCGGGTACTTCTGCCGGGTCGAGCCGGCGGGGTACGTCGTTCTGCCCATGTCCAAGGACCTGCCGCCGGTCTGCGCATACTCAGTCTATTCGAATCCCGATCCGAACACGGATGAGGGCATGCTGCATCTGGTCGCCGACCGACTGGAGGGTGCCTACGTCGCGCTCGACCAGCGGCAGGCGCGCGCCGCAGCGGCGCCGGTTCGCTACCTCGCCTCCTGGCAAGCGCTGACCAGCCATGCGTTCGAGCCCGGCGCCTACTACGGGGAGCGGCCCGCCCGCGGGGCCGGCATGGACTACCAGGAGGGCGGGACGCTGCTGACCAGCCGCTGGCACCAGCAGCCTCCTTACAACGACGACTGCCCCGACATGGACTGCAGTTGGCCGACCTACGACGACTACAACGAGAACGCGGTCGTCGGCTGTGTCTCCACGGCGGCCTCCCAGATCCTCAGGCACTGGCGGTGGCCGCCGACCGGCGTTGGCGGTTCCTACGCGGATGCCTACGACTTCCCCCGCATGTGCAACGAGTACAAGTACGATACGACGCAGGATCGCTTCGAGGACGAGAATGATGATCCCGTCACGGACGCGCAGATCGACGCGGTGGCCGAGCTCTGCAGCGAGGTCGGCGTCTCGGTTCACATGGACTACGGTTGCGGTGAGTCCGGCGCTTACGACAACGTGTACCTGGAGCCCGCGCTCCAGGATCACTTCCGCTATGACGACGCGTGTGACGTTCAGCACGGCAATGAGCACAGCTACGACGAGTGGTTCCTTCTGTTGAAGAACGACATCAACCAGAACCGCGTGGTTGAGTTCAATGGCGGCGCTCCTTCCAACCACGCCATCGCTGTCGATGGTTGGAAAGAGGAGTGGATCGGCGACGACTACCGAATGACCCATGCCATCTTTGGATACGACAACGTCTGGGACGAACAGTGGTGGACGCTGGACACGCTCCTCATGGCGCCGCAGCACCTCGAGAATATGGTGCGCGAGATCTATCCCAATTGCGCGCTCGGCACGACCATCGACGGCATCTGGATCGCTCCCGAGTACCCGTATCGGTACTTCGACCGGGACGCCCACGCGACCAGCGCGAGCTTCTCGGCCGGGCACAAACTGCCGATCCTGCGCTCCGGGTTTCTGCTGTCGAACACGGGCACGGTGCCGACCAACCGGATCACCTTCTACGGCGCTCCTTCCGACACGACCCAGTTCTACCTGTACGGCGATCCGATCGCCGAGTCCCGCATTCATGTCCTGGATGGCGAGCTCCGAGTCTACGCCGGCGGGCAGATGGCGATCTACTAGGGGGTGTGGCATGCGTGCGGACCTGTGTCGAATGGGAACCGCATCCAGGCAAAGAAGACGAGGACTCGCTCTCGGGTTCGCATTGGTGCTGTTGGGCGTGCCGCTCTTCTCCGCCCGGGCCGAACGGGTGACGGAGGCGGAGGCGCTGACCGCGGCCGAGAACTACGTGCAACTCATCCTCGCCAAAGACGGCGCGTGGGGCGACGCGCAGACGGCCCGCGTGCAGACCATTCTGCCGCTGAACCGCGGGGACCGTCAGCTCGGGTACTACTGCCCGGTCGAGCCGGCGGGGTTCATCGTGCTGCCGCTGTACAAGGAGCTGGCGCCGATCCGCGCCTTCTCGGTTCACGGGCGCCTTGATCCTGAATCCGACGAGGGCCTGGCGAACTTGCTCAAGAATCAGCTGGACCAGCTGTACGCCGCGGTCGACCGGATACTGGGGCGCGCCGCAGATCCTGGAGAGGACTTGTCCGCGGCCCTGCCGTCCAACTTCCGAGCCGCCTGGGAGACGCTGACGGACGGCGCCTTCGATCCCTCCGCGTACCATCGGGATCGCGGGACCCGCGGAGCCGGGATGGACTATCAGGAGGGCGAGACGCTGCTCACGACCCACTGGCACCAGGAGCCGCCCTACAACGACGATTGCCCCAACATGGACTGCCAGTGGCCGCAGTACGGCTCCCAGGGCAATCACAACGTGGTCGTCGGTTGCGTGGCCACGGCGGGCGCGCAGATCCTCAAGTACTGGGGTTGGCCGCCCGCCGGCGTCGGCACTCCGTATGACGATCCCTACGACTACGCCAACATGTGCGACTTGTACAGGTATGACGCTCCGACCGACCTCTTTTACAACGAGCACGAGCTGCCTGTCACGCGGGCCCAGATCGATGCGGTGGCGGAGATATGCAGCGAGGTCGGCATCGCGGACTTGATGGACTACGGCTGTGGGTGGTCCAGCTCCAATCTCCTGAAGCAGGGGAACGGCTTCGAGGCGCACTTCCGTTTCCACGATGGGTGGGAGGCGATCCCCGGCTCCGAGTACACCTACGACGAGTGGTTCCAGGAAATGCAGGACGAGCTCAATCAGAATCGGCCGGTTGAGTATTCCGGAGGATCCCCCTCCGAGCACGAGATCGTCTGCGACGGATGGAGAGAGGACGGTGTTCCTCCGAACACCCTGTTGATGGTCCACACCATCTTCGGTCTGTTCAACGCCAACCCCGAGTGGGACGCTTGGTGGACGCTGGAAGAGATGCTTCAATCGCCGCAGGAATCCGATGGGATGATGGTCGGATGCTATCCGGACTGCGCCATGGGCACGACCATCGATGGCACCTGGAACCTGCCCGGGTATCCCTACCGGTACTTCGATCGTGACGCGAATGCTCAGGTCGCAACCTTCGCAGCCGGGCACAACCTGCCGATCGCGCGGTCCGGGTTCCTGCTGTCGAACACGGGAACGACGCCGACCAGCTGGATCACCTTCTATGGCGCCCCGGCCAACACGACCCAGTTCTACCTGTACGGCGATCCGATCGCCGAGTCCCGCATTCATGTCCTTGACGGCGCTCTCCGAATCTGCGCCGGCGGCCAGATGGCAATCTACTAGGAGAGGACGATGGAAAACCGAACCCGGAACAGCGTGGTCATTGGCGTGAAGTTCGGAGCGGGGAGAGCGATCCCTCGGCCATTGCGCGCGGCGCTCCTCCTGCTGGTCGCCTCTCTGGTCCTCTCCGGGCCCGCCGGGGGCGTCTTGGACCTGTCCTGGTTCACCATCGACGGCGGCGGCGCGATGGGGACGACGGGAGGGACGCTGGTCCTGGGCGGGACCGTGGGCCAGCCCGATGCGGGTGCGCTGGTGGGCGGCACCTACGAGCTCTACGGCGGCTTCTGGTCGCTCGGTGAAGCCCAGAGCGGCATCTGGGATCCGCCCGGCTCAGAATCGGCCCTACCGGTCGTCTTCCGTGTGACCGCCGGCGCCCCGAATCCGTTCGTGCACGCGACCGGGATCTACCTCGATCTGCCGGAGCCCCGTCCCGTGCAGATCCAGGTGCTCGATCCCGGCGGTCGCTCGATCCGACGGATCTGTGACTTCACGCTTCCGGCCGGGCACCACCGGTTCAGTTGGGACGGCCGCACCGACGGGGGGCAGGCAGCCGCGAGCGGGGCCTACATGATCAAGGTCCGGGCGGGCAATGACGAGACGCACCGGAGCGTGATTCTCATGCGATAGGGGCGGCAGCGCAGGGCGCGGCTACCCCGCCGTGCCCGCGTCCGCGCTGCCCGGCTGCGGTGATTCGTAGGTGACATCGCGGATGACGACCAGCGCCGCCGGCCGCCCCTGGTACTGGATCACCACCGCACTGTTCTCGACCACGATTGTGGAGCCGTCCCGGCGCCGGCCGACGGCCCGATAGTGACTCGGGGCGTCTTCGCCCTGCATGCGTCGCTCGTGAATCTCGGTCTGCGCCTCGCGATCCTCCGGGTGGATGAGCCCCCACAGCGACCGCCCGATGATCTCCTGCGGCGCGTACCCGATCAAACGCCCGCAGTAAGAGTTGCAGTACCGAATCAGGCCATCCTGGACGATCGCGACTCCGATCTGCGCCTGTTCGACGACCGCGGCATACTTCGCCTCGGATTCGCGCAGCGCGATTTCGGCCTCTTTCTGGGCGTGGATGTCAATGATCGTGCCCCGCAGCTCGTGAATCCGCCCCTCACGCCACACCGGAAGCGTGGAGATGCGCACCCAGCGCCGACTGCCGTCCTTGAGAGGCATGCAATACTCCTGGGGCCCCAGGGACTCGCCGGCCTGGAGCCGGCGCACCCGCTCCGCCAGGACCGGGCGGTCTTCCTCGCTCAGGAAAATCCAGACCGGCTGCCCCAGGACGTCCGCCACGCGGTAGCCGGCAAGCAGCTGCACGGCGGGGCTGATGTAGGAGATTCTCCCCTGGGTGTCGATCGCGAAGATCACCTCGTGGATGGTCTCGATCAGCTGGCGATATCGCTCCTCGGAGTCGCGCAGCGAAATCTCCATGCGCTTGCTCTCGCTGAGGTCGAGAACCCGCGTCGCGATCCGCAGCATGCCCTCGGGTCCCCGGTGCACCACGAAGATCGCCTGAATCGCGGGTGTCACCTGACCCTGACGCGATCGTACTGGCAGCTCGCCGACCCAGCAGCCTTCGCGCAGCACCGTGGGGATGATGTCGGTTTGCAGCGTGGCGTGCCACTCTTCCGGCAAGTAGGCCGACATCGGTCGACCGAGGACGGCCCCGGGTTCGGCCTCGCCATACAGGCGGCAGAGGTTTGGGTTGGCGTATGTCAGCTCACCTCGCGCGTCCGCCACGGCGAATCCGTGCCCGGACGCATCCGCCACCCGGCGGAAGAGCGCCAGGTCCTCCGCGGCCTGGGCTGTGGCAAACGCGTCCTCGGCTGGACCGGATGCTCCCACCTCAGGCGACAAGGATTCGGGCACGAGCTGCAACTTGACGAGCTGCGACGGACGCAACGCAGCAATGCTGCGAATCAGGGTCAGATAGCGGGCCGAGAGCCGCGGATCGGGCGGGGACTCGCCCACCGAGCCGTACAGACCCGCCAAGATGCGCACATGCTCCTGCTCGATGAGAGCGCGCACGGATTCGGGATTTTCGGAGAGCGCCATGCGGCAATGATAGCCCGGAGACCGGCGGGCGTCCAGCGGTCCCCACAGCCCGGCAACACTGCAGCGAAACGTCCGTTGCGACGGGATTACGAAAGCGGGTCCCGGAGGCGGGACCCGCGGTAGGTGCGCCGTGCGACTCGTCCGGGGCCGCCCCGGGTCCGCTTATCCGCTTAGCTCCGCTTGCGGCTGCGCCGCCGCGCCAGCTCGGCCCCGACCAGGCCCACCCCGAGCAGCAGCATCGTGGTCGGTTCCGGAACGACCGACTCGAGCCGCTTGTCCTTGCTGATGATGAAGGTGTCGTTGAGGTTGATCACCCGATCCCACATGAAGGCCCACTCGACGTCCCCCTGGATCGACCCGCCGCCGATCGCCGGCAGATTGTCCAGCGTGGTCGCCGTTCCGTTGTCGAGGCGGTTGCGGAGGCTGGGGTAGATGTCCCCCTCATGACTCGATGGGACCGGAGTCACCACCGTCTCGGAGAGCATGCCCGTGCCGCCGCCATCGACCTGGCGCACCGCGTTCTGGTTGGGGAACCAAAGCTGGTCGTCATTCGGGGTCCCGCCCAGGTCGAAGTCGGAGTACTGGAAGAACCGCATGTGGATGGGGTGGCATCGGGTGTCATTGGTGATCCGAATCGTCTCCGAGACATCCGACGTGCCACTCCCCGCCGTACCGCCAGTCAGCGTATAGGTCACCTGGGCCTGGAAGTCGTTGTGCGTATACCAGAGCACTGCGGTCCGATGGTCCGGTGAAACATTGCCGGAGCTGAAGTAGTTGCTCAGGCGACACTCCCGCCCGCTGTCCGTCAGGCGGAACCAAAACGCCTGCAGCGAGAGCTGGTCGGTTCCGTCCACGCTCCAGGTCGTGGCACCGCTGCCGCTGGTGACGGTGAAGACCGAGTTCAAATCCGTAAGGGTGAACGCGACCGCGTCAGCACGCAGTGCGAACCCGGCGACGAGCGCCGCCATCAACAAGAAACTTAGGATGCTCTTCATGCTGCTCCTCTCCACTTCACGTCCAAACTTCCCCGGTGACCCAACTCCTCGTTCACCAATCATGCCTTGCCCGCGCTTGTGGCACGAAGCAGGCCACGATCCGACTCTTGGCCTAACATACTAAGATGGCTGCGGTTACAGCCATGGGCGGTAGGAACGAACGTCTGCATCTTCCGGAGTTTCTGTCTTGAATACCGACAGTCTGCTGGATGGCTCGATCTGCGGAGGTCCTGGTTCGCAGTCAGGAAGCGACCCGCGCGCCCGCAGCACATTCCGGAAGCCTGTAGTCTTCTCCGACGCGGAGGTGAGTCACGCCGGTCTGCGACCTTCACAGGTCCGGGACGCGCCCAGGATTCGATCGAGGTGCCGGTGCCGTTTCCCTCTACATGCCAGTCGACTAGCGTGCCACCGATGGCGCTCCGCATCTGCCGGGGTCCGTCGGAGTGGCTGGGCTGAACCAAAGCCACAAAGTCGAGGCGTGGTTCCGTTCTCCGACACCTCTCGCCCGCCGCAGGTTTTCCACGCCCGACCTGCAATTTCGTGGCGATTCCACTGGCGGGATCCAGCCACGTGACTCGCGTCCTATCCCCCGACCCCTACCGTCAGTCTCACGCGCGCCCGCGCGCTCTCTCCCGGCTCCGTCCACAACCCTTCAGCGGACCCGCCGAGCCAAATCGGACACAGCACCCGCGGCCGCGGCCAGAAGCGATGCTGCACCCTGGCGCCGATCGCGGTCGTGCGCGTGATCGCCTCGGAGAGCGTCCAGGCACCGCACCCGCATCCTTGCGCGCTCGGCCGCACCGGCTTCCCGATCGCCCCCTCGCCCTTGCGCGTCAGCTCCACCCATGCATCCACGCTCCACGACGAGGAAGGCGCGGTCCAGGCATGCAGGAGCAGGTTCGCCACGTCGGGGCCGAGTCCGTATCCCAGCGGCTGGCCCAAGTGCTCCCAATCGCACTGGCAGGCGTCCTGGTAGTAGACCGAGTAGGTGTAGTTCGACACGCGCGTGTACTCCGCGCCGAGTGTCCAATCCCAGCCGCGCCATTGCGGCGCCCAGCGCACACCGAACTGGTACCCACCGCGCGTCGGCATGCCGGAGGTCTCCATCGCGATGTCGTCAGCCAGGATCTCGCCGTGGGCCAACGCCGCGGGCCGGAAACGCCACGCGACATCGGCGCTCCAGAGGACGTTATTCCGCGAGAAGCGGCGCGTCGAATCCGCCGGCGCGCCTTGCTGATCGAGCCGCTCGACGAGCGTGTAAGGAACGATGCCCGCCAAGTAGAGCGGGTGCGCGCCGCCTTGGTAGCGCGCCGCCTCCGCCACCGCGATGGTCAACTTCGGCGTCACCTCCCACTGCAGGCGGTGCGCCGCCAACGATCGCGCGCGGTCGGGATTGACCCCGGGCAGCACCGCACCCGCCGAGTCGACCGGCGGCGCCGCGCGCCGGTCGGTGAAGCCGGACAGCGCCAGGAAGCGTAGGTGCTCTCCGAGGCGCAGTTGGTACTCGGCGAAGTTGAACGGGGCGCCGTCGTCGGAGAGCAGCAGTGTCCCGCTCATCCCCGGCCCCCAGCGATGCCGATCGCGGCCCGCGCGCAGTCTCAGCGGACCTAGACGCGCCGAGAGGGTCGCCTCCTCGGTGTGCAGGATGAAGTCCGTGCCCGCGATGAGCGGGTCGGCGAAGCTGCGGCCGTCCGGGACCTCGGCCGCGAAGATGTCGCTCACCAGCGCCAGCGTGCTGTCGTAGTCGTAGATTGTGCGCAGACCGACCCGCGAGTCTTCCGTCCAGGTGGCGTCACCGTCCTCGATGAGCGGCATCAGGCGCAGGTACGGCGTACTGATCAGCGTCTCGCGAGCGCTCCGGTGCAGGCGCAGCCCCCGTGAATCGCTCGCTCCCAGGACGCGTCGCACGACCTCGGCGGAGAGTCCCCCGGCCGCCGCGCCGCCGCGCGTTTCGGCGCCCAACCAGCGGGCGAGTTCGGCGCGATCGATCGGAAGGAAGGCGAGCGCCTCGACCGGAAGCACACCGCGGACCACGAGATTCGCAATCTCCGCGTCGATCGGGCTCCAACGCGAGAGCGGTTCGGGCGGCGGGCCGGCCTGCGCGACAACTCCCACGACGGACAGCGCCAGCAGGGCGGACGCCGCGAAGAGCGCCCGCCGAGCCCGGGGGATGCGCCCTCCCGTCCCGCTCGTGACCGCAGTGCCGCCCGCCTGCCGGCGCATGCCCACACCCCGCCGCTAGCGAATCTCCCGCATCGCCTCTTGCACCGCCCGCTCGAGTTGAGCGTCGGTTCCGCGTGCCAGATCGCCCGGAAGATTCTCGATCGTAAAGTCCGGCAGGCACCCGGTCCCTTCCAGCGGCGAGCCATCGAGCTTCGACGTCCAACCGCGGAACGGCAGGCGCACGTAGGAACCGTCGAGCAGCGTCGTCCCGCCGGTCGAGATGACCCCACCGTTGGTCTGCTGTCCGACCACCGGGCCGCGCTTGAGCGTCCGGATGGCCCAGGTGAAGATCTCCGCGTTCGAGAAGCTGAACTCGTCGGCCAGCACCACGATCGGCTTGGTCCACGCGTAGAGCAGGCGCCGGTCCTCGGGATAGCCCGAACCGCCGTCGCGCGGCATCGTCGTCGCATGGTCCGCCGCCATCAGGCTGGTCAGCAGCAGGTCCGTAGTCCAGCCGCCGCCGTTGTTGCGCACGTCGATCACCAGTGCGTCCTTGCCGTGTGCCTCGGCGTAGAGATCGCGCTCGAAGAGGTCGAGCGATTCCTCGCTCATGCCCTCGATGTGCAGGTAGGCGACCTTCCCCCCCGAACGCTCTCGCACCATCGCCCGGCGCGCCTCGATCTCCTCGTCGTAGAGCAGATCGCGCCAGGCCGACTCGGCGATCGGGCGGATCGTCACCTCGCGCCGGGCGCCGTCGGTCCCCTGGATCTGCAGCCGCACCGGCTGGTCGACGGCGCGATCCAGCCGCCGCGCGACGTCGGTCGTCGCCTCCAGCGGGATCTCGTCGATCGCCACGATCCGTTCGCCGACCTGCAGTCGGCTCTCGACCCGCGCCGCCGGCGAGCCCTTGACCACGCGCGCGACGCGCAGACCCGGTCCGGCGTCGGCCGCATCGAAGAGGACCCCCAGCTCCCCGGTTTGCGCCGGCAGACCCTCGCGGCCAGCGGGGTCGCCCGGTCCGCCCCAGAGACCGAGATGCGAGGAATTGATCTCACCCATCATGAGACGGAAGACGTCCTGGAAATCCCGGTACGAGGATGCCGCCAGCGCCCACGGCCGGTAGTGTTCGCGCGCCGCGGGCCAGTCGCAGCCGTGCAGCTTCGGATCGTAGTAGCCGTCGCGCAGCGCGCGCCAAGCCTCGTCGAAGACGAACGCGCGTTGCTCCGGCCGATCGATCCGGAGGGCGCCTTGGTAGCCATAGCTCTTGGCGTCCCCGCCCTTCAGCGCGACGGAAGCAATCGCGCCGCCTTTCTTGAGATAGAAGAGCCGTTCGTACTTCTTGTCCCACTGGACGAACTGGGGTTGCTGCCCGCCCTCGGTCAAACGCTTCGGCTCACTTCCGTCCCACTTCACCTTCCAGAGATCGGTCTTGCCGTCGGTGTCGGAGAGGAAGACCAGCTCGCTCGCGTCCTTCGAGATCAGCACATCCGCCTCGCGACCCGGGAAGGTCGTCAGGCGATGCAGGCGTTTGTGAATGTCCTCGAAGTCGATGCGCACCTCGACCTTCTCGACGGCGTCGGGCTCCGCTTCCTTCCCCTCCTTCTCGCCCTTCGCTTCCTCACCCGAGCCCGCCTTGCCCTTGCCGCCGACGGCCAGGGCGTCGAGGCGCTGCTCCCGGGAGAGCTCCTCGTCGGCGCGCGTCAACCAGACGTACCAGACGTCGAACTGGTTGAGATACTGGCGACCCGAAACGAAGGCGAGCATGCGACCGTCGGGCGACCAGCACGGCGCGAAGTCCCCATCCGGGTGTTGGCTTACGTTGTGCGGACCGTCGCTGCCGTCGGCGGCGACGATCCAGACGTCGCCGTTGAAGTCGTTGTCCTCCTGCGTATAGGCGATCCAACGGCTGTCGGGCGACCAGACGTAGTCGATGTCGGAGAAGCCGTGGACCAGTTCGCGCGCGCGGGTGCCGTCTGCCCGCATGACCATCAGCGTGCCGTTGCCGCGCAGGTAGGCGATCCGCTCGCCGTCGGGCGAGATCCCCGGCTTCCGCTCCTCGCGCGGATCGTCGGTGAGCCGCGCGATCTCGACCCGCAGCGAGCGTGCCAGGCGCGGCTCGCTCGCATCGCCGGGGCGCATCCGGTAGAGGTTCTGATCGCCGTGGCGGTCCGAGACGAAGACCAGCGACTTCGAATCCGGCGCCCACGCGATCTGCCCGTCGCGCGCCGGGGACTGCGAGAGGTTGTAGGCGTACGGCTCGTCTTCGCTCGCCTTCATGCCGAAGATCTCGCCGCCGTAGACGAAGGCGATCTGCTCGCCGTCGGGTGCGAGCGCGATCTCGTCCGCCCCGCCGCTCACGTCGACGCGCTCGATCGTCTCGGCCTTCTCGTCGTGGGGCAGGGTGATCGCGAGGCGCTGCGGCGCCGGCGGGGGGATGGGCCAATCCTCCGTTCCGCGCGCCGGGAGCTGCGCCGGCAGGGAGACGGTGTAGATGCCGTCTTCGTACTCGAACGCCGCCAGACGCCCATTGCCGGAGAGCGCGGGGAAGCGCAAGCGACCCTGGGTCAGGCGCGTCACCCAGAGACGCGCGCCGTCACGCGCATCGATCACCTTCAGATTCGCAATCCCGTGACACTCGCTCAGGTAGAGCAGGTGTTCGCCGTCGGGGAACCAGGCGGGGTCGGTGCTGATGCCGGGCTCGAGCGCCGGATGCGTCCACTCGGGCACCGCCCCGCGGGGCTCGGCCCACGATCGTTGCGGCACGGACGGCTTCTCGGGCGGTGGTTCCTCGTGCCCCAGCCGGGTCAGGTTGGTGTAGCGGCCGCCGGAAACCAGCGCGGCCGCCGCGTGCAGCCCTGAGCTGGTCGCGGCCTCCCCGACCGCACCCAGCGAACGATCGCCTGCGTCGGGGAGCGGCAGACGGAGCGCGCGATCCATCTCGAGCATCCAGAGCCGGCCCCGCGCGTTCCCCTCGTAGCCGCGGCGCCACCAGCTCAGCGCGCCGCGAACCAGCGCGAGCCGCGTGCCGTCGGGCGAAAGCGCGGCCTGCCAGCCCCCGACCGACACCACCGCGCGCGGCGTGCCGCCATCGAGGGGAACGATGAAGATCGCGGGGTTGTCGCCGTCGCGGATCTGCCTCCGGCTCGCGAAGATCACCGCGCGGCTGTCGGCGGTCCAGGCGGTCGGGACATCGCCGTCACTGTGCCAGGTCAGCCTCCGCAACTCACCGCCGTCGACCGGGATGGCATAGACGTCGTCGTTGCCGTCGCGATCGGATGCAAAGGCGATCCAGGCTCCGTCGGGGGACCAGACCGGATGCGCGTCGTACGCCGGGTGCGCGGTGAGGCGCCGGGCCTCGCCCCCGCTGCTCGCCACGATCCAGATGTCGCCCTGATACGAGAAGGCGATGCGGCCGGCGTCCGGGCTCGGCGCGGGATGCCGCGGCAGGACGACCTCGCCGCGCGTCGGGCCCGAGCCTTCGCTGCCGGCTGTCGCGCGCGACGCGCCGAACCCGACCGACAGGGTGAGAGCTGCCAGCAGGAGCGGAAAGGTCCCCGCTCCCCGGCGGAAGGACCGCCCCGCGTGTATCCCAAGGCTTCGGTATCGCATTACAGAGTCCCCTACCGTGGCTTCCCCATCACCCCCGGCGGCGCGCTCTCGGCGGTCCGCCCGTCGTCGTGACAGTCGCTGCAGACCGGGTCTTCGTCGTAACGGCGATCGCGGTGACACTGGCCGCAGTCGAGTTCGGCGTGCATCTCGTCCAACCGCAGACCGGTCACCGCGTGCTTGAAGTTCTCCGGGCTCCAGGACCCGTGGCACCCGGTACACATGCGGTCGACCCGGGCGAAGTCCTTGCCGCGCGGATGGCAGGCCCAGCAGGCCAGGCGCTGATGGTAGGGATTGAGCGGCCAGCCGGTCCGATTGTGCGTGAACCCCGCGCGCTCCTGGGTGTCGTGGCACTTGGCGCACGGGTCCCGCTCGTGGCAGTCATTGCAGAGCGCGTGCACTTCCGTCTGGCTGCGCGCCGGCGCCGACGCGCTCTTGCGCCAGTCGTGGCAGTCGGTGCAGCTCTCCTTCGAGTGGCAGTCGACACAACGGAAGCCGAAGAGGTTGCTGTGCTCCTTGTGCTGAAAGGTCACGATCGGCGCGGCAGCGTAGGGGGTCCGGTAGACGCGCTTGACCGGCGACTCGATCGGCGGATGGGCCCGGCCGACGATGTCCGTCGGGTCCACGGCGGGTGTCGCCGGCGCCCCGGCGATCCCGGCGCGCGCCGCGTGGCAGGCGTCGCACTGCGTCTCGTGGCTCCATTCGACATGGCACGCGAGACACTGCCGGTGGTACGCGCCCTTCAGGTTGGGTTTCCGCAGATCGCCCGATTCGGCGAGCAGGCTGTGACACTCCTTGCACGGCGGGATGGTCCCGGGCGGGCTGTAGTGATGGCAGGTGGCGCAGTCGTTGCCCATCTCCGCCATCGACGCATGCGCCCGGTGATCGAAGCGCACCGGCTCGTACAACTCGACCAGATCGTCCAGCCGCAGCGAATCCGGTGCCTCCGCCAGCGCGTGGTGCCCCGTCTGGTGCACCATCAGGCTGCGGGGACAGGCCTTCAGGCACGGCACGCGCGCGGTCGGCACGCTGCAGAGGTGGCAGTCGGAGCAATTCGTGCTGGCCTCGGTCTCCATCGCGGGCGTGCCCGCGCCGTGCGCCGGCATGGCGGGCCCCTGGCCCATCGCGGAAAGTAGCATCCCCAGCCCCGCGATCAGGGCCGCGGCAATCCCCGCCAACGCTGCCGTCCGTCCGCTTCTCTTCATCGCAGCGTCTCCGGGACCACTCGGGGTGCTCCCCCGCCAAACGCCGACGGCCCCGGCGCATCGTCGGGCGTCACCACCGGGAAGATCATCACCAGGAGACGATAGACTAGCACCAGCGCTGAAACCAGCCCGACCGTCACCGCGATCTCCAGCACGGACGGGAAGTAGGGCTGGGCAGCGAACCTCGGCCGGTAGGCGACGAGAAAGACGTTGATCCGGTTCAGGATCACGCCGGCGATCACCAGGCTCGCCGCCCCCAGAAGACCGCGCGCGGAGCGCCGCACCCGGTGCATCGAGAGCAGCAGCATCGGCACCACGACTCCGCCGATCGTCTCGATCAGGTACATCACCGACTCGATCGAGCCCGTGCCGAGGTGTCCCCACGCTCCGCGCAGCGTGAGATCGATGATCTTCACGCTCAGGTAGAGCCCGAGCAGGATCGGGGTGAAGCGCGCCAAACTCGCCAGCAGTTTGGTCTCGGCAGGCAGCTTGAAGGATCGCGCCGCCAGCAGCGACTCGAAGATCACCATCGGGAATCCGACCGCGATCGCCGAGAGCAGGAAGAGCAGCGGCGAGATCGGCGTGTACCAGAGCGGGTGCATCTTGTAGGGCGCGATCAGCATCAGCGTGCCGAGCGACGACTGGTGCAGGCAGGAGAGCACCACCCCGGCGAGAATGAAGAGCACCAGAAAGCGCCCCAGGAAACGGTCGGCCAGCCCCAGTGCGCCGTCGAGCGGACGGTTGAGGATGTGCAGCGCGCCGGGCAGCGCCACGCGCCCCCGAAAGCGCTCGATCACGATCGGCATGAACTCGATGTATAGCACCGTCAGATAGATCATGACGCAGATGCCGACTTCGAAGAGCACCGAGCTGCCCTGCCACATGCCGGGCAGCATCGGGTGCCAGACGTTGTAGTAACGACCCAGGTCCGCCAGCAGGCCGATCACGACGAAGGTGTACCCGAGCATGGCGGTCAGCAGCGCGGGGCGGAGCAGGCGGTGGTAGCGCTGCCGGCCGGCGATCTCGATCAGCGCCGCCGTGGTGAACCCACCGGCGGCGAGCGCCACCCCCGAGGCGACGTCGACCGAGATCCAGAGGCCCCAGGGGTACCCCTGACTCAGGTGCGTCGCCGCGCGCAGGCCGAAAAGGAGGCGGTAGAGGTATCCCGCGATGCCCAGCAGCGCGAGGGCGGAGAGCACCAGCGTCCCGCGCGTGAAGAAGCGGGCCGCCAACGGCCGGGGAAATTCCGCGGGCGTGACCACGGTCACGCGTCTTTCTCCCTTTCCGCCGCGGCGTCCGCGCTGCGGCGCTCCCGGTGCGTGTTGTACATGACCAGGCCCAGCAGGCCGTAGAGCGCGATCGGGGGGACGAAGCCCTTGAAGATCGCGTGCTGGATCTTCTCGGTCGATTGCGGGATCGGCTTCTCGGAGAGCGCGGGCAATCCCGCGGGGGTCAGATCTGCCGGCGCCAGGTAGAGCCAGGCGGTGCCGCCGACCTCGTGCTCTCCGTACAGATGCTGGAGATAGCGTTCCGGGGCGGTCTTCATCCGGATGTAGGCGGCGTCGATCAGATTCTCGCGCTGGCCGAAGGTGAGGGCTTCGTTGGGACAGATCTCGACGCAGGCGGGCGGCTTCCCTTCGTCGATCACGCGCTCGAGGCAGAAGGTGCACTTGCGCACGCGCGGCTCCAGCGCCCGGGCGTACTCGTAGGCCGGGATCTCGAACGGGCAAGCTACCATGCAGTAGCGGCAGCCGATGCACTTCCATTCATCGTAGTAGACGGGCCCCTGCGGGTGCTTGCGCAACGCGCCGACCAGACACGCCGACGCACACGCCGGTTGCAGGCAGTGCATGCACTGGATCTTCACCCCGTAGCCTTTGTCGGAACCGGGCGCATCCGGAAAGCGATTGACGACGGTGAAGGCCGCATCGTCCGGGCGCCGGGGCGTGAGACAGACGGCACGGTCTTCGAAAGCCGCCTGGGGTTTCTGGGTGAGGTGCTGCTGACGATTGCAGGCCCATTCGCATTTGCGACAGCTGATGCAGACCGATGCATCCACCAGCACGCCGTAGCCGCCGCCGCTCGGCGCGGACGATGCCGGTCCCGGGCTCGCGTCGGCGGCGTCGACCGCCAGGGTGGCCGCCGCGGTCCCCGCGAGTTTCAGGAAGCTGCGCCGGTTGATGCCCATGGATGAAGCCCCCCGGATCCCGCCCGCATGATGCGTTTCGATTCCGAGCCGGCGGGATGGGCGGCTCAGTCGATGTGGAACCAATGCTACCGGGGGTGGCGGTGGTCGTCCACAACTTCGGATCTTCCACTCAGTTCGGAGACCGATCGTCGAGCTGGCCCTTGTGGAAATGCATCGAGATGGCACGCGACTAGACCGGGTTCCCCTCCGCGGGCGGATCCCCCAGACACTCGAGCACCTGCGCCGCGATCAGCAACGACTGGCCGCGCGTCTCCTCGGGCTCGACCTCGACCCGGTGCCGCCCGTGGGTCTGGAACTGCACCGGCACCGGCATCTGGCGCATCAACCGTTGCACATCCTTGCGGGTCAGGGCCCGCGCCATCTCGAGCCGCACGCCCCCGCCGCGCAGCGTCAGCGTCTCCGCCCCGGCCCGCGTCGCGGCAATCCGTAGGCGGCGCAGCTCGAAGAGCGTCTCCGCCGCTTCCGGCATGCGGCCGAAACGGTCGTTCACCTCGGCCGCCAGCGCGTCGACCTGCGGCACGGTCCGCGTGTCGGCCAGGGTCTTGTACAGGTTCATTTTCTCCGGATCGTCCGGCACGTAGTCCTGCGGCAGATAGGCCGGGAGATCGGTCACGATGCGCGCCTCGACCGCCGGCTCCACCGGCATCCCCTGAATCTCGTGCATCGCCTCTTCCAACAGGCGCGTGTACAGGTCGAACCCGACGTTCAGGATGAACCCGTGCTGCTGGCGTCCCAGGATGTTCCCCGCGCCCCGGATCTCGAGATCGCGCATGGCGAGCTGGAACCCGCTGCCCAGATCCTCGAACTCCTCGATCGCCTTCAACCGCTTCATCGCCTGCTCGGTGATCACCCGCTGCGGCGGCAGCAGGAGATAGGCGTAGGCCAGCCGCGCCGAGCGCCCCACGCGCCCGCGGAGCTGGTAGAGCTGGGCCAGCCCGAAGGTGTCGGTGCGGTTGACCAGGATCGTGTTCACGTTGGGCAGATCCAGTCCCGACTCGATGATCATGGTCGAGACCAGCACGTCGTATTCGCGATCGAGGAACTTCCGCATCACGTCCTCGAGCTGGCGCTCCCGCATCTGGCCGTGGCCGATCGCGACCCGCAGGTGGGGCACCAGACGCCGGACATAGTTGGCGATGGCGTCGATCGACTCGACCCGGTTGTGGACGAAGAAACTCTGCCCGCCGCGGTCCGCCTCGCGCATCAGGGCGTAGGCGATCACCTCGTCGCTGAACTCGACGATCTCGGTCCGGATCGGCCGGCGGTCGCGCGGCGGCGTGTGGATGGTGCTCATGTCGCGCGCGCCGAGGAGCGCCAGGTGCATGGTGCGCGGGATCGGGGTCGCGGTGAGCGTCAACACGTCGACCTGGGCCCGGAGCTGCTTCAGGCGTTCCTTGTGGGCAACGCCGAAGCGTTGCTCCTCGTCGACCACCACCAGGCCCAGGTCCCGGAACTTGACGTCCTTCTGCAGCAGGCGGTGCGTGCCGATCACGATGTCGACCTTGCCGTCCGCCAGATCCCGCAGGGTCGCCAGGATCTCGGGCCGCGTGCGGAAGCGGCTCAGCATCTCGACGCGGACCGGCGTCCCCTGCAATCGAGCGACGAAGGTGTCGCGATGCTGCTCGGCGAGAAGGGTGGTCGGGACCAGCACCGCCACCTGCCGACCGTCCATCACCGCCTTGAACGCGGCGCGGATCGCGACTTCGGTTTTGCCGTAGCCGACGTCGCCGCAGATCAGGCGGTCCATCGGCATGGCGCGCTCCATGTCCCCCTTGACCTCCTCGATCGCCTTGAACTGGTCGGCGGTCTCGTCGTAGGGGAAGCGCGCTTCCATCTCCGTCTGCCATACGGTGTCGGGCGGGAAGGCGTGCCCGGGACGCGACTTGCGCGCGGCGTAGAGCCGCGCCAGGTCCATCGCCATGTCGCGGATCGACTGCTTCACCTTGGCTTTGGTCTTCGCCCAGTGATTGGTGCCGAGCTTGCTGAGCACCGGGTGATGGCCTTCCTCGGCGGCGTACTTCTGCACCAGGTTGAGCTGATCGACCGGGATGAAGAGCTTGTCGCCGCCGGCGTACTCGAGACGCATGCAATCCGTCAGCTGTCCGTTCACCGGCAAACGCTCGATGCCGCGATACACCCCGATGCCGTGATCGATGTGCACGACGAAGTCGCCCGGCCGCATCGCCAGCAGCTCCTTGAGCGAGATGCCGCGACTGAAGCGGCGGCCGGCCTGGCGGCGGCGCAGCCGCTCGAAGATCTCATGGTCGGTCAGCACCGCGATCGCCAGCTCGGGCACGGCAAAGCCGCCCGCCAGATTGCCGACGGCGAAGCGCGCCGGCACCTTATCCATCAGCTCTGCCAGCCGGTCCCGATGCTGCTCGCTGTCGCAGAGCACGGTGACCGACAGGCCGCTCTCGTGGAGCCGCTGGATGTAGTCGCGGACCAGCGCGAGATTGCGCCCGAAGCACTCCTGCGCCCGCGTCTGCATCGTGAAGTAGCGCGTGGCGTACGGAACGAGTAGCGAGCCCTCCTCCTCGTCGGCCCAGCCGGTTTCCTCGGCCAGGAGCGCCGGATCGATCTCGGAGAGATCCGCCAGGCCGGGCAGCATCGGATCCTCCGCGGCGTCGCCCGGCGGGGGCCCGCCGCGCTGCCGCGCCAGCCGCGCACTGCGGGCGACGAGCTTGCGCCACGCGTCGGATCCGGGGCGCGCCTCGATCTCCTCCTCGAGCAGATCCGGCGGATGGAGCTGCTCCGCCGCGGTCCAGCCCTTGTTCGGCGGCCGGGTCTCGCGTGGTCCAGTTTCCTCCTCGCGTGCGGCGCGGGCCCCGACGCCGATGAAGACCGCCGGGTGCGTCGCGAGAAGCTGGCTCAGCCCGCCGCGCATCACGAAGAGCTCCTCGGGGGAAGAGAAGAGACTCGCGTCGTCCGCCTCGCCGGCGGCCGCCTCGCGCACCTCCTCGCGCGCTTCCTCCAGCCGCGCCTCGAGCAGCAGGGGATCGTCGGCGATGGCGAAGGCCCGCGGGCCGGTGAACTCGAGCAGCGTGCCGCAGGGGATCGCGAAACCCGCCAGCATCCATTCGATCCCCTCGAAGCTCCCTTCCGTGCGCAGCATCTCCAGGCGTTCGCGCACCGGCCCCTCCCCCGGCAGGAGGCCCCCGGCGGCCGCGCGCGCCCAATCGTCATGGTCGATCATCACCTCCCAGAGCGGGAGGATCGTGAACTCAGAGAGCACGCCCTGCGAGCGCTGGGTGTAGACGTCGAACTCGCGCAGCGAGACGATCTCGTCGTCGTCGAACTCCAGCCGCACCGGGTTCAGGCGCCCGAAACTGTAGACGTCGACGATTCCGCCGCGCCGGCTGAAGTCGCCGTACTCACCGACCAGGGGTTGGCCCTGGAATCCGAGCCGCGCGAGGAAGGCGAGCAGATCCTCGGGCGGCACGCGCTGGCCAACGCGCAGCGTGCGCCGAAAGCGCGCGAAGTGCGCCGCGGACGGGATGCGCTGGAAGAGCGCCCCGGGTGTCGTGAGCACCACCCACGGGCGCTGGCTCTCCTCGGGTCCGGCGGCTTCCGGCGTGAGCAACCGGGCCAGCGTCTCGATGCGCGCGGCGCGCACTGCCGGGCGCGGGATCTGCAGGCCGTAGGGCGGAACGTCGAGCGTCGGGAACGCGGCGACGCGCTCGGCGCCGAGCAGAAAGGCGAGATCCTCGCGGGCGTCCTCGAGGGTGGAGGCGTCGGCCGCGACATAGATGAGCGGGCCGTCACCGCGTTGGGCCGCATCGCGCGCCAGGTGCGCCGCCACGACCGTGCACGCCGAGGCGCGCAGGCCGAGCAGGCCGAAGTGATGCCCCGCGCTCGCCGACCCAAGCGCCGCGGTCAGGTCCTTGACTCCGCGGGCCGACGCGATCGCCTCGAGCAGGGCCGCGCCGATCGTTATCTCCTCGCGCAGCCAGGTCACCGTCGATTGGACCTCATGACCGGTCCGCCCCGCGCGTCGGCCCGATCGCCTGCAGCCACTGGACCAGACGCGCCCGATCGGCCGGTAGATTGAGATCGAGATCCCGGTTCACGCCCGTGCCTACCCGCAGCCGGTGATGGATGAACCCGTTCGCATCGAGCAGCAGGAGCTCACCCCGCCGCGCCGCGAGCGCGCCGAAGAGCCCCGGGAAACCATCCGCCAGAATGGGCATCGTAAGCCCGGCGTCCTGCAGCGCGCGGCACAGACACGCGGCCCCCGACGGACTCACGGTGAGGAACTCGAGGGGCGTTACACCGGCCGCGGTGCACTCGTTCTGCAGGGTCAGAAGCGCTGGGTACTGGGGGCTGCACCCGCCGCACGACGCGGAGGAAGCCGCCTGCCACATCCAGTCGCGGGCCCGGGCGCGATCCGCCGGTCGTCGCAGATCGAACTCGGAGGATGCGAATCGCTTGAGGGTCTGGTGGCCGTCCGGGTCGATGAACAGAAGCTCGTCCCCATCGACGCACCGCAGCAACGCGGCGACCGCGGGGGTCCAGACGCCCGTGGGAAACGTGTCCTGCACCGCGGGAATCCGCGCGTTGAGCGGATCCAGCAGATGGACCTGGCTGATGGCCTGGGGATCGTTGATCATCACGGCCCAGGCCGACACCAGCCCTTCTTCGCGCAGATCGCTCACCAGCGCGTCCATGCAGGCAAACTGCCCGCGGCAGAACTCTCAGGTGGCCCGCCCGAAGAAGAGCAGCAGCGGCCCGCCGCGCCACGACCGGAAGTCGAGCACCTCCCCCCGGGTCGGCGAATCGGGGTTGATGTCCTTGAGCGCGAAGTCGGGAAGCGGATCCGACTGCGCCTCGGCCAGGTAGACGACCCCGCGCTTGCCCTGCAAATCGGCCGGCGTGATCTCGTTTCCGTAGGACGGCGAGTCCGGGTTGGAGTCCGGCAGTGCGAAGGACGGCATCGCCGCCCACGGATTGCGCAGATGGGTGTCGTCGAACGCGATCTCCAGCGTCGTCAACGCCCCCTTGGCGATCACCACCGGGTCGGGTGATGCGCCGAAGGCCTTGTCGTCGAATACCTCGTACGGGCAGATCTGCTGCAGTTCGTCTCCGCCGACGTCGAAGACGACGCAGAGCGTTTGCGTGCCGACCGGCAGATCGGTGAAATGTAGCGTGTCGGGGTTCCGGTCCGCGGTCTCGGCCTCGTCCGGCACGCCCTGGGCATTCGAGTTGAGACCCCGGTAGAGACGGGCCAGCACCGGATGCTGCGCATCGACCGTGCCCAGCGTGCCCTGATAGGTCACCGTCACGTCGAGCGATCCGGTCGGCTCCGGCCCGGGGGGGGAATCGCTCGAGCAGCCGGTCATCCACGCGAGCGCCGCCAGGAAGAGCGTCCGGGCCACGCCGATCGAAGGTTTCCGTCCCATGCTGGTGCCTCCCGACTCACAGGCCGCGCGGCCCGATCCCGCGCCTGAGGATAGCCGAATGCGCGGCGGTCAGGAAACCCCGCGGCCGCGGGCGATCAGACTCTCCGCCACGAGCAACAGAAAGGCGAGCGCCAGGCACAGCTTCCAGAGCTCGCGCCCGTACCGCGTCTCCTCCACGTGCCGCGCGATCTCGTCGCCCGACGCCAGGCGCACCGCGGCGCTGCCGAAGAGACGCTCCCCCTGCCCGACGCTCATCGGCTCGAGGTCCGATTCGCGCACGTCGACGTTGACCGCCTGAGTCGCCGGCGCGCCCCCCGGACCGGCGATCGCCACGCCCGACTCACCCGCCAGCCAGTAGAAGCCCGGTTCGGGCGTCGGTCCGGAGCGCAGCACGGGTCCGCGCTCGGTCTGGGCGATCTCGAGCGGCAGATCGATCCCCCGCGGTCCCAGCGCGCGCAGGCCCTCGCGGGCGGCATCCGACGCGACGGACCAGACGAGCGGATCGCCGACCAGCAGATCGGCGCGTCCCGCGCGGCCGCCGAGGACCAGATAGAGCAGCGCGCGGTGCAGAAACGGCAGAAACGACGCGCTGGTCGGGAAATCGCTCCAGCGTCGGTCGAAAGACGACGCAAAGAGGAGCAGCCCCGGCTCCTCGATCAGCGCTGGCCGGTCGACGCCGAACTCGGCGAGCACGCGCGAGGCCGGGCCGAGGCGCACCCGCACCAGCCGCCGGAACTCCGCGCGCGTCAGCGCGCCGCCGGGCGCGACCGGGAAGCCCTCGAAGATCGGATGTCCGGTCACCGCCGGCCGAAGCGAGAAATACGCGTCCCCGCCCGGCTGGCCCTCGACATCCTCGAGACGCAGCCCGGCGAGTCGCGGGAGGATCTGGGTATCGTACATCCGCGGATCGACCCGATCGCCGAGCGCGATCAGGATGCCGCCGCCTTCCTTGCGAAAGCGATCGAGGAGGTCGACCGCCGCGGCGCTCAGCCGTCCCACATTGAGCAGGAAGACGACATCCGCGTCGAGCTCGCCGTCGAGACCGAAGTCGGTCTCCGGGACGATCGAGATCTCGAAGAGCGGCGCCTCCGGCCCCGTGTCCGCCGCGCGCGATGAGTCGGCCGCGCCGCTTCCGCGCCCCATCAAGTTCGCCCCACGCCAGGGATCGAGCGCCAGGATCGCGAACCGCACCTCGTCGCGCACCTGGGGGTCGTCCATCCCGCCGCCGGTCACGACCCTGACCCGGAAGCGACTGGTCGCGCCGGTGACGACGTAGCGCTCGTCGTCGCGCTCCAGCAGATCGGGCGCGCTGCGCACGATCAGACGCCCATCCGGTGGCACCGACGTCAGAGTGATCGCGGTCTGCGCCGAGGCGCCGGGCTCGACGCTCACGTAGGACTCTCCGAGCACCTGACCGCTGCCGTCCCCGGTCAGCGCCTGCACGCTGGTCTCGGCGAACGGTTCCTCCCCCGCGTCGCGCAGCCGCACCGTCACCCGCCCCCCCGCGCCCGCCGGGTCGCTCTCGTAGAGCGCCCCGGTCACCGCCAGGTTCGAACTCCCGCTCGAACCGACCGGGAGGAGATAGACGCGCGTGTCGGGCGGGATCGCGAACGCGCCGCGCCCCGCGCTGGTGTCACTCCCCGCGGCCAGGGTTCCGGCCGCGCGCAGCCACGCCTCGGCCTGGTTCTTCTGGAAATCGGAGAGGATGAAGATCTCGCGATTGAGCGTTTTCGCGCCCGAGAGGATCGGGTAGACCCGCTGCAGCGCGCCCGCCAGATCCGAGCGCGACGGCCGGGACGCGGCCCGCTGCACCTCTTCCAGGAGCAGCGCCGGGTCGCGCACCGTGCTCTCGTAGGGCACGCGCAGCGGCGCGGCGGTGAAGACCAGCACCGCGCGATCCCCCTCTTCCAGGAGGTCGATCACCTCACGCGCGCGCTGGCGGGCCTGGGCGAAGCGCGTCGGCTGGGTGACGCCCGCCGCGGCCAGATCGGCCGGCACCAGCGATCGCGGATCGAGGCGCGCCTCCATGCTGAAGCTGTCGTCGAGCAGGATCGCGACCGTGGACGAACCGCGATGACGCGCGCCCCCGGCGCCGTGCCAGACGGGGCGGCTCAAGGTCAGCGCCAGCAACGCCACCGCCAGCGTGCGCAGCGCCAGGAGCAGCCACTGGCGCAGGCGCATGCGGCGCACCTTGCGTCGCGTGATCTCGTCCAGGAAGCGCAGATGCGAGAAGGGCACCTCGCGCAACTTCCGCCGGCTGAAGAGATGGATCAGCACCGGCAGCGCGGCGGCGGCGAGCGCGAAGAGAAAGGCGCCGTTCAGGAAGGAGAAGGGACCCATCAGTGCAGTCTCCGCCGCTTCTCCAGATAGCGCAGGAGGGCCACGTCATAGGGCGTGTCGGTGCGGATCTCGGCGTAGTCGATCGCGTGCTCGGCGCAGGTGCGCCGGTAGGCGGTGCGCCAGTTCTCCACCCGCTCGCGGTACTCCCGCGCCAACTCCCACGGCACCGTGCTCACCCGCTCGCGGGTCTCGAGGTCGATGAAGACCGTCTCCTCGCGGAAGGGAAACGCGGTCTCCGCCGGATCGAGCAAGTGCAGCACGACGACCTCGTGCTGCCGATGGCGGAAGTGCTTCAGGCCCGTGAGGACACTCGCCGGATCGTCCATCAGGTCCGAGATGAGCACGATCAGCCCGCGGCGGCGCAGACGATCCGCCAGGAAGTGCAGGCTCGATCCGATCTGCGTGCGCCGCCCCTGGGCGATCTCGCGCGACTGGGGATCCAGCCGGGACAGCTCGCCCAGGATCTGGCGCAGGTGCGAGCCGGCGCTGCGCGGGGGGATCAGACGACGCACGGTTTCATCGAAGGTCAGCAGCCCGACCGCGTCGCGCTGCTGGATCATCAGATACGCCAGGGCCGCGGCCAGGTAGACGCCGTACTCGAGCTTGGTCAGCAGCTTCTCGCTCGACCGATAGACCATCGAGGAGCTGACGTCCAGCAGCAGGTGACTGCGCAGGTTCGTCTCTTCCTCGAACTCCTTGATGAAGTAGCGGTCGGTCTTGGCGTAGACCTTCCAGTCAATGCTGCGAATCGCGTCGCCGGGCATGTAGGGACGGCGCTCAGCGAACTCGACGCTGAAGCCGTGGTAGGGACTCTTGTGGTGGCCGGTGATGAAGCCCTCGACCACCAGCCGGGCGATCAGGTCCAGGCGCCGCAGCTTGCTGACGAAATAGGGGTCGAGCAGCTTGCGCTGTTCCTCGCGCTGCGTCACGTTACTTCCGCACCGTGTCCGGCACCTGCTCGATCAGCATGGCGATGATCCGGTCGGGCTTCACTCCTTCCGCCTCGGCGTTGAAGTTGGTCACGATGCGGTGGCGGAAGACCGCCGGAGCAACCGCCTTGACGTCCTCGATCGCCGGCGTCTCGCGCCCGTGCAGGATGGCCCGCGCCTTCGCGCCTAGGATCAGGTATTGCGACGCGCGCGGCCCGGCGCCCCAGGCGACCCAATCGCGCACGAACGCGGGGGCCCCCTCCGCCGGCCGGGTGGCGCGCGCCAGGCGCACCGCGTAGCCCACGACCGGCTCGGCGACCGGCACGCGCCGCACGAGCTGCTGCAGCCGCGTGATGTCGGACGCGGTGAGCACGCGCTCGACCCGCGGGTCCTGGACGCCGGTGGTGCGGTCGACGATCTCGACCTCCTCGCGCTCGTCCGGGTAGTCGACCAGGACGTTGAACATGAAGCGGTCGAGCTGCGCCTCGGGGAGCGGATACGTCCCCTCCAGCTCGATCGGGTTCTGCGTCGCCAGCACGAAGAAGGGCAGGTCCAGCCGGAAGGTCTGCCCCGCGGCGGTCACTTCCTTCTCCTGCATCGCCTGCAGCAACGCCGACTGCGTCTTGGGGGGCGTGCGGTTGATCTCGTCGGCCAGCACCAGGTTGGCGAAGACCGGCCCGTGAATGAACCGGAAGGCGCGCTGACCCGTGGTGCGGTTCTCCTCCAGGATCTCGGTGCCGGTGATGTCGGAGGGCATCAGGTCCGGGGTGAACTGGATGCGGCTGAATTTGAGGTCCAGGATCCGTGCCAGGGTCGAGATGAGCAGCGTCTTGGCCAGCCCCGGCACGCCCACCAGCAGGCAGTGGCCGTCGGCGAAGAGCGCCAGCAGCAACTCGTCGATCACCCGGTCCTGCCCGATGATCACCTTTCGCACCTGGGTCAGGATGCGCTCGCGGGCCCCCGCGAGGTCCCGCAGCGCGCTCGCACCTTCGATCCCCACAACGTGATCCGCGTTCATTCCTTCTCCTTTCCGCAAAGAACCGGATGATACCGCACCTCGGGTCACCGGCGTAACTGGTTCCACAACCCCGCGCCCGGCCGGTTCCGGTGGCTGAAATCGAGCATACGGGGCATCCGCCGCAGAATCGGGCCGCTCCTGCGGCCGATGAATCCTATGCGCTCTTCGCGCCCGGGTCGCCGGGCCGGTTCCCGGCAATCCCGCGTGCGCGGTAGCACGGAGGCGCCCCATGATCGAACGTACCCCGGAACGCCCGGACCTGCCGCTCTCGCCCCTGCGGGCGCTCATCCCCGGTTGCATCATACTGGTCGAGTTCGAGGGTCTTTGCGGCCGTTACCCTTGCACACTGGCGGATCTTACCCTCGAAGGCGAGCTGGTCGTGCAGGTCCCGCACAGCGTGACGATCCGACATCCGCTGCGCCCGGGGGACACGGTCGTGGTTCGCGGCGCGTTCGACGGCACGCTCTACGGCTTCCGCACCCAGGTCAAACAGCACGTGTTCCGCCCGCAGCCGGTCATGGTCCTCGCCCGGCCGACCGACGTCGGCATGCAGCGCCTGCGTCGGAACGATCGCGTGCCCTGTCTCATTCCGGCGACGGCCACCGTCGGCGGGCAGCGTCTCTCGGGGATGATCATCGACCTGAGTCGCGGCGGCTGCCGCTTCCTCTGCGAGACCGCCGCGGACCCGCCCGAGCCGATCGCTGAGGAGACGGAGATCACGCTCTGCTTCCCCCTGTTCCGGATGGGTGAGCAGCAGACCGCGACCGGGACCCTGCGCAGCGCGACGGCCGCGGACGGAACGCTGCGGCTGGGCGTCGAGTTCGGCGAGCTGGCCGCGTCGGTGATCGCCACCATCGAGACCTACATCGCCGGGCTGATCGATCTGGTCGAGGAGGAAGCGGCCTAGCCCCTACCGCCGCCCGGCGCGAATCACCAGGAACAGCACGGCGATCAGTCCGATCATCATGAAGATCAGCCACGGTCCGGCGTCGGGCCGCCCCGCGGCGCGACGCATGACCAGCGGCGCCAGGAGGGCGACCACCGCGGCCACCAGGCCGATCCCGAACAGGATCGATCGCCGGCCGGCCGCGCCCGGGTTCACCTGTGCCGCAACCCGAAACGCCTGGCGCACGTCCTCAGCGCTGGTGCCGGGATGCGTCTGCCGGTACTCCTGGACCAGGTTGGCCAGCCGCTGACCCAGATCGAGCGCGGTCGATGAGGCGACCGACTGGACGGGCGGAACGAAAATCATGCTCCCTCCTTGACTCGCCGGCCGCGAACGACCGTCGCCCGTGGCGGTCCTACCGCGCGTCGAGCAGCACCAGCGGTCGCTGCGTGCGCGTTCGCCCGTCCGCCGAGATCCGCAGCAGATAGACGCCCGGGGGCACGCGTCGTCCGGCGTCGTCCCGTCCGCCCCAGTTCGCGGCATGCTCCCCGCCGCCGACGAAAGCGTCGACCAGCGTGGCGATGGTGCGCCCCTGCAGATCGTGCACCGTCAGACGGATCGGACCGCCGGCATCGAGGCGGTAGTCGATCGTGGCGCGCGTGCGGATCGGATTGGGGTAGACCCGCGCCAGCCGCGACACCGGGCCCGCCGCGGGCGGCTCCTCCACGGCATCGCCCATCATGAGCGCCAGGGCATACAGGTCGCCGCCCCGACCGGCAATCCCCGCGTGCACGTGCTTGCCGCAGGCCGCGATGTAGGCCGAGCCGCCGGGGTCGTTCACCACATCGATGTCGAACATCGTGCCCGGGGTGTCGTGCACGAGCACCGGGGTGGCGAGTTCGCGCTGGAAGACGTGGATCTCGGGAAAGGACCCGCCCCACGAGGCGACCGCGAGCAGACCCCCGGGTGAGTCGAAGACCATCTCCGAAGGGCAGTCGACCGGATTGCGTTCCGGGCCCGGGTCTTCGCGCACCGGCTCGTAGTGGTACGACCAGCGCGGGGCGATCGACGGCAGATCGTAGAGCTCGATGACCGTGTCGTCGAAGGTGCTGTTCTTGTACCAGCCGAGCGCCAGCAGGTCGTTGTTCGCATCCAGCGCGCATTCGCTGATCAGATACGTCCCGCCCTGGGTCGTGGACCAGATCGGCTCATAGGTCGAGCCGTTCCACCGGCGGAGGTAGAAGGTCCACCAGCCCCAGCCGATGTAGCGGCCGTCCCCGGATATGGCGATCGCGTCGTTGCCCGACCCGGCCGACCCGCTCCAGCGGAGCTGCCCGGCGACGCAGTCGTACACGTAGATGTACGGCCAGGCGTAGATCGCGCTGAAGCGGCCTTCCTGCGTGAGCGCCAGCGCCGTGGCCGTGCCGTCGGGCAGCGGGTAGTCGATCGCCGGGGTCGGTTGGCCGGAGTCGAACACGAACAACCTGCCGTTCAAGCCGTCGGGATCGTACATGTTCACCACGACCGCGATCGTCGCGCCGTAGTCGGAGACCTGGATCCCCTTGCCCTGCGACCAGCCGTCGTTGGTCAGCGGCCGGCACGGGTGGATGCGGTAGGACCAGAGGGGCGTGGCGGAGCCGGGCGACCACTCCTCGACCGTCACCGAGGAGTCCGCCGGATTTGCGTCGAGCGCCGCGAAGACCTGGGTCGCACGGCCCGCGTCCGCGTAGAGCTCACGGCCCGGGCAGACCCAGGTCGGCGTGCCGTCCCCCAGGATCGGGAGATTCTCGACCTGCGTGGGCGCGTTCAGGTAGTTGCCGGCGAAAAGCGACCACGCGTCGACGGACATGCCCAGCGAGGTGTAGATCGGGTCGGGCAGATAGCGGTGCCAGAGCAGCTCGTAGCGATCCTGCGTGGCGGCCGACTGCGGTCCGAGAACCAGGAGAATCAGGCCGGCGGGGATGACGAAGCGCGCGGGGGGGCGGATTCGACGCATGGCGACAGACCTCCTTCGGGCAGCGGGGGCGAATACGGCGGCGCCCCATTGCGTTCATTATAGCGCATCGCTCCGACGCGAACCGCATCGCCATCCGAGCGCAGCGGCGTCACGGCGCGAGAAGCCACGCCTGAGCTTCATTCAGGCTCTCAAAATTCCGGATCGTCGCGCCGCGATTGGTCGCGACCGCGCTGGTGAACTCCACGTCCGCGGCCGCCTTGGCATCGCGGGGGAGGAGATGGGCGATCCGGATCGCGACCGGGATCCCATCCGCCGCCGAGTAGTTCGCGCCGAAGTCGAAGCAGCTTTGGGCGGAAACGACCCCGCCGGTCTCCAGCTCCCGCAGGTCGACGAGGAGCCTCCGACACTGCTTCTGAAGGAGCAGGCGGGCCGCGGCGTCCCGGGCCGCGACATGCTCGTCGTTACCCGCCGGGCCCCAGACCGCCGCCCGGACGATACCGACCTCCTCCTGAAATTGGACTTCCCAAGCCATGACTGCCTCCTCCGCCTGGCACCCACCCCGCGCCGGACCGCCGGTCAGGGCAGGCCGACGACTCACTCGATCAGCAGCAGCGCGTACCGGTTCATCTCCTGGCCGTAGTCGCTCAGCACCTCGATCGGATACCCGCAGGCCCGCACGGTGGTGAAGACGTCGACCGCCATCGCCTCGGGCGCGGGCCGTGCGAGCTTCGGGTGCCGGCACTGCTCCCGCGCCGGCGCGCACTCCTCGCAGAGGTGGCACGAGTCCATGAAGAGCAGAAACGCTTTCGGGTGGCCGGCGAGGAAGACCGCGCGCTCCAGGTCGAGGAGCTTGCGATTCACCTCCCGGCTCCAGGCGCGGCGGTCTTCCGGGCGGGCGACGGTCTTGGCGAAGCGGATGACCACCGCCCGGGTGTACTCGCGGAAGAAGCGCTCGCACTCCGGCACGGGAGGCGTGTTCGGCGGGCACGCGGCGCACTTGCCGAACTCTCCGCAGCCGAAGGCGCACTTCATCCGCACCCATTGCGCGACGACGATGTCGTGCGGATCCAGCCAGCGGAAGTCCTCGTAGCCGTGGCCGCGGATCAGCTTCTCGAAGGGTTCGGCGTCGCCCGGCAACCCATGCATGCGCAGCGTACCCTCCTCTCGGCCGGCCCGGCATCGCCTTCCGCTCGACTACAGCCGGAACTGGATCCGCTCCCCGCTCCACCAGCCCTCGGCGAATCGCGGACGCAGTCGCAGCACCGCATGGTCCGCATCGTCGGGTCCGCCGGGGTAGTATCGCTCCCAACCTTCGTTCCAGACCGCCCGGCGGAGAGTGGGATCATCGACGATCTCCAGGTCGCCGCCGAGCATCAGGCCCCGGTAGCTCTCGGGATCGCAACAGTAGACCCCCACGCGGGGATTCGCCGCGATCTGCGCGACCTTGATCGAAGCCCGGCTGGTCGTGAAGTAGGTCAGCAGATCGTCAGCGTGCCCGGCATAGAGCGGAACTTGACGTGGGTACAGCTCCCGGTTTCTCAGATTGAGCATCGCCCGCGTCCGGGGATAGCCGTCGGGGCCGAGGGTTGTCAGGTACGCCACGCGCGAGGTCTCCATCAGCTCGCGGCACGCGATCCGCTGTTCGCGCGGGTCCATCCGCCCCTCCCCTGCTGCCGCGTCGCCTCAGGCCGCACTGCGGCTCGCACATCATAGCCCGTG